>Ga0209537_1001154_pt1 | contig 30512 bp, 27 predicted proteins | sample BioPla4DNA1_FD_187698 | JGI IMG/M metagenome (GOLD analysis project Ga0209537, IMG submission 187698) | Biogas fermentation microbial communities from Germany - Plant 4 DNA1 (SPAdes) (version 2) | ecosystem: Engineered > Bioreactor > Anaerobic > Digestate | place: Bielefeld, North...
AAAGCGAAAGCTTCTTCTTTACCGAAACGGCCGTGGGAAGCTTTTTGGAGAAGATTAGCCAGATATGTAAGGTGTAAGGCGGCGATATCATCTGGAGAGGAATGTTCCTTCAAAAGCTGGTAGCAGGGGACGAAGCCCAGCTCCGTCATAGCAATTTTACAGGAAGCGCAAGAGAAATACCGCTATTTGCCTGAAGAGATTTTTCCGCATATCGCAAAGCGCCTCGGCGTAAGCGAAGCGAGTATATACAGCGTTGCAACCTTTTATGAGAACTTTTCTTTGGAACCAAAAGGCAAGTATGTAATCAAGGTCTGTGACGGAACTGCATGCCACGTCCGAAGAAGCATTCCTATCCTGGAACGCCTTCGTTCAGATCTGAAGCTTTCCGAGGGCAAAAAAACAACGGATGATTTGAAATTCACGGTGGAAACCGTTTCCTGCCTGGGAGCCTGCGGCCTTGCCCCTGTATTGACGGTAAACGATAAGGTTTATCCCGTCATGACGCCGGACAAGGCATCTGAACTACTAAAACAACTAGAGGAGGAAAGTTTGAATGCTTAGATCGAGAGAAGACCTTAATAATATCCGCCGTGTCTATGCAAAAACTCTGGAATCCCAAAAGACCAAAATTCTCGTCTGCGCAGGGACAGGGTGCGTGGCCAGCGGTACGCTTGAAATATTTGAATGCCTGAAACAGCTCATAAAGCAACGGGGAATCCCATGTTCCATAGAATTAGAAGAGGCGTCTCACAATCCTGCTGTGGGCATTAAGAGAAGCGGTTGTCACGGCTTCTGTGAAATGGGTCCTCTTGTCAAGATCGAGCCCCAGGGATGGCTGTATGTAAAAGTTGCCCTGTCGGATTGCGAAGAGATCGTCGAGGAGACCGTGGTGAAAGGCGAGCATATAGAGCGCCTTGCCTATAAGAGAAACGGAGAAATATGTAAAAAGCAGGATGACATTCCCTTTTATAAAAAGCAGACAAGGCATGTCTTGCGCCATTGCGGGCAGATCGATGCCACATCCATTAAGGAATATCTTGCCGTATGCGGATACAGCGCTTTTGAAAAGGCCCTCTTCGATATGACCCGGGACGAAATAATCGACGAAGTGACGGAATCCGAACTGCGGGGAAGGGGCGGAGGCGGTTTTCCGGCAGGACGCAAGTGGGCTCAGGTGAAGGCCCAGAAAGAGCCTCAAAAATACGTAGTATGCAACGGCGACGAAGGAGATCCGGGCGCATTTATGGATCGAAGCATCATGGAGGGGGATCCTCATAGCGTTCTGGAGGGCATGATGATTGCCGGGCTGGCTTGCGGAGCGGATCAGGGATATATCTATGTGCGGGCAGAATATCCCTTGGCTGTCAATCGCCTTAAGTCGGCCATTGCCCAGGCGGAAGAAATGGGGTTGCTGGGAGACGGAATTCTCGGTACGGATTTCAACTTCCATTTACATATAAACCAGGGAGCTGGCGCCTTTGTCTGCGGAGAAGGGTCCGCACTGACGGCTTCCATCGAAGGCAAGCGTGGATTTCCCAGGGTGAAACCGCCACGGACGGTGGAGCACGGGCTTTTCGATAAGCCGACGGTTTTGAACAATATGGAAACTTTCGCAAACATACCGCTAATCATAAAGAACGGCGTGAATTGGTATCGATCCACCGGCAGCGAAAAGAATCCGGGGACAAAGGCCTTTGCTCTGACGGGCAATATTGTGAACACAGGTTTGATTGAAGTCCCCATGGGGACAACTCTCCGAGAGGTTATCTTCGATATCGGAGGCGGCATGCGGGACGGGGGCAGCTTTAAAGGGGTGCAGATCGGCGGGCCTTCCGGCGGATGCCTTACCGAAAAGCATCTGGACTTGCCCTTAGGTTTTGATTCCCTTAAAAAAGCAGGCGCTATGATCGGTTCCGGCGGTCTGGTGGTCATGGACGATAAAAATTGCATGGTAGAAGTGGCCAGGTTTTTCATGAACTTTACCCAGAACGAATCCTGCGGGAAATGCGTGCCCTGCCGAGAGGGAACCAAAAGAATGCTGGCCATTTTGGAGCGCATCGTGTCCGGACAAGGCGAAGAGGGAGATATAGAGCTTCTCCTGGAGCTTGCGGACACCGTGTCCGCCACATCTCTATGCGGACTGGGAAAAACAGCGTCCCTGCTCGTTATCAGTACGATTGAATACTTTAGAGATGAATATGAGGCGCACATCCGGGAAAAGCGCTGCCCTGCCGGCGCCTGCAGCAAACTGAAGAAGATTGTAATCGATGAAACCCTGTGTAAGGGCTGTACAAAATGTACAAAGAGCTGTCCCGTCGATGCGATAAGCGGGGAGGTAAGAAAGCCTTTTTCAATAGATCAGGGAAAATGCATAAAATGCGGAGCATGCATTCAGACTTGCCCGTTCAGCGTCATCAAGGAGGGTTGATACTATGGGAAACTTGAATAATGTAATGGTAATTGACGGGATGCCCGTTGAAATAAATGGAGAGAAGAACCTTCTCGAGCTCATCCGCAAAGTGAACATCAAAATGTCTACATTCTGCTATCATTCGGAACTTTCCATCTACGGCGCATGTCGCATGTGCGTGGTGGAAAACCAGTGGGGGCAGATAGAAGCGGCTTGTTCCACGGTGCCCAAGGCAGGCATGGAGATTCGCACCAACACGGAGCGGCTGCGCAAATATCGCAGGAACATCCTTGAGCTTCTACTTTCCAATCACTGCCGGGACTGTACCACTTGCGGCAACAACGGCAAATGCACGCTTCAGGATCTGGCAATGCGATTTGGAATCGATGAAGTTCGATTTCCCAACACCGCCGCTGAACCTAAAATCGACGATTCCTCTGTGTGTATAACAAAGGATGCGAACAAGTGCATACTTTGCGGAGACTGCGTACGGATGTGTAACGAAGTGCAGAGTGTGGGAGCCATCGATTTCGCCTACCGAGGGTCAAAAATGACCATAAGCTGCGCTTTTGAGAGGCCTATAGCCGATTCGCCCTGCGTGGGCTGCGGGCAGTGCGCGGCGGTATGTCCCACAGGCGCCATAGTGGTTAAATATGATTATCACAGGATATGGAAGGCCCTTGACGATAAAGATACGAAGGTTACCGCCCAGATCGCTCCTGCGGTGCGAGTTGCTTTGGGCAAAGAGCTGGGCATGAATGATGGAGAAAACGCTATGGGGAAAATCGTAGCCGTTCTCCACCGGATGGGATTTGAAGAAGTGTACGATACTTCCACGGGGGCGGATTTGACTGTTCTGGAGGAAGCAAATGAGTTTTTAAAGCGGCTTGAAGGAGATCAGGAGAATATGCCGCTCTTTACATCCTGTTGCCCTGCCTGGGTACAGTATTGCGAGAAAAACTATCCCGAGCTGCTGGAAAACCTATCCACTTGCCGCTCGCCGATGGAAATGTTCGCTTCGGTGATTCACGAGCAGAACAAGACTTCGTCGAGAAAGCATTATCATGTAGCCGTTATGCCTTGCACTGCAAAGAAATTTGAGGCCACCCGGGAAGAATTTATGCTTGACGGGAAAAACCCCGTGGATGCGGTTATAACCACCCAGGAACTCATTCAGATGATAAAAGAATCAGGCATTATATTTTCCGAGGTTGAGCCGGAGGCTGTGGACATGCCCTTCGGAGCAGCAACGGGCGCAGGGGTAATATTCGGAGTTACTGGAGGAGTGACCGAGGCTGTTTTGCGGCGAATTCCATCGGACAAATCAAAAACCGCCCTGGCCGCAATTACCTACCAAGGTGTTCGGGGCATGGAAGGCGTTAAAGAGACGATTATTCCCTATGGCGACCGCAAACTGAAAATTGCCATAGTAAGCGGCTTGCGCAACGCAAAGGAGCTCATCGAAAGAATGAAGGCAGGCGAGCATTACGATTTCGTGGAAGTGATGGCGTGTCCCGGCGGGTGTGTATGCGGCGCAGGTCAGCCTTTCGCATTGCCCGAGACGAAAAAGCAGCGGGGTGCCGGGCTTTATGCCACGGACAAAATGTGCAGCATCAAGAGGAGCGAGGAAAACATACTGGTTCTGGAAATGTACAATGGCGTGCTGAAGAATCGTGTACACGATCTTCTGCATACAAGTTACTCAAAAAAGGGTGAATAGGAGGTGAGTGGTATGACGGAAATCAGCGTATGCATCGGAACTTCCTGCCACCTGAAAGGAGCTTACAATATCATTCAGACTTTTCAGCAGCTGATTGAAGAACATGGTCTGCATGACAGAGCCGGTGTAAAGGCGAGCTAGCTTCTGTATGAGGAGTTGTCTTCAGGCGGGAGTGACAGTAATTCTCGACGGGGAAATATACAATATAGCCCCGGAGGCAGCGCATAAATTTTTCCGGGAAGAAGTGCTTCAAAAAATAAAAAGGGACTGTCCCTTTTGATTTTTGAGCGTATTGACTTTGGGGTGTTTTGCATGTATTCTCATAAAGAGGTGATGCAAATGGCCAATAGCAGACAAAATCAAATAGATGCCAGCGAGAAATGCTCCTGCAGGGGGTATAATCTCGATAAACTGATTCAACCAAACATCTTGATCATCCTTGCCAAGCAGAGCATGCACGGTTATTCGATCATACAAGAACTTGAGAGAAAAAACTTGTTCGTTGATGAGAGGGTTGACAACACCGGGGTTTATCGCGCCTTGAAGACCCTTGAGGACAGGGAAATGATACGATTCGAATGGATTACTGAAAAATCCGGTCCGGCAAAGAAGAACTATATGATAACGGAAAAAGGTTTTGAATGCCTCGAGAATTGGATTAGCACCCTGGAGGATTATAAAAAGAGCATTGAGACCATCATTGAAGAGGGAAAGAACGTATTAAAAGATCGTAAATAGAGCAAGTCGACACGGCCGCCTGGAATCACAGTTCAGGCGGCCATATTTTTTACAGATCCGTAACTGTTTTTTCGTTATTGCCAATTGCCGTTATGGTACGATTTCAAAAACGATTCCCTTGTTAAAATCCGTCACATTTGCGGAACCGTAGACTCCCAGGAAAAGCCTGGTTTGATCGGAGTTGGTTCCCAGGCTTACATAGTATGCAGACTGGGGTCCGAAATCGTGATCTACTTCGATTACATAGTAATCATTCTGCTTACATTCGGTTCGGATTTCGGTATATGCCAAAACCCCTTGGCGTTGAGAGCCCCCGCGCCGGACAAAGTCGGTAAACACAATTTTTCCCGTCAAACCCGGGATTGCATTCCCTGCATACGGTTGAACCCCCGTGAGGGCAGTTCCGGAAAATTTATCGGGACGGGGATCTTGGTGAAAATAGCTTATGAGGGGCAAAATGCGCCGGGAAGAAGTAATAACCGCCTCATCGTAATAGGCGAAAGTCTTTTCGTTCAGTGCGGGATTGCCGGGGCACTGGGCAATAACAGGAGAAGGGAATATGCCTTCCCAACCTCGCCAACCGAGATTAACAAGCTTTTCCCTGCCGGATCCGGATTCCGGCGGGGGCGGCAAAGCAGATTGAATGAGTTGTGAGGCAGGAACCGGGCCATATCCGGTAAATGAATAGATTGATTCTACCAGGTCCTGACCCACATTCCCTATATATTTAATATATTGATCTTCTATTCTCTGATAGGCGATGCCGGGAATATTGCGTACACCTTTAACGACAACCGTAAGGGTTTCCAGAACCGGTCGGGGAAGCTCGTTAAAGCGGGTGACCACAGGCGGGTTACCGGTAAATGTTTCCATGGTAACGTCGATTTCAATTACTTTGCCCGCAATTTCCATATCGTCCTGGGCGAGATTGAAAGGATCATAGCCCGATCCGCCATCACCGGTGGTCAATACCAGCCTACCGCTTTCCGGTGAGAAGTTCAGGCTGTTCACCCCGTTGTGATTGGCAAAAGGTCTTCTTAAATTGAGCAGGGTCCGCAGCTTTTCCGGTTGACCGCCAGGTCCCAAAACCCATTCTTCCACGGTATCGATGTGATCATATAACGTTTCCCGATCGGTCCAGCTTAGGTTCAAACTCTCCGTATTGCACGGGTCCGGGCGAAAGGGGCCCGGAAGAGCTCCCGGACCCTGGGATCCCGCCACGGAATAATGGATATAGAACAGACCGTTTCGGTTGAACTCGGGATGAAAAGCAAGACCCAACAGCCCCCGTTCATCGTAACCGCCGAAAGTGCCCAGCCTTATAATTCGCTGGCGAATATCCAAAAATGTTTCTATATTTCCGTTGTCTATGTAGAAAATTTCTCCCACCTGAGTGGCGACGAACAGCCTCTCCGCCGTATCACCGGGAAATGTTGCTGTCTTTAAAACTGTGGGTAGATTTATCATTTGAACCAGGGGTTGCAGGCTAACTCTCACATTCGCCATGGCATGTGCTCCTTCCTTTTGCGCAATAGACGCAATTTATTTGATTTAAGGCATTGTATTACATTATAAAGAAAAAGGGCTTTTAATTATTCCTAAAAACCTGTTATAATAAGACGGCTGTTTATTTTATGCAAAAAAATTCCCGGACTGAATATGTAAAAATAAACTAAATATTGGAAAAATAAAGCTAAGAGTTTAAAAACTCAACGCAAGCGGTATATTCCTACCGGTTATTTCTTTTTTGTGCTTTTATGCATGATTGTATATTTTTTAATCTTCATCGGAAGGTGAAAAGAATTAAATATGGAAAGCTTAAAAAAATGAAATACGGCTAACGATAATATCTAAGAAGGTTGAGGTGACTTAGTGCTAAAACTATTATTTGCGAAGTTCAAGGAATCTTTTTTTTCAGTAGTTCCGATTATTATTCTTGTACTGATCTTGAACTACACCATTGCGCCTATGCCGCCATGGAGTCTGACTCTTTTTGTAGTGAGCGCCTTTATGATGATTCTGGGAATTACGTTCTTTAATTTAGGCGTGGACGTTTCCCTTATTCCAATCGGAGAATATGTGGGCTCCGCAATGATAAAAACAAAAAAACTTCCGTTAATAATTATTTTAACGTTTGTAATAGGTGTCTTTATCAGTATGGCAGAGCCGGACTTGATCGTTCTGGCAGGACAGATTAACGGGGTTCCGAACTCCGTAATCATTATAGCCGTTTCTATTGGTGCGGGGCTGGCTCTCGTGGGCGCCTTCTTGCGAATTCTGTTCCAACTGCCCCTTTCATATATACTTATCGGTTGCTATTTCATCGCATTTGCATTTTCCGCTTTTACAGGAAAGGATTTTTTATCCGTTGCCTGGGAGGCCGGGGCTGTACTGACGGGTCCTATCGTGGTTCCTTTTGTCATGGCTCTTGGGCTTGGCTTGTCATTTATTCGTGGAGATAAAACAACGGAAGAGGACAGTTTTGGCCTGGTTTCCCTCTGCCTTATAGGTCCTATTATCACGGTGTTGATTCTTGGAATGTTCTATGAGCCGTCAGGGGGAAGCGCCATTTCCGTTCCAAACATAGGATCTATGTCGGATATCAATTTCCTGTTCAGAGGCAACTTGCCTGAATATTTCAAGCAGGTGGCTGTGGCCTTATTTCCCATACTGCTTGTTTTCGCCATATTTCAAATTATTATGCTGCATCTGAGAAAGAGGACTATACTGCAGATCAGCTCCGGAACAGTGTATACGTATATCGGTCTCGTGCTGTTCCTGACCAGTGTAAACGTGGGCTTCATGCCTGCGGGATATCAGCTGGGCGTGGTGCTGGCGGAAAACAACAGTTCATGGGCATTGATTCCCGTCGGAATGGCAGTGGGATTTTTTGTAGTTACGGCAGAGCCGGCAGTTTTTGTTCTTAAAAGACAAGTAGAAGAAATAACTGCAGGAGCCATTTCAGCCAGAGCCATGGGTATAGGGTTGTCCGTTGGCGTTGCAATATCCGTAGGTTTAGCTATGGTTCGCGTTGTAACAGGGTTATCTATCCTTTATTTCGTCATCCCCGGGTATGTGTTTGCCCTCGTTTTGACCTTCATCGTACCTCATTTGTTTACTTCCATTGCATTTGACTCGGGAGCGGTAGCTTCCGGACCTTTGGCGGCCACCTTCATGCTTCCTTTGGCCATAGGTGCGTGTGATGCATTGGGAGGCAACGTTTATATCAGTGCCTTCGGCATTGTTGCCCTTGTGGCTATGATGCCGGTCATTACGATTCAAGTATTCGGCTTGGTCTATGAGATCAAGTCGAGAATTGCCGCGGCTAAAGTTCAGCTTCCGGTGGAAGAGGATACTATTATAGATTTTGACGCTCCGCCGGTAATCGAAGAGGAATCCTATAAGAAAGAAGCAACGAAGTCATAATAAAGTGGACTATAAAAGTACGATGGGTTATAATAACTACCAAAATTTACTTACAGAGTGAGAAACGGAGGACAGGGATGATAGATTGTTCAGAATCCAGAATAGAAGCGTTATTTGCTATAATGGACGTGGATTTGGACGATGTTTTGATAGAACTATATGAAGAAAACAAGATCCCGTTTGTTTTGTTGACATACGGTTACGGTACGGCCAAATCCGAAATCTACGAGATGCTGGGTTACGGCGGACCGAGAAAAATCGTGGCTATCAGTATTCACACGAGCAAAGTGTCCGATTTTATCATGAACAAAATTCACGACGAGATTGATCTCCACAGACCGGGAACCGGAGTGGTTTTTACCATAAGTTTATCCAGCATGAACAGAGTCCTTGCTGAGACTTGCGGCGAGGCATGCAAGAATATAGAGATAGGAAGTGAGAGCATGAGCGTGACGCCAAATGAACCATATCAGTTAATTGTAGCTGTTGTAAACAGCGGGTATTTCGATCAAGTCATGGATGCCGCAAAGGCTGCAGGGGCCAGCGGAGGAACGCTGATCCATGCGCGAAGCCTGGGCTCGAAGGAAGCCGAGAAATATCTGGGCATTACCGTGCAGCCTGAGAAAGAACTAGTCCTGATCCTCGCACCCCAGGAAAAGCGACATGCAATTATGGAGCGCATTACGGCGGAAACCGGGCTGAATACAGAGGCAAGGGGAAGCTGTTTCTCGCTGCCGGTAAACAGCGTTATGGGCCTTGAGGCGACTATCGATAACTTAGACGATATTTAATCCGTAAAAAAACAAAAAACCCCGTTGAACATGGGGTTTTATTTATAATGCAAAGTAAGTTTGTTTTATTTGTACGGGCTGATTCCCAGCAGTTCATCTACGGTGACAAAAGTGTAACCTTGGGACCTGAGGGAATGAATGATTTCAGGCAGAACTTCCTTCGTGACGGACTGGGAGAGATAATCGTGCATGAGTATAATAGAGCCGTCCCTTATGTTCGGCATGGTGTTTATCAATACTTTGTCGATGTCCATGTCTCTCCAGTCGTTGGTATCCACTGTCCATTTTATGATCTTATAACCCAAGTCTTGTAACTGTCGGATGTTTTCGTCGGTGACAAAACCGTAAGGAGGGCGCATAAGCGCAGTGCGAAGACCGGTAATTTCGTAGATTTGGTTTTCCAACGTCAGCATTTCATTTTGCACTTGTTCTGCCGTAAGCCGGCGCAGATCCGGATGGGTTGTGCTGTGATTTGCCACAGTATGGCCTTCTGCCACAATTCGTTCAACCACGTCGCCGTTTCCCGGCATATTTCTTCCCAACAGGAAAAATGTGGCCGGGACCTGATATCTTTTTAGAACATCCAGCATGGCATTGGTCTCTATCCGGTCTGGACCGTCATCGAAGGTCAGGGCAACTCTTAGTCCATTAGGCTGACCTTTATAAAAGAAGGTGCCGGGAAATCGGGCGGCTACCGGAGCCAATTCGTTTTCGATGGCGACAAGCTCTTCCCGCTGAGTAGAGCGAAAGGGTACTATCAAAGTTTGACCTACATAAATGTAGCTTTGGGGATCAAGATTGTTTTCTACCAGCAGGTCCGTCAGGTTTACGCCCAGTTCCTGGGCAATGTTGCTCAGAGTATCCCCTGCCTTTACGGTGTAGATTTTGGGAACTACGAGAATTTGACCGGCATATAGTAGATTTATGTCGGCTATATTATTTATGTCTGCAAGGATGGGGATGGGTACCTGAAATTGCTGTGAGATTTTTGAAAGGGTATCCCCCGGTTTGACCACGTAAGCCTGCATGTTGGCGTCGGGAATGATCAGAACCTGGCCGGGGAATATTAAATCCGGATTGACGATGTATTGGTTGTTTCCCAGGAGCGAATCGATAGAGATACCGTAACGACTGGCGATACTGCTTAACGTTTCGCCGGGAGCTACCCGGTGAACCTGTTCTGCGTATACGGGCAGCGTCCATAGGTTTGTGGTTATGATGCATATGATGCAGAGGATGATTTTTTTTGCGACAGCCATATCATTCACTCTCCTGCTGTGTTACGGTTTTTTGCGGATATCGGCGATAGATTTCCGACTTTGGTTAAACGCTATTAGTATGTGCAAATGCGTAAAAATAATGCATGGCAGGGTGTGGAGAAGCAGTCGGAGATTTTCTGAATGTAAAGGCTATAAGTGAAACTATGATTTACATCGGTGAATACAGGGAATGTATATATATGCACATGTGTATGAGTGTGCAGCGAGAGAATATTTTGGGGATTTAATGAATAGGAGAGAGAAATGATTAAGTTTGACAGTTCACAAAAAATAGGGGATATTGTGGTTGCATTTCCGAAAGCAGCAGATATTTTAAAAGAGTATAAAATAGATTTTTGCTGCGGGGGAAACAGGCCTTTGGCAGAGGCCATCAAGGAGCAAGGGCTGGATGAAAAGGAAGTATTGGGTAAAATTAATGATCTGTATGAAAAATACCATGAGGAACAGAGGGATAAGAACTGGGGAGAAGCAAGCATTACCGAACTCGTGGATCAGATCGTCAATAAACACCATGCCTATCTTTGGTCGGAGCTGCCTAAAATCAGCGAATTGACGACTCTGATATTGAGGGTGCACGGGCCTAGCCATCCGGAGCTTGCAAAGGTTCACAAACTGTTTCATATTCTAAAGATGGACCTTGAATCCCACTTGACAAAAGAAGAGGCGGTACAGTATCCGGCCATCAATGATTATGCGAAGAGCAACCTTGAGTCTGACCTGAACATCGCTCTGGGAGTTATCGAAGAGTTGGAGCAAGAGCATGATGCAGCGGGCGATATCTTGAAAGAGATGAGAGAAGTGACCGGCGATTACAAAATACCGTCGGATGTCTGCGATACTTTCATCTCCACATACAATAAACTACAGGAGTTGGAGAACGATATGTTCCAGCACATACATCTTGAGAACAACATTCTGTTCCCGAAGCTCAGATCTATGCGGAACGCCTGATCATCAGGTTAGTAGGCGAAGATCATGTTTCCCGATTGGAAAGCGATGGGCTTTCCACCTAATGCTTCTTTGGCAGCTTGAATGCAGTCGGAAAGGGCGGGTTTATCAATCCATCCGTTTACCACCGGGGTGAATTGATAATACCCGTCTTTTACATTTCAATATTTAATACAGGTTCAAATGGTTTCGGTTTTAACGGGACAGATTGTATGCTATAATGCAATTCGAAATGAATTTGGGCGAGATGTTACCCGGGAAGGGGATAGACCGAAATATGAGCTTTACCGGAGAGATTCATGCATAAAAAAAGAAGACCGATTTTGTTTATATTGCTAATCCTAATAGTTGCAACAGCCGGCACCGTATATGTCAGCAATCAGTTTATCCTCGTAAGCGAGTATGAGCTTGCGTACGGTAAACTTCCGGCCTCCTTTGACGGATACAGGATCCTGCAGTTGTCTGACTTGCACAGCAAGGATTTTGATAACGGAAACGATAAGCTTTTGGAGAAAATTCGCAGGCAGAATCCGGACATGATAGTACTGACCGGAGATATGGTCAATTCCACGGATCTGGATTTCGGCGTTTTTCTATCCCTTGCCAGTGATCTGTCCGCCGATTATGAAGTCTATTATATCGTGGGGAATCACGAACAGTCTCTTAGCGACAGCAGTCTGAAATATCTACATTCCAAGCTGGAAGAGATGGGTGTTCAGATATTGGACAATGAGAGAGCGGTCATAAACAGAGGAGACGACAGCATCGATCTTTATGGCCTCTGGTTCAATCTGCGGTACTACAGTGACAGGTCCAACGATTATGTGAAAAATGACGCTGAGACTTACTATTTCAGCGTAGATAAAATAAAGAAAGTCATCGGAGAAAATGACGGAAGCAGGTTCAGTATCCTGCTTGCCCATAATCCTCTTTATGCGGATACTTATTTTAAGTGGGGCGCGGACCTTACCTTCAGCGGGCATGTTCATGGGGGCATGATTCGCCTGCCTTTTCTCGGAGGCATTTACTCCCCGGAAAGGACATTTTTCCCCGAATACGACGGCGGGCTCTACACTTCCGGTGAGCAGAACCTGATCGTAAGCAGGGGAATCGGAAACGGCAATTTGGGTTTTCGGTTCTTCAACTGCCCTGAAATCGTAACGGTCACGTTAAAAAAAGCTGTGGTGTAATCGAGGGCATAAAACCGGACACATCGAAAGAAAAATACAATCGGGAGCATATAATACACTATGGATACTAATAATCGCGGACTAGAACGGAACAGGCGTGCAATATTGCTAGTGGCCGTATTTACGGCTCTTTTGACAACCTTTACAGGAAGCGCGTTAAACTTATCCATACCCTCCATTGATAATGAATTCCATGCGGGAGCTGCCGCCATCGGATGGGTTATCAGCGGGTATATTCTTGCGGCGGCGGCCATGTCGGTCCCCTTCGGCCGGTTGGCAGATCTTACGGGGAGAGAAAGGATACTGAAGATCGGCATATTGATCTTTTCTCTCTGTTCCGGCGTCCTCTGCTTCGCAAATTCCATAGAAGTTCTTCTTTTATTCCGAGTCGTTCAAGGTATAGGAGCCGCCATGATCTTTTCCACGAACCAAGCGACTCTCATCAGCGCCTTTCCTCCTGAAAAGCGGGGGAAGGTGCTGGGGTATCTGATCGGCGCCACATATACGGGCCTGACTATCGGTCCTGTATTGGGAGGCGTTTTGAATCATACCTTCGGGTGGAGATCTATCTTTGCCCTGATGTTTGTGGCGGGTATTTTAACATTTGCCCTTGCGGTAAAAGGATTGGGTGGGACATCCGGAACATGGCAGGGGCAAAGAGGGAATCTGGATCTTTTAGGGAGCGTTCTCTATGTTTTAGTTATAGTCAGCATGATGTACGGGCTGTCTTCTTATTCCACGAATACATTTGCCAAATATCTGATTATATTATCGATAGCCTGGTTTGCTTTGTTCCTTCGCCACGAGCTTCGCGTGGAAAGCCCTGTAATCCAAGTGAGGCTCTTTAGGAGAAACATCAGTTACACCCTGTCAAATTTAGCGGCGTTATTGAATTATGGCGCCACCTTTGCGCTGGGATATCTGATGTCGCTGTATCTGCAGCTTATCCGCGGCTTTGACTCACAGACGGCGGGGATCATTCTGATCAGCCAGCCTTTGATCATGGCCTTGTTATCGCCTTATGCAGGCAGGCTGTCCGACCGGATATCGCCGCACAAGCTGGCTTCTTTCGGAATGGGGCTCTGCGCTTTGGGGCTGTTTCTCTTCATCTTTATTTCAGATGATCTCCATCTGGTTCTGATTGTCACGTATCTGGCAATAATGGGGTTGGGGTTTGCATTTTTCTCTTCTCCTAACACCAATGCAGTGATGGCATGTGTTGAACCCAAGGACTACGGGGTGGCTTCTTCTCTGTTGGCCACTATGCGCAATCTGGGCCAGAGCAGCAGTATGGCTATCGTCACTTTTATAGTCGCTACTTTTTTAGGCAACATTCCCTTGGAAGAAGCCGATCCCGCTGCGGTCATGCATGTCATGAAGGTTATCCTCGTCGTATTTACGATTCTTTGCACCATCGGAATTTTCATTTCTTTAAAACGCAACAGGGTATAACATGATCTAAGCATTTTTTTAGCTTATATCAGATCTGATTTAACCATTTCTAAATGGTAGTTTTACCGGTTAAAATGATAAATTAAAAAGTTCTGATACCGAATACAAAAAACATGTTGACAAATCCTGGTTTAGTGATATAGTTAATTACACAAGTAACTAACCAATCAACAAGGGGTTAGGGGGATGTACGTCGGAAAGGAGGAATCAGACCATGCATTTTGAAGATGAAAGGCCGATATTTCTGCAGATTGCGGAGTATATTGAAGACGGCATTCTAATGGGTGCCTTTGAGGAAGAGGCGCAAATTCCCTCCACGACGGAAATCTCCCTTAGGTATAAAATCAATCCGGCCACCGCGCTGAAAGGGATAAATCTTCTGGTAGACGAGGGCATCGTTTACAAAAAGCGGGGAGTAGGCATGTTCGTAAGGGTGGGAGCAGTAGAAGCCATTCGCAGAAAACGCAGGGAAGCGTTTTATAACGACTATATTGAAAAGGTTATTGCCGAAGCCAAGAAATTAGGGCTGGCTAAAGAGGATATCATCGCCATGATAGAAAGAGGGTATGACAGATGAGGGGCATAGAAGTCAGAAATATAGCGAAGAATTACGGTGAGGTGCAGGCGCTGAAAAACGTCAGCGTTTTCTTTGGAGAGAATAAAATTTACGGCTTGCTTGGTCGAAACGGAGCCGGAAAAACCACGCTGCTCAATTGCATTACAGGGAGAATCTTTCCTGACAGCGGCCAAATCTTTGTGGACGGAGAGCCTGCCATCGAGAACGATAGTGCCCAAGGGAAAATATTTATGATGGGCGAGAAGAATTTCTATCCGGAAGGAATGAAAGTGAGAGATGCGATTAAATGGACAGAGGAATTCTATCCGGATTTTGATCGTGACTACTGCCTGAAATTGGCGAAACAATTCGGGCTGAATCAAAACAAGAAAATAAAAAACCTGTCAACAGGTTATGGCTCCATATTCAAACTGATTCTCACTTTGTCCACCAACGCACCATATTTGTTTTTCGATGAGCCGGTGCTTGGCCTTGATGCCAACCACAGGGATATGTTCTACAAGGCGCTTCTCCAAAAGTATGTCGAAAAGCCTTTCACGGCGGTGATTTCTACCCACCTGATTGAAGAGGTGTCCGGAGTTATCGAAAAAGTAGTCATCATTAAAAAAGGAGAGATTATTCGAAATCAGTCTGTGGAAGAGCTCCTGTCAAAAGGCTATACCCTATCGGGAAGCGCTTCCGCAATTGATAGCTTCATCGAAGATAAAACCGTTTTGGGTGTGGATTCTCTGGGCGGATTGAAAACCGCATATGTGATTGGAACGATAGATCCCGCATCTCTTCCGGCGGGTATGGAAATTGGCAGGATGGATTTGCAAAAGCTCTTCATCCATCTGACTAACGAGTAAGGAGGCGGAAAAATGAATTTAAAGAGCGCTGTAAAATACCAGATCATGGATGGCAGGATAGCTATACCGGTATTTTATTTGGTGATGTTTTCGGTAATGGTGTTATTTTCCATATCGGTTTCCGGGCTGGGTGAGGGAACATTCGCGACTATCAGCGGCCTTGAGATGGCTACCATCATTTTTCTATTCGTGGTCGGGCTCAACGCTTTTCGTGAAACTTTCCGGATGATGATGCAGAACGGCATTTCCAGAAAGACCATGTTCAAGGGGTATGTAATCACGGTGTTGATTCTGTCGATAGGTATGTCCCTGATAAATGCTGTTATGCTGTGGATCGGAAAGGCTATGGTGGCGACGAAGGACAACGTATTATACAGGAGTTTGTTTGAACAGCTTTATGAAATGCGCTATGCAGGAAATACAGGAGGGGTTCAGCCTGTTCTGGAAGAGCTCATGTTCATGATTTGCCTCTCCGGTGCTGCAATGATGTTCGGATACTTTATCACAACTTTGTATTACCGGTTAAACAAAGCGGGAAAGATTGCAGTGTCTATCAGTGTCCCAGGCATTTTGATCGTAGGGTTGCCAATCTTCGATGCGGTGGTAACGGGTGGAATGATATATAGGGCATTTTGGAGGTTCGTTGCCTTCGCATTCGGGCTTCTAAGCGGTCCCAACCCTTACTATGCCATGGTGTCGTCTTTACTGGCCGCTGCACTATTTGCAGTCTTTAGCTGGATGTTGGTAAGGAGAGCTGTCATTAAGGATTAATAACCGGTGTAAAAAGCCCTAAACCTTGGAATAGATAGTTTTTGTCCTGATGCCGGGCAGCATGCCCAGTTTTCCGGAAAGAGCGCTAATCTCATCCTGGGGAGCATCTATGGCAACGCTGATGATGGAAATATCACGTTTAGAGTAGGGGATACCCATGCGGCCTACAATATAATCGCCGTATTCGTGCAACAGCTCATTTAAACGATTTATGGATTCGCGATTTTCGACCACAATGCCTATTAAAGCAACTCTGTTACTCATGTTTTCACACCATCTCCTCTCATAACAAAAATAAGTATACTATAAAAAAACTTTTGACGGAAGGGATGAACTTGCCTATTCCTGGGTTTTTCATGCTTATTTGGCGGTGTATGAGGGTAAATAAAGAATATTATACATAAGCTATGCATTTATAGATTATAAATTTATGCATTGGATAACATACGGTTGATGAACACGAGCAGAGGGGAGGAAAGGGAATGAGAATCGTAGTAATTGGTGGAGTGGCAGCCGGGACCTCCGCTGCGGCAAAAGCCCGGAGAAATATGCCGGATGCGGAGATTGCAATTTACGAGAAGGATCGATATATCTCCTATGCCGGTTGTGGAATTCCTTATTATATCGGTGATGTGGTAAAAAACATAGAGTCTATTGCCCCCAGGGATCCGGCCTATTTTAAGAAGGTATACGATGTGGATGTGCATACTGAACATGAGGTAATATCCATAGATCCGGAAACGAACACACTGGTAGTAAAAAATCTAATAACCGGCAATACTTTTGAAGATCGCTACGATAGACTTGTGCTGGCAATGGGAGCAAGAGCGGTGGTGCCTCCCATAAAAGGAGCGGATCGCGACAATGTATTTGTCTTGAGAAACATCCAGGACATGTTTAAGGTTAAAAAATATATCGACAAAAATAATCCCCGCAAAGCGGTTATTATAGGAACCGGTTTCATCGGCCAGGAAGTAAGCGAGAATTTCAAATTGTTAGGCATGGAGATCACCATGGTGGAGAAGCTGGATCAGGTGACTCCCGGGCTGGATCCGGATATGGCAATCCACGTTGAGGAGCATCTGAAACAGAAGGGAGTTTCCGTCATAACCGGTGCTTCTGTCGAAGAAATCGGTGATAATGCGGTTAAATTGGCAGACGGTACAAATTTGGATGCAGAAATCGTTATCCTTGCCACGGGAGTACGCCCCAATGTGGAGATTGCAAAAGAGGCAGGTATAGAGCTGGGGGACACAGGGGCAATACGCGTAAATGACAGGCTTGAAACAAACCTGAAAGGCATCTATGCATGCGGTGACTGCGCAGAACAAATCCATATTATTACGGGGAAACCGGTATTCAGACCTCTGGGAACTACGGCAAATAAGATGGGAAGGATAGCCGGGGACAACGTATCGGGAGGCGATCTGCCCTACAGGGGCGTTTTGGGTACGGGCATCTTCAGGGTTTTCGACATGACAGTTGCTTTTACCGGACTTTCCGAAAGAGAAGCGAAAAATGAAGGTTATTCTGTAGTAACCTCTATGGATAGAAAACTTTCAAAGACGTCGTATATGGATGGGAAAGAGATTATAATCAAGGGCGTTGCCGACGCGAAGACCGGTCGACTTCTGGGCGCTCAGATCGTCGGCGAGGATGGAGTGGATAAGCGAATCGATGTATTTGTAACGGCCATCACTTTCGGAGCCAAGGCAGAGGACCTGTTCCACCTGGATCTGGCCTATTCGCCGCCCTATTCCACCGCGAGAGATCCGGTCATGTATACGGGAATGATATTGGAGAGCGCTATTAGAAAGTTTGAACGAGAAAATAAATAAATCCCTAGAAGCCTCATTAGGAATCAATAGGAAATAATTAAGGACGGTTCTTTTTGATTGTTTAATACTTTAGGAAATCAAAAAGAACCGTCCCCTTGTATTTTCTCGTATTATTTGAAGATCATCAGACGCTTTTCCAGAGGTTGGAAGCTTTTATCTGCTGGTTTTTCCTCGATGTTGCCAAAAGGCATCTGGGCATCCAAGCGCCAGGAGTCGGGTAGATTCCATTCTTTTTTAACCGCATCGGCAATCAGTTCGTTATAGTGTTGAAGAGAAGCGCCGTAACCTTCCGCTTCAAGAGCCGTCCATACTATGTATTCCATTATTGCGGCTCCCTGCAGGGACCAATTTCGGAAATTGTCGGCATAAGTAGGAAATTTATCAACAAGGTCTTGAACCACATCCATGTCTTCAAAGAACAGGATGGTACCGTAGCCCGCCTTAAAGCCATTAATCTTCTTCTCCGTTCTGGGGAATTTTTCTTCCGGCAACCTCTCTCTCATAATATCCATCAATATTGTCCACAGTCTATCATGGTGTTTTCCCAATAACAGGATCACTCTGGTAGATTGAGAGTTGTATGCGGAGGGGGCATGGAGCACAGCTTGCTCCAATATATCTGCTATTTTTTCGTCTGAAGTGACCGCCTTATTGCCTATGGCATAGTGGCTGCGTCTTTCGGCTACCGCCGTCAGGAAATCTTTTTTCATTTCTGCACCTCCCAGTACTGTTTCAAAAGGAAGTTGTAAAAGGTGTCAGGCACTTAACATACAGTTGAATTTGGTGCTTGCGTTGGGTGTCTTACACTTTTTACAACTTGACATCTTTTACAACTTTCGTAACTATCTATTAAAATAATATACCCAAAACCCTTGTAACTAACCAGTTTTGACAGGGGAAGTCGCATTTTGGCGCCAGGCACTTTTTTTATGCCGGGCATCAAATAAGGCGTCTGGGCGCCGAAATGTAACTGATTCCAATACATTTTCAATTCCCCAATTATTATGTGAAATATTTATCATATAGCGCTTGACATTGTTTATTGTTTAACAGTATAATTATATCGAATAAAAAATACTGATTTTTACTGTATGAAAGTTTACGAGGAGAGAGAAGAGATGACCAATAAACATAAGAGCTCTTATGCGATTTCTAAGCAGCTTCTTCAACGGTTGCCTCTCTATTTGAATTTCCTGAAAAACTATGCGGATAAAGACGGATACGTTTCGGCGCCCATGATCGCAAGCGCTATGAGGCTTAACGAGGTACAGGTAAGAAAAGATCTTGCGGCAGTGAGCAGTACAGGCGGCAAGCCTAAAACAGGTTTTGCCACGGAACAGCTTATTCGTGATATTGAAAAGTTTCTCGGATATGACAACGTAGATGAGGCCGTCATTGCAGGGGCCGGAAGACTGGGCAGCGCATTGCTGGCGTATTCGAGATTCAGCGAATACGGATTAAAGATACTTATGGGGTTTGAATCGGACGAAAAACTCATCGGCACGGAAATAGCGGGAAAACAGATTCTGAGCATCGATAAACTCCCGGATGTATGCAAGAGACTCAATATTCACATCGGTATCATTACCGTACCTGCAGAATCCGCTCAGGAGGTATGCGATAAGATGATAGCCGGCGGAATTCAGGCAATCTGGAATTTCGCACCCATTCACCTTAATGTACCGGATCACGTGCTGGTTCAAAATCAAGACATGGCTGCATCGCTAGCAATATTATCTAAGCATCTGCGCGAAAAGCTGGAGAAGAAGGAGGAGGTATAAAATGAGCGAGGGAATCGGCACCAAATTTGATAAGGTGTGCGCCATACTGGACAAGTATGAGCATAATCCTCACAAATTAATCGCAATCTTACAGGATCTGCAGGAAGAATACAGCTATTTGCCGGAAGATATAATGACATTTGTATCGACGGCTTTAGGGGTTTCGCCTTCTAAAGTGTACGGTGTAGCTACATTCTATTCTCATTTTACTCTGCAGCCCAAAGGAAAACATGTTATAAAGCTATGCGACGGAACGGCCTGCCATGTAAAGAAATCACACGACATATTGAATGCTTTGGAAAAACACTTAGGGTTGACTGCAAAGGAAAACACCACCCCAGACATGTTGTTTACCCTTGAACTCGTAGCATGTTTGGGAGCCTGCGGACTTGCGCCCGTCGTGGTGATCGATGACAAAGTCTACGGACCCATGACACCGGAAAGCACGCTGGCTTTAGTTGATAAAATCAGAGAAGAGGAAGGTGTTTGCGGTGATAACTAAGACTTTAGAGGAAAGAAAACAAGCTTATTTAGAAAATCTGTCAAAATACAAAGCGCGGATCATGATCTGTGCGGGAACAGGTTGCGTTGCAAACGGCTCTCTCGAAGTATACGAGGAATTTGTAAATAAAATTGAAGAGCATGGTCTTTCCGTATCCGTTGCCGTCGGGCTTGAAAAAGAAGCGGATTACGTTATGGCAAAAAGCGGTTGCCAAGGCTTCTGTCAGATGGGGCCCCTGGTGACCATTTATCCCCAGGGAATCCTGTATATAAAAGTAAAGCCAGAAGATGTAGATGAGATCATCGAGAAAACCATCCTAAACGGTGAAACGGTTGATCGACTGCTCTATGTCTCACCGGAAACGAATAAACCCATCGGCAAGGCTGATGACATCCCTTTCTATTCGAGGCAGCGCAGGTTAGGCATTAAGCTTTGCGGGCACATCGATGCCCTGGATATGGAAGAATACATTGCAAACGGCGGGTATGCAATGGCTGAAAAGGCCTTCACCCAAATGACCGGAGAAGAAATCTGCAAACTCATGATAGAGTCGGGATTGCGCGGCCGCGGAGGCGGCGGATTCACCACGGGCCGCAAATGGGAATTGACGAGAATTCAGGAAGATCCGGTGAAATACATAATCTGTAACGGAGATGAAGGCGATCCGGGTGCCTTTATGGATCGCTGTCTGCTGGAAGCATGCCCTCACAGCGTCATCGAAGGCATGTTGATAGCGGCGAAAGCCGTCGGAGCACAGGAAGGATATATATATGTCAGAACGGAATATCCGCTGGCAGTACAAAGGCTGAAAATAGCCGTAGAGGATGCGCGGAAATCCGGTTTCCTCGGAAAAGACGTTTTCGGATCCGGCAGCGATTTCGATATTCATATCATGGAAGGGGCTGGCGCATTTGTCTGCGGTGAGGAAACCGCGTTGATCGCGTCCATTGAAGGCAATCGCGGAATGCCCAGCCCGAAACCTCCGTTCCCCGCCCAGTCCGGACTCTTCGGAAAACCCACGGTAATAAATAATGTAGAAACTTTTGCCAATGTTCCCGTGGTTATGCAAATGGGCGCGGAAGCGTACGCGTCTATCGGTACAGCCACTTCAAACGGCACCAAGACCTTTGCTCTCACCGGTCATGTAATGAATACGGGTTTGATCGAAGTGCCTTTCGGAACAACTCTGAGGCAGATTATCGGCGACATCGGTGGCGGCGTGTTGAACGACGACGGAACAAATTGCGGATTGGACTATAAAGCCGTGCAGATAGGAGGACCTTCCGGCGGCTGCCTGACAAAAGAGCATTTGGATTTACCTTTGGACTATGAGACCCTGAAGTCCGTCGGCGCCATGGTGGGTTCGGGCGGATTGGTCGTCATCAACCAGCAGACCTGCATGGTGGAGGTGGCCAGGTTCTTCATGCAGTTTACTCAGAGCGAGTCCTGCGGAAAATGCGTGGTATGCCGTGAAGGTACTAAGCAGATGCTGAACCTGCTTACCGACATCGTTGAAGGAAGAGGTACCGCTGAAACCCTGGAACTTTTGGAACAGCTGGCGGAAACGGTGAAAGTGGGGTCGCTATGCGGCCTGGGCAAGACGGCTCCGAACCCTGTGTTATCTACGCTGAAATATTTCAGAGAGGAGTATAATGCCCACGTATTTGAAGGACGCTGCCCTGCAAATCAATGTGAAGCCTTTAAGAAATACATCGTTATAGAAGAAAAGTGCAAGAGCTGTGGACTTTGTGCAAGGAAGTGTCCTGTCAATGCCATCGAAGGAGCTAAAGGCGTTCCCTACACCATTGATAAGGAAAAGTGCATTAAATGCGGCGCATGCGTAGAAAGCTGTAAGTTCAATGCGATTATGATAGGATAACGGGGTGATTTACATGTTTAAGAAACAAACAGTAACAATCGATAATATGACGGTACCCATAGACGGAGAAAGAAATCTCCTGGAACTGGTACGAAAGGCTAACATAGATTTACCCACCTTTTGTTACCATTCTGATATGAGCGTTTACGGAGCTTGTCGCATGTGCATGGTGGATGTGGAAGGAAACGGAATAGTACCGGCCTGTTCGACGCCTCCTGCAGATGGCATGAAGATCAAAACAAACACCAAGCAACTGCGAGATATGAGGAAGATGATCGTCGAGCTCATGCTGGCCAATCACGATCAGAACTGCACCACCTGCCCCAAGAGCGGGGATTGTAAGCTGCAGAAAATAGCTAATCAGATGGGCATTAACAAGATTCGCTTCAAGCAGGTGAACGTGGATAAAGTTCCCGATCTTTCATCGGATGCCATTATAAGGGATCCGTCAAAATGTGTATTATGCGGCGACTGCGTACGAGTGTGCGATGAAATACAATCAGTAGGCGTTCTTGATTTTGCGGATAGGGGAGCGGATGCCAGAGTCGTGGCATGCTTCGATAAAGGATTAGGAGAGGTTGAGTGCGTAAACTGCGGTCAATGCGTCAAGGTTTGCCCTGTAGGAGCATTAATTCCTAAATACCAGATAGATGAAGTCTGGGACGCATTGCATGATGAAGAGAAATACGTAGTCGCTCAGATCGCACCCGCGGTCAGAGTTGCCTTAGGTGAGTATTTTGGATACAAACCGGGCACTACAACTACGGGGCAAATAGTTACCGCACTGCGTTTGATGGGCTTCGATCAAGTGTACGACACTGCATTTACGGCAGATCTTACGGTGATCGAAGAAGGCAATGAATTCCTGGAAAGGTTACAAACAGAAAAAAACCTCCCTCAGTTTACCTCCTGTTGCCCTGCCTGGGTAAAATTTGCCGAACAGTATTATCCCGATATGCTCCCCAACCTCTCCTCTTGCCGCTCTCCGCAGCAAATGTTTGGCTCGCTGGTTAAAGATTACCTGACAAAAGAGCTGAATATTTCGAGGGAAAAGCTGGTGGTAGTATCCATCATGCCCTGTACGGCCAAGAAGTTCGAGGCCAACCGTCCGGAGTTCAGCGTTGATGGAGATAAAGACGTGGACTACGTGCTGACCACACAGGAGCTTTCCCTGATGATCCGGGAGAGAGGGCTTACCTTCAGCCAGTTGGAGCCGGGTTCTTTCGATATGCCCTACGGCTTTAAAACGGGGGCGGGAGTTATTTTCGGAAGTTCCGGCGGTGTAAGCGAAGCGGTTCTCCGCTATGCGGCGGAAAAACTGTCCAAAGGCAAGGGCATACAGACCGGCTTTGTGGAAATCAGCAACGGAGGAGTGAAGACCCTGCATGTAAGTTTAGGTGACAAGGATCTCAGGCTTGCTATAGTCAGCGGTCTCGGAAGCGCCCGTAAACTCATCGATAAGATTAGAAGAGGTGAAGAAAACTATGATCTTATCGAAGTAATGGCTTGCTGCGGCGGTTGCGTAAACGGAGGCGGCCAGCCCATCACCGAAGAGAAGATGGCAGTGGAGAGCCGAGCGAGAGAACTGTTTGATAACGACAAGATGCTTCAGTTCCACAGCGCTCACGAAAATCCGTACATTCGCGAACTATATGACGGCGACCTGACCCGGGAAAAAGCTCATGAGCTATTACACACCGAGTATAACAATCGGAAGAGGATTCACTCTGAAGAAGTGTCGCTGACGGAAATCGAAGGTGAAAAGAGCATCAATTTAAACATTTGCTTCGGAACCAGCTGCTTCCTGCGAGGGGCACAAGGGCTTTACACCCAGCTCATGGAGTACATTAGGGAAAAAGGCCTGGAAGGCGAAACGGAAGTCACCGCTTCCTTCTGTACGGAGCGCTGCGAGAAAGGGCCTGTAATCAGAGTTAACGGTAAGACCATTGAACGTTGTACCTATGAGAAGGCGATTGAGGAGATTCAAAAAGCCATTCATTGAGGGGGCCTGATCCATGCAAGCCTTAACATATAATAACGTAAACAATACAAATGGAAATAAAAATCTTGAAAATGTCATTTACACTCTGACAGCTAACTGTCAGGACTGCTACCGCTGCGTCAGGGTATGCCCTGTCAAGGCAATCCGTGTCAGCGGCGGACAGGCGTATATTGAAGATGAGCTTTGCATCAAATGCGGCACCTGTGTGCGCGAGTGCCCGCAAGGTGCCAAGACCATTCGGTCCAGTATAGATGAAGTGAAGATCCTACTGTCCTCGGGAAGGAAGGTGGCCGCCAGCGTGGCCCCTTCTTTTCCTGCTTTATTCAGCGGATGGCGGAGCTTGCGCCTTCCTTCTGCCCTGAGGCGGCTGGGGTTTAGCTACATCTCGGAAACGGCGGAGGGAGCCTTGTTGGTGGCGGAAAAGGCTTTCAAGGATCGGGGAGATAGCAATATCTGTACGGCCTGTCCTGCGGTAGTCAATTATATAGAAAAATACAGAGAAGAATACGTAGATCGTTTGATTCCTATCGCATCTCCGATGATTGCCCACGGCAAACTGCTGAAGCAGAGACTTGGTGAGGATTGGGCAGTAGTGTTCATCGGACCCTGCGCAGCGAAAAAACAGGAAGCCCTGCGGCCTGAACATAAAGGAATCATAGACGGCGTGCTTACCTTCTCGGAACTGATTCAGTGGCTGGAGGAAGAAGGCATTGATCTTGCCACTTGTTCGGAAAGCGGCTTTGAAAGCAGAGGAAATTTGAAGAGGGCCAGGCTTTTCCCCTTAGAGGGAGGAATGCTTAAGACGGGAGATATTTCCTATGACGCAACGAATACGGATGTGCTATGCATAAGCGGCAGCGAAGATGTGATGGAACTGTTCGATATGCCGCCGGAAGAGTGGGACTTCGACGTGGTGGAACCGCTTTTCTGCGCCGGCGGATGTATAAACGGCCCTTGTTTTCCCGATGAAAAGAACTTGTTCTCAAGGAGACAGGAGCTTTTCTCCTATTTGGAAAAAGTCAATAGAATTCCGGGACAAAGCGTGGAGGATGAAGTGGATTGCAGCGCAGACTTTACCGACGATTCAGCCTCTGTGGTTTCGGAGGAAATAAGCGAAAGCAGGATCAATGAGATACTTGAGGAAACGGGTAAGGGCGACCCCTCGCTGCAGTTAAACTGCGGCGCCTGCGGTTATAAAAGCTGCCGGGAAAATGCCATTGCAGTAGCGAGAGGCATGGCAGAACCTGACATGTGTATGCCCTACATGCGTCGACTTGCTCAGCAGCGAACCGACATTATAATTGAAACAAGCCCCAACGGCGTAGTAATTTTGGATGAGTATCTACATATCTTGCATATGAATCCGGCTTTTCAAAAGCTGTTTTCTTGCAACAACAGCCTGCTTGGCCGGCACGTTTCCTGCATTTTGGATGTGGACAGCTTTGAACAGCTGGCATCGGGCAAAACCGAAACTCGGGACTCCATCCGTGTCAAAGAGGGTATAAAATACCATGAAGTAGCCTATGCCCTCCGGGAAGAAAAGCAATATGTAGGAATTTATATAGATGTCTCCAAGCTCAAGTTCGATGAAGGGCAGATTGATGCCATAAAGAACCAGACCCTTGAACATGTGCGGAAATTGTTGTACCATCAGATTAGTTTTTCTCAGGCAATGGCGCATTACTTGGGTGAGAGTACTGCCCAGAGCGAAGAACTGGTCAAAAAGATTACGGATCTTTATGCGGATGAGAAGCAGCTTTAGTACATGAGGTGAAACTATTGAAGTTTATCGAGGACATCGTTGAGCAACGGCCGAAGCATAATTACATTGTGTGCGGCGATTCCTTTATCTGTGAACGTACATTGGAAAGTACATTTTTCGTGCTCTGTGACGGGATCGGGTCCGGGGTTTATGCCAATATAGCGGCAATTACCTGCGCCAATCGGATGGCGGAACTTTATCGTTCCGGGGTTTCTATGCGTACCATGAGTGAAATGGTGGCGGATTCCATGCACCGGGCCAGGGAGGAAAGGATTCCTTTTTCTGCCTTTACCGCTGTCAAGATACTCAATGATGGACTGTTCAGCGTATATACCTATGAGACGCCGACTCCCATCATGATTCGGGACGGGCTGGCAGTCCCTCTCAAACCGGTAGCCCATACGGCAGAATATGAGATCATCGGAGAATCTACGGGAAAACTGGAATTGGGAGACAGTCTGGTCATCGTTTCCGATGGGATAACTCAGTCCGGTCTGGGCAGAGGAACCGCCTTTGGCATCGGAACGGAAGGGCTTGTGGATTTTATTAACCGCAGATCCAGCCACAAAGAGAATATTCGACGTCTTCCCGGCGAAGTTCTCGAGATGTCTGCCAGGATGTGCGGCGGTATATACGAGGACGATTCCACCGTTGCGGTTCTTCAGTGCCGTGAAGCCAGTCAGATGGTAGTCTTAACGGGGCCGCCCGCGCTGCGTTCGAAAGACAGGGAAATTGTAGACAAGTTCATAAACACCCCGGGCATCCATGTTGTGGCCGGATCCACCACGGCGGACATCGTGTCCAGAGAATTGGGCAAGGAAGTAAAACTGGTAAATAAAGGATTGTCTTTCGGTTCGCCGCCGGAATATAAAATAGAAGGTATTGATCTTGTTACTGAAGGAGCCATCATGCTCAATCAGGTATACAATATTCTTGATGAAGACAGGAGCGAGCTTGATGACAGCTCATTGGTGGAGAGATTCTGCGCCATGATGCTGGAGGCAGACGTTATTACCTTTATTGTGGGAAGCGCCGTAAACGACGCGCACACCTCCTTGCTTTTCAAACAGATAGGTATTCGCCCGCGGCTTACTGCCGTCCAACTTATATCGAAGAAGCTGAAGGAACTGGGCAAGTTGGTTATTGAAATAAAATACTGAGTTATGATATCAGACACCTTTTATAAGTATTAAAACAATGCGGCACGCAGCGTGTAGCGTATCGAGCGGGAGAGCAACCCTGCGTTTCAAAAAATACTTGTAATAGGTGTCTTTCTTTTTTGACACCGGATAGAAACCGAACTGTGCAAATATTCAGGTGTATGCGGGATTTGAGGGACTTTTCAACTTGTTCAATTGATTGACGGATGAAGATACATCTCTTAATATATTAATGTAAGTGCTACGTTACGAATTGCTCTATTTGGGTAATATATGTTAGCAATATGTTAGCGGGGTGTTTGGAGAAAGCAATGGAAATAACCGGTTATAATCTGATAATAGCCTTCGGACTGACTCTCCTGGCGGGGTTGTCTACGGGAGTAGGAAGCACACTGGCATTTTATACAAAACAGACAAATACGAGATTCCTGTCTGCCGCTTTGGGTTTCTCTGCGGGCGTTATGATCTATGTGTCCATGGTGGAGATACTCGTAAAAGCGAGACAATCATTGGAAGCGGTATACGGATATCCCAAAGGCTATGGATATACAACCTTGGCTTTTTTCATCGGTATTTTCGTTATGGGATTCATAGATAAGATGATACCAAGCGGTGAAAACCCTCATGAAATGCGGGATGTGACCGAGATGGAGGAAATTAGGGAGAATGGCTGCAGTAAGCAGGAATTGCTTCGTATGGGATTTTTTTCTGCACTGGCTATTGCCATACATAATTTCCCTGAAGGGCTTGCGACTTTTATCGCGGCGATACAGGATCCTGCCTTGGGCATCAGCATTGCTATTGCCGTTGCGATTCACAACATTCCGGAGGGTGTGGCTGTGTCCGTACCGGTATATTTTTCCACCGGCAGCAGAAAAAAGGCCTTCAAGCTGTCCTTTCTTTCCGGTCTTGCCGAACCTCTTGGAGCCATATTGGGGTATTTCCTGTTTATGCAGTTCTTCAATGAATCCATGTTCGGTTTTACATTTGCCGGAGTTGCAGGGATCATGGTTTACATCGCATTGGATGAACTGTTGCCTACGGCGGAAAAGTACGGCGAACATCATATTGCTATCTACGGTTTGATTGCGGGAATGATGGTAATGGCTGTCAGCTTGTTGGCTGTGGCCTAGACTAGTGGAGACAGTCAGATCTATGGAACAAAAGGACAACTGGATAAAAAACACAATTCTTTTTTTGAGCAGCCAAACCATCTCTATTTTCGGCTCTTTTCTGGTGCAATACGCCATACTGTGGTATATTACCCTTACTTCCCGTTCAGGCATCATGATGACAATCTATATAATATCCACTCTGGTGCCTGTTCTTTTCGTTTCCCCTTTTGCTGGAGTATGGGCGGATCGTTTCGACCGTAAAAAGCTGATTATGCTTTCCGACTCTTTTATAGCCTTTGTTACTTTAATCCTGGCAATTCTATTTTATACCGGACACGGTACGTTATGGATCCTTATAATAGCAGCTGCCTTTCGATCTCTGGGAGGCGCCGTTCAGATGCCGGTTGTGGGCGCATTTCTTCCGCAGATCGTACCCAGTGAGAAACTGATGCGAGTAAACGGCATCAATAGCAGCATTCAATCCCTTGTCATGCTGGGTTCGCCTATGTTAAGCGGCGCCCTTCTAAGCTTTGCCTCCATTGAAGCTATCTTTTTCATCGATGTGTGCACGGCCTTGACGGCGGTGGGGTTTTTAGGCTTGTTTTTGAAAATACCTCCTCGCGAAAAAACCGGTGAAGAAGAAAAGATCAATTATTTCAGAGACCTGAAAGAGGGATTCCGTTACATCGGAAGTCAGCGATACCTAAGGGATTTCTTTATATTGCTGGCTATACTGTATTTTCTTATAGCTCCTGCCAGTTTTCTCACTCCTCTTCAAGTTACAAGAAGTTTCGGCGCCCATGTCTGGAGATTAACCGCAATCGAATTGACTTTTTCCGTCGGAATGATGCTGGGCGGTATATTAATCGCTTCCTGGACAGGATTCAGTAATAAGATTCATACTATCACCCTGGGATGTATGGTTTTCGCCGTCTGCACCATAGGATTAGGCGTTGTTCCAAACTTTTGGATTTATTTAATTATCATGGGTTTGGTGGGCATTTCCATGCCGATCTTCAGCACACCGGCAACGGTGTTGCTTCAGCAGCGGGTGGACGGGGAGTTTATAGGAAGGGTTTTCGGTGTCATGACCATGATATCGGGCATGATGATGCCTCTCGGTATGCTGCTTTTCGGCCCTCTGGCCGATGTGATTCCCATCGAGTGGATATTAATAGCCACCGGTCTGTTAATGGTAATCGAAGGTTTTATACTGTTGGGAAATAAGGCGCTGCTTGAAGCCGGAAAGCCCATAGAAGAATCGGATAAATAAAGTTGATTCCCCCTTGACATAATAATAAATACATAATAATATAAAAATGATATCAGAATGATATCATAAAACAAAAGGGGGTTAGAAGAATGTCTGATCAAATAAATGAAAAGAAATTGATAACGGAGGAAAAGAAAGCGGCGAGCATCAAAGGTATGCCGGTGCTCATATTTAATATCCTGTTTAGTATTGCCGCCATCTTAGGTTTTATCTTCTGCCTTATTAGGCTGAGCGAGAAGATAGGCAATCCGGGAATGTGGATCGTCCTGCTCATAGCCTGTGCGCTTTATATTTTCCTTATAAGCCCGCTTCTCTTTATCGGGTTGAAGATTTTAAAACCCAATGAAGCTTTGGTTTTGACCCTTTTCGGTAAATACTATGGCACCTTGAGAGGAGAGGGATTTTTCTTCGTAAATCCTTTTGTCAGCGCAACTTATCCGGAATCCCTGACCGCATCTAGCGGAACCATAGTGGCCGAAAGCGCCCCGCAGAGCAGCAAGCTCTCCGCGCAGGGCATAAATTTACCGGCGCGGGTCAATAAAAAAATATCCCTCAAAACCATGACCTTGAATAATGACAAACAGAAGATCAACGATAAGCTTGGGAATCCCATCATCATCGGCATTGTTGTCATCTGGAGAGTGGTGAACACTGCAAAAGCCGTATTCAACGTAGATAATTACGCCGAATTTCTATCCACACAGTGCGACTCGGCGCTGAGGAATATCGTAAGGCTTTATCCATATGATGTAGCAGGGGATGATAATGAAAAGACTCTCAGAGGCAGCAGCCAGGAAATCGCCGATAAACTCAAGGAAGAAATCCAGTCAAAAGTAGAAGTTGCAGGATTGGAAATATTAGAAGCCAGAATCACCCATTTGGCATATGCGCCGGAAATTGCTGCGGCTATGCTTCAGAGACAACAGGCCTCCGCCATCATAGATGCAAGGCAGATGATCGTGGAAGGGGCCGTCGGTATGGTGGAAATGGCATTGTCAAAGCTGAACGAACACGATATCGTGCATTTGGATGAAGAGCGCAAAGCGGCC
>Ga0209537_1001155_pt1 | contig 30510 bp, 24 predicted proteins | sample BioPla4DNA1_FD_187698 | JGI IMG/M metagenome (GOLD analysis project Ga0209537, IMG submission 187698) | Biogas fermentation microbial communities from Germany - Plant 4 DNA1 (SPAdes) (version 2) | ecosystem: Engineered > Bioreactor > Anaerobic > Digestate | place: Bielefeld, North...
GGAAGTATAAGTCAGGTAAGATTGGTAAACAACTCTAAGAAGGTAGTATTGGCCTTTCAACATTTAATTGCCATGTTTGGTGCCACAGTTTTGGTACCCATACTAACTGGAATGGATATATCTGTTGGACTTTTTACAGCTGGACTGGGAACCTTAATATTTCACCTATGTACCTATGGAAAGGTACCTGTGTTTCTAGGCTCATCCTTTGCGTTTATTCCCGTGATACTAAAGGTAAAGGAATTATATAATGGAGATTTAGCCTATGCCCAAGGTGGCATAGTTGTTGCAGGGCTACTCTATGTAGCAATGTCCTTTTTCATTAAGAAATTTGGAGTAGAAAGAATTCAAAGATATTTACCCAGTCAGGTAATAGGACCTATGATTATAGTAATTGGACTTAATTTAATACCGACAGCCCTGGATATGGCAAGCACCAATTATGTAATTGCAGCTTTGACCCTGGGAATAGCCCTAGTTATAAACTTCAAAGGAAAAGGATTTGTAAAGCAATTGGGAATTTTAATAGCTGTAACAGCAGGATATATAATTTCACTGGCTTTAGGTTTAGTGGATACAAGCCCAATTTTAGAAGCACCGGTTTTATCTGTGCCAAATTTCACCCTTCCCAAATTTGATATAGGTGCCATAGCCATAATAGCACCGGTAGTATTGGCAGTATTTATGGAACACCTGGGAGATATAACAACTAATGGACAGGTAGTAGGTAAAAACTTTATAAAGGATCCAGGCTTAAATAGGACTTTACTGGGAGATGGTTTGGCAACAACAGTAGCTGCATTAGTTGGAGGCCCTGCCAATACAACCTATGGGGAAAATACAGGAGTTCTTGCCATAACTAAGAACTATGACCCATCAGTATTGAGATTGACTGCCGTATTTGCTATAGCCCTAGGATTTATATCAAAATTAGGTACAGTACTAACTACCATACCCAACTCTGTAATGGGCGGAATAAGCTTTATGCTATTTAGCATGATAGCCTTAGTAGGTTTTAGAACCATAAAAACAAGCAAAGTAGAGCTTAACTGGAAAAATATAATAGTAATGGGAACTATTTTAGTACTTGGCCTTGGAAGCGGTCTTATTGAAAGTAAGTTGGGAATAACTGTAGGAATACCTATAAATGAATCAGTAAGCATATCAGGGTTGAGCTTCGCAGCAATAGTTGGGGTGGTACTAAACATCATCCTAAATAGAAAGAAAAAATAATCCATAATATTAAAAGCCTATCTTAATTAAGATAGGCTTTTAATATTATGTTAGACAAATTATTAAATAAGGTATAAAATAAAAAATTAGGTATGTAATTTGTACGAGGAGAAGATTTTTATGCATAAGGTGTTGGTAATTGGTGGAGGAGCAGCAGGCATGATGGCTGCCATATCAGCCAAAAAACATGGAGCAGATGTAATCCTTTTAGAAAGGAATAATAGGGTTGGAAGAAAGATACTGGCCACTGGCAATGGCAGGTGTAATTACACCAATATAAATTTATCAATAGATAATTACCATGGGAAGAATCCAAAGTTTCCCTATAGCCCCTTGTCCCAGTTTAATGTATATGATACTATTGATTTTTTTGAAAGACTGGGCATAACCCCTTACATCGAAGAAAATGGCAGGGTTTATCCTATGTCCTTACAAAGTTCCAGTGTCCTGGATGTACTGAGGTTTGAATTAGAATACCTAGGAATTGAAGTAATAACTGAAGCCTTTGTAACAGACATATCTAAAAAAGCTAATAAATTCTCAGTAACTTTAGAGGATGGAAGGAAATTTACTGGAGATAGGATTATTTTAGCTACAGGAGGCAAGGCTGCTCCTAATACAGGTTCCGATGGAAATGGTTATAAACTGGCAGAAAAATTAGGACACACCATAGAATATGTTTTCCCAGGCTTAGTTCAATTAAAATTAGAAGGGAATTTTTTCAAAAAAGTTGATGGGGTAAAGATAGTAGGTGTTGCAGAACTGTATGATGAAAATATGCTTATAAGAAGGGAGGAAGGGGATATACTCTTTACTAATTATGGCATATCCGGTCCCCCTATTTTACAAATAAGCCGTATAGCAAATAAACTGCTTTATGAAGGTAAAAAACCAGAATTAAAAATAGTCATAATAAAGGACAAGAACAAGGAAGAGTTGGAAAAATACTTACACTACAGATTTTCCTTTATGCCTAAAAAAACGATAGAAAAAGCTTTAATAGGACTTATAAATAAAAGGCTTATAATTCCCATGCTAAAGGAGATTGGAGTTGATAAAAATAAACTTATTGCCCATATATCAAAAGAGGAAATAAGAAAAATATCTAATATACTTACAGATTTTAGATTTAATATAATAGGCAGTAAATCCTGGGATAGTGCCCAAGTTACAGCTGGAGGGGTAAAGACTGATGAAATAAACAATACTACAATGGAGTCTAAGCTGGTCAAAGGCTTGTATTTTGCAGGGGAAATTGTAGATGTAGACGGGGATTGTGGCGGATTTAATCTTCAATGGGCTTGGTCCTCAGGTTATGTAGCAGGCAAAAATTCTGCCAGTAAATAATCTATTATTGAAAGGATGAAATATATGTTTACTATGAACAAGAAACTAAAGGAACTTTTAGATAAAGGTAAAAAAATAAGGGTTGCTATAATTGGAGCAGGTAAAATGGGCAAGGGACTTATAAATCAAATGTCAAGAATTGAAGGCATGGTTCCTGCCTTAGTGGTTAACAGGAGGATTGAAAAGGCCATAGATGCTTTACTTTCTTCAGGTATTCCAAAGGAAGAAATAATTGAAACAAATTCCTTAAAGGAGGCAAACTATTATTTAGAAAAGGGAAAATTTGTTGTTAGTGAATATATAGAGTTGGCCACCAAGGCCAGTATTATAGATGCAGTTGTTGATGCAACAGGGGTACCAGAGGTAGGTGCCGCTGTAGCCCTTGATGCAATAGATAATAAAAAACATATAATAATGTTAAACATAGAAGCAGATGCAGTTGTTGGTCCTATTTTATACAAAAAAGCTACTGATGCAGGGGTAGTGTATACTGGCACTGCAGGGGATGAACCGGGAGCTACTATGGAATTATACAATTTTGCCAAAGGTTTAGGCTTCGATATTCTTGTTATTGGTAAGGGTAAAAATAATCCATTGAATGTAGATGCAACCCCGGATACCGTATATGATGATGCAATAAAAAAAGGATTAAAGCCTAGAATGTTAACAGGCTTTGTAGATGGAACCAATACTATGATAGAGCTAACTTCCCTGGCCAATGCTACAGGCTTTATACCTGATATTAGGGGATGCCATGGAGTAGAATGTGATATAAATAGCTTAACAAAAATCCTTAGTTTAAAAGAAGAGGGTGGAGTTTTAAGCAGATATGGGGTAGTAGACTTTGTAAAGGGTATTGCACCTGGAGTTTTTGCAATAATTACCACTAAATTAGAAGAAGTACATAGGCAAATGGAGTATTTAAATATGGGATCTGGACCTAATTATGTACTTTATAGACCTTATCATTTAACAAGTCTTGAGACCCCTGTAACCATATTTGAAGCCTGTTACTATAAGGAAGCTACCATAGCCCCAACAGAAGGACAGGTGGCAGATACTATAGCAGTGGCTAAAAGGGATTTAAAGGCGGGAGAAAGATTGGATTCCATTGGAGGCTATACTGTTTATGGAGTTATTGAAAGGCATGAGCTGGTAATGAAGGAAAAATTAGTTCCCATAGGCCTTATAGATGAAAATACAGTAGCAAAAAGGGATATTAAAAAAGGAGAAATTATAAGCTACGATATGGTAGAATTAGATAAAAGTAAAACCATATATAAGCTTAGGAAGCTACAGGATGAAACAATAGGTTAAATACTAGACAATATTTTACAAAGTAACAAATTTAAACTAAAATATTAGTATCATAATCAAAGGAGGAGATATAATGATATATATAAGAAATGACGATAACAGACCTCAGTTTAACTTGGCATTGGAGCAATATGTATTTGATAATTTAACCCAGTTTGATGAAATATTCCTACTATGGATTAATGAACCTACTATAGTAGTAGGCAAAAACCAAAATACCATTGAAGAAATTAATTTGGATTATGTTAAGGAGAATAATATAAATGTAGTTAGAAGATTGTCTGGTGGAGGAGCAGTATATCATGATTATGGTAACTTAAATTATACTATAATTTCAGAAAAAGGGGGCAAATCAACTGCCTTTAATTTTGAAGCCTTTACCAGACCTGTAATAGAAGTTTTGGCAAAGCTAGGTGTTAAGGCAGAATTTACTGGAAGAAACGATTTAACCATAGATGGCAGGAAATTCTGCGGCAATGCTCAGTATATGAAGAAAAATAGAATACTACACCATGGTGCCATGCTCTTTGATACAGATTTAAACGTTTTGAGCAAGGTCCTAAAGGTTTCCAAGGATAAAATAGAATCTAAGGGTGTAAAATCAGTAAGAAGCAGGGTTACAAATATTAAAGACCATCTTAAGGAAGATATAAGCATAGAAGACTTTAAACAGCTTCTTTTAGATCATATGATAGAAACCCATAACATTACAGAATACAAGCTGACAGAAGAGGATTATGAAAAGATAAATAAAATTATGGAAGAAAGATATGCAACCTGGGAGTGGAATTTTGGGTATTCACCTGAATTTAATATTGAAAAATCAAAGAGATTTACATCAGGAAAGGTACAAAGTAAGATTAATGTAGACGAAGGTATTATAAAGAGCATTAAGTTCTATGGAGACTTCTTTGGAACTGGTGATGTATCTGAATTAGAAGAAAAGTTAGTGGGAATTAAGTATAAAGAAGATGAAATTAGCAAGGTATTGGACGACATAGATGTTGGATATTATTTTGCAGGTATATCCAAGGAGGAGCTCTTAAGTTTAATAATTTAAGAACTTGACAAATTCAGCCTACTTAATGTATATTTATAATCAAAATTGGATATGTAAATGCTATGAAAAAGAGAGTAGTAAAAGAATTTATTCACAGAGAGATAATCATCTGGTGAGAGATTATCAATAAATTCTTTTACGAAGATCACTTTGGAGCATAACATCTGAAATTTCAGTAGGATGTTACGCCTGGGGCGTTATTCTAAAAGGAGTGGCAGAGATTTTCTCTGCAATTTGGGTGGTACCGCGGTAATCCGTCCCTAAGCATTTGCTTAGGGACTTTTTGATTGCTTGAATAAAAATAAATAGAAAGGATGAAATGAGTTGAAAAGGTTTAGGGAACTGTCCAATGAACCGGTAAAGGATCGAGAAATGAAAATATCCCAATATTGGGAAGAAATCGACCTTCTTCACAAAGCTGTTGAAACAAGAGATGAAAACAAACCCTATATATTCTATGAAGGGCCTCCAACAGCCAATGGTAAGCCTGGTATACACCATGTAATGGCTAGGACCTTAAAGGACCTAGTATGCAGATATAAAACCATGGAAGGTTATCAGGTAAAACGTAAGGCCGGATGGGATACCCATGGCTTGCCAGTAGAAATTGAAGTGGAGAAAGAATTAAATATTAACAATAAACAGGAAATTGAAGAATATGGTATAGAAGAATTCAATAAAAAATGCAAGGAATCTGTTTTTCGATATGAAAAGCTATGGAGAGAAATGACCAAAAGAATGGCCTATGAAATAGACATGGATAATCCTTATATAACCCTGGATAATGATTATATAGAATCTGTCTGGTGGATTTTAGATAAATTCTATAAGGAAGGATTAATTTATGAGGGCCATAAGATACTGCCCTATTGTCCCAGATGCGGAACTGGCCTTGCATCCCATGAGGTTGCCCAAGGTTATAAGGAAATTAAAAGTGAGACAGCCATTGCAAAATTTAAATTAAAGGATAAGGAGGAATACTTTTTAGCCTGGACTACAACTCCTTGGACCCTGCCCAGCAATGTTAGCTTAACTGTTAATCCAGATGTAACCTATGTTAAGGTGAGACAAAATGATGAAGTATACTATGTAGCCAAGGATTTAGCAAGTAAGGTATTAGGAGAAGAATATGTGGTATTGGAAGAGATTAAGGGTAAAGACCTTGAGTATATTGAATACGAACAGTTAATTCCTTTTGTTAAGGTAGATGAAAATAAAAAGGCCTTCTTCGTTACATTGGCAGATTATGTTACTACAGAAGATGGTACAGGAATTGTTCACACTGCACCTGCCTTTGGTGAGGATGACTACAACACAGGTAAAAAATATAATTTACCAGTCCTACAGCCTGTTGATGACGAGGGTAGATTTACAGATACTATTTGGAAGGGTAAATTTGTAATGGATGCAGATCCGGAAATAATCCAGTGGCTAAGGCAGGAAGGAAAGCTTTACAAAAAGGAGAGAATGCTTCATAATTATCCTCATTGCTGGAGATGTGATACGCCCCTATTATACTATGCAAAGCCTAGCTGGTATATAGAAATGACTAAGCTTAAAGATCAGCTAATTGAAAACAATAATCAGGTTAACTGGTATCCGCCTTTTGTTGGAGAAAAAAGATTTGGAAACTGGCTTGAGAATTTGAATGACTGGGCTATATCAAGAAGTAGATATTGGGGGACACCTCTTCCTATTTGGAGATGTGATGACTGTGGACATATTACAAGTATTGGTTCCAGGAAAGAATTAGTAGAAAGGGCTATTGAAGATATAGATGAATCCATAGAACTTCACAGGCCCTATGTAGACGAGGTACACTTAAGATGCGAAAAATGTAATGGTACAATGACCAGGGAAAAAGACGTAATAGACGTATGGTTTGATAGTGGTGCCATGCCCTTTGCACAACACCATTATCCTTTTGAAAATAAGGAAAACTTTGATAAGCTGTTCCCTGCAGACTTTATATGCGAAGGAATAGACCAGACCAGAGGATGGTTCTATTCACTGATTGCTATATCTACCTTTGTAACTGGCAAATCTCCCTATAAAAGTGTACTTGTAAATGATTTGATACTGGATAAGTATGGCAAGAAGATGTCTAAGTCCAGGGGAAATACTGTAGACCCCTTTGAAATGTTTGATAAATATGGGGCAGATGCTTTAAGATGGTATTTAGTATATGTTTCACCACCATGGACACCAACAAGATTTGACGAAGAAGGTATTAAGGAAGTGGAAAACAAATTCTTTAGAAGTATAAGAAATGTGTATAACTTCTTCTCCCTATATGCCAACACAGATAATATTGATCCTAGAGAATTTTTCGTGGAATATGAAGACAGGGAAGAATTAGATAGATGGATTTTATCAAAGTATAACAGCCTGGTAAAACAGGTAAGAAAAGATATGAATGAATTTGAATTAACAAGAGTGGTAAGATCTATTCAAGATTTTGTAGTAGAGGATTTATCCAACTGGTATATAAGACGTACAAGGAGACGTTTCTGGTCAACTGAATTGGATATTAGCAAGAAGGCAGTATACAATACTACCTATGAAGTATTATTAGGTATATCCAAGATGATAGCGCCCTTTGTTCCCTTCACTGCGGAAGAACTTTATAGAAATCTAACAGATAAGGAATCTGTACATCTAGACTATTATCCAGAAGCTAATGAAAGCCTAATAGATCCAGAACTGGAGGAAAGAATGGACTTGGTAAGGGATATTGTTAAATTAGGCAGGGCTTCAAGGGAAACTGTCAAGATAAAGGTTCGTCAGCCTCTTAATGGAGTACTGGTTGATGGCAAATATGAAGATAAGATTAAGGATTTAGTTCCACTGATAAAAGAAGAGTTAAATGTAAAGGAAGTAATATTTGAAAAGGATTTAAGCAAATTTATGGATTACTCTCTAAAGCCAAACTATAAACTTGCAGGTCCTCAGTTAGGTCCTAAGGTTAAATCCTTTGCTAAGGCATTAAATGAACTTGATCCTTTTGATACTGTAGAAAAATTGGAAAGTGGGGAAGAGCTTGTTCTAAATTTAGATGGAGAGGATGTAGCTATTACAAAGGATTTAGTTCAGGTAACCATATCCTCTAAGGAAGGATTTAACGTTACTATGGAAAACAATTTATTTGTAGTATTAGATACAACCCTTACAAAGGATTTAATAAATGAAGGCTATGCAAGGGAATTTATATCTAAGGTGCAACAGATGAGGAAAAGCAACAATTATGATGTTCTGGACAATATCTATATCTATTATGATTCAGATGAAGAAATAGAAGAAGCAGTAAGGCTATATGAAGACTATATTAAAGAGGAAACTTTAGCCCTTAAAATAGTAAAGGTAAAAGATGAATCCTTAATAGAACAGGATATAAATGGACATATTACAGGTATAAAGTTGGAAAAAGTAGAATAAGATAAAAAGGCTTCCTTTTAAATAAAATGGAAGCCTTTTTCCCAAAATTATACATATATTTGTAAAATTAGGTTTATATTAAAAAATACTATGATAAGTAGCCATTTCATGATATAATCTAAAAAGACAATTAAAATACAAGTAGTAGTTTTAAAAGATTGTAAAAATTCTCAATCTTTTATATTATATTTACAAAATGCTGGTTAAGGGGGAAAGCGTATATGAAAGTATATCAAACTGAACAAATTAGAAATATTGCATTGATTGGTCATGGTGGCTGTGGAAAAACAACATTAACAGAAGCAGCTTTATTTGCAACAGGGGCAATTACAAGACAGGGTAGAGTAGATGATGGTAATACTGTGTCAGACTTTGATAAAGAGGAGATTGCCAGAAAGGTTTCAATAGGAACTTCTGTAATCCCTGTAGAGTATGGTAATACGAAGATTAACCTTGTAGATACTCCTGGATATTTTGATTTTGTGGGAGAGGTTTATGGGGCATTACGTGCATCAGAAAGTGCCTTAATAGTAGTAGATGCATCAGCAGGCGTAGAAGTAGGAACAGAAAAATCCTGGAAGTATGTTGAAGAATATAAGCTTCCAAGGGCCATATTTATAAACAAGATGGATAAGGAAAACGTTGAATTTAATAAGGTATTGGATGAAATAAAAAGTCAGTTTGGCGACAAAGTAGTACCCTTTACTTTGCCAATAGGAGAAGGAGTTGGATTTAAAGGCATAGTAAAGGTTATGGAAGAAGTAGCCTATGAATATAAGGGAAAAGATTCAACTAAAGTGGATGTACCAGCAGAATTACAAGGGGAAATAGAGTCTATCAAGGAAGCATTGGCGGAGAAAGTGGCAGAAACAGACGAAGAATTAATGGAGAAATATTTTGAAGGGGAAGAGTTTACACCAGAGGAATTAAGAAAGGGAATAAAGGAATCTATAAAAAATGGGGATTTAGTTCCAGTAATTGTTGGTTCAGCAGAAAATACCATGGCTATTGACATTTTGCTGGATTTAATAAAAGAATACATGCCAAGTCCAGCAGATGTTGGCCTAGTTGCAGGGTATAAGGGAGAAGAACTAGTAGAAAGAAAAATAGATAAGAGTGAACCATTCTCAGCATTGGTATTTAAAACAATTGTTGACCCATTTGTTGGTAAGCTATCCCTATTTAAAGTATTAACTGGAAAGTTGAGTAAAGATCAGGACATATACAATTCATCCAAGGATGAATCTGAAAGATTAGGAGGCTTATTTGTACTTAGAGGAAAGAATCAGTTAGAGGTTCCAGAAATAGTAGCAGGGGACATAGGTGCTACATCAAAATTACAGAATGTTCAAACCGGAGATACTTTATGTGTAAAGTCTGATAAAATAGTATATGAAAAAATTAACTATCCAAAGCCAACCTTATATAAGGCTATAGAGCCAAAATCCAAAGATGACGAAGAAAAAATTAGTTCGGCCCTTAATAGATTAACAGATGAAGATCCAAGTTTTGTAGTTGAAAGGAATGCAGAAACAAAGCAGTTACTAGTAGGCGGTCAAGGCAATATGCAATTAACTGTTATAATCGATAAACTAAAAAAACAGTTTGGAGTAGACGTAACCTTAACCCAACCAAAGGTAGCCTATAGAGAGACAATTAAGGGTACTGCCAGTGTACAAGGAAAGCATAAAAAGCAAACTGGTGGAGCAGGCCAGTATGGAGATGTTCATATAAGATTTGAGCCTAGCGATAAAGATTTTGAATTTGCAGAGGAAGTATTTGGTGGAGCTGTACCTAAGAATTTCTTCCCAGCAGTAGAAAAAGGATTAAGAGAATCATTAGAACATGGTGTCCTTGCCGGATATCCAGTAGTAAATATTAAGGCTACATTATTTGATGGTTCCTACCACCCTGTAGACTCAAATGAAATGGCCTTTAAGATTGCTGCATCCTTGGCATTCAAAAAAGGTATGGAAGAAGCTAATCCAGTATTATTAGAACCAATAATGAGATTAGAAATACTAGTTCCAGAAGAATATATGGGAGATGTAATGGGAGATATGAACAAGCGTAGAGGAAGAATACTGGGTATGGAACCACAGGAAGATGGAAATCAGCTAGTTATTGCTGAAGCTCCACAGGCTGAATTATTTGAATATGCCATAGACCTAAGAAGTATGACCCAAGCAAGGGGCAGCTTCACTATGGAATTTTTAAGATATGAAGAAGTTCCTGCAAATATTGCAGAAAAAATAATTGAAGAGGCAAAGGAAAAGGCAAAGGCTTAAAATAACTTTAAAAGGTTCGATATGGTTTACCATATCGGACCTTTTTTAAATAAGACATGGGACTGTTCTTTGTCTTATGGGAAAAGCTCCTTTATTTATATTTCCATTGACTATTGTTCTTTCAATCCTTTGTTTATAAATAATCATATTTGGGTAATAAAAAAACATAAAAGACCTTGACTTGGTAAAAATATTGAAATCCAGTCAAAAAATGTGCTATTATATAATAAAGAGCAAAGAAAGTCAAAGTCTAAGGAGTGATAGTTTGCCTAAGATAAGCAATATTATCGAAAGATTTATAAAAGAAATGTTAAATGAAGCGGAAGATGGAATAATAGAAATAGGGAGAAATGAATTGGCTGAAAAATTTGGGTGTGCTCCTTCCCAGATAAATTATGTTCTTACTACTAGATTTACACCCTATAAGGGCTACTATATTGAAAGTAGAAGAGGTGGCGGCGGGTATATTAAGATAACAAAGGTGGAAATTGATAAAAACCCTGATTTAAAGCATTTAATTAATAATGTTATAGGTGACACAATAACAAAAAATAAAGCCTACCATATAATTGAAGGATTAAGGGAACAGGGTATTATTACAAAAAGAGAGGAGCGTATAATGAAGGCTGCAATAGAAGAGACTGCACTAAATCCGGTTTCTATTAATAGAAATGTATTGAGGGCAAGTATACTTAAGAATATTTTACTGGGATTGTACAGGTAATTAGGAGGGATTATTGTGTTATGCCAAATCTGTAAAAAAAATGAAGCTACAGTCCACTATACTAAGATTGTAAATGGTGATATAGAAGAACTGCATCTATGTGAACAATGTGCAATGAATAAGGAAATAGAATTTGATTCCACCTTTTCATTCCATAAGCTATTAAGTGGACTTATGGATAATATTCAAGGAGAATTGCCCTTTAAGGAAATACAGACCTTAAAATGTCCTTTCTGCGGAATGGATTATGAGCAGTTTAAAAAGGTAGGCAAATTTGGATGTGCACAGTGTTATGAAACATTTAAGTCTAATTTAAGCCCAATATTCAAGAGTATACATGGTCATGATAGACATACAGGCAAAGTCCCGGTACGAGCCAATATACAAGTAGCTAAGATGAAAAAGATTGAGAAATTGAGAGAGAAGCTAAAAGAACATGTAGCCAGGGAAGAATATGAACAGGCTGCCATATTGAGGGATAAGATTAAGGAATTGGAAAAGGACCTTGATTAAAGGGGGGAGATATATGGTAAAATGGATAGACGGAGATGCAAGTGATGAGGATGTGGTAGTAAGTACTAGAATTAGGATGGCAAGGAATTTAAGGAACTATAAGTTCCCGCAGAGAATGAGTATACAAGAGGCTGAAAATATTACACAGGAAGTATTAAATGTAATGAAAGATTTACCACCTGGTGTTAATTATAAATTCTACAAGATAAACAGCCTGTCTCCTATAGAAAGAATATCCTATATAGAAGAGCATTTAATTAGCCCAGGACTCATAAATAGACCGGATTACAGCAGTTTTTTACTTAAAGATGACGAAACTGCAACTATTATGATAAATGAAGAAGACCATTTAAGGATACAGGTACTCTATCCTGGTCTTAACTTTGAAAAGGCCTGGGAGTCAATAAATGAAATAGATAACTTTCTGGAAAGCAAACTGGATTATGCCTATCATGATAAATTTGGTTATTTAACTGCCTGTCCCACCAATGTAGGGACTGGTATTAGGGCATCAGTAATGGTTCATCTACCTGCTTTATCTATTATAGGACAGGTTGATGGGCTAATTAGAGGATTTCAAAAAATAGGGCTGGCTGTAAGAGGCTTGTATGGAGAAGGAACCAAGGCCTATGGAGATTTGTATCAGATATCCAACCAGACTACTTTGGGAGAAGAAGAGGAAGAAATAATAAAAAGATTAAAAGGCATAATATACCAAACCGTAAATAAGGAAAGGGATGTAAGGAACAATTTACTTTCAAGTAGAAAATATGAAATTGAGGACAGGATTTATAGATCTTATGGAGTATTAAAGTATGCAAGGAGAATAAATTCTAAAGAAGCTATGCAGCATTTATCCAATGTAAGATTAGGAATAGAGATGGGAATAATTAAGGATATAGGTTTTAAGGAAATAGAGAAAATAACCATAGGTATACAGCCAGGCTCCATACAAAAATATGCCAATAGGGATCTGGATAATAATGAAAGAGATATAATAAGAGCTAAGTACATTAGAGAAAGATTATAGTTAGGAGGGATATTATGGCAATGTTTGGTAGATTTACAGAAAGGGCCCAAAAAGCCATACTATTAGCCCAGGAAGAGGCAAAAAGGTTACGTCATAATTATGTAGGTACAGAACATATACTTTTAGGATTGATTGCAGAGAATGATGGCATTGCTGCCAGGGCCTTAGCCAATGTGGGAGTGACTTTAGAAAAAGCAAGGGAAGAGGTCATAAAAGCTGTAGGTCAAGGAAATTATGATGTTGATATTATGGGATTTACTCCTAGAACTAAGAGGATATTTGAATTGAGCTTTCTACAAGCAAGAAATTTAGGCCATAACTATGTGGGTACAGAGCATATATTGTTAGGCTTATTAGAAGAAAATGAAGGGGTTGCTGTAGTAGTATTGAAAAAACTAGGTGTAGATACTGTGGCCCTAAAAGAAAATATAATAAGCATGCTTTCAGATAGCCAACCTAAGCAATCCTACAATAAGCCACCAGGAAAAAGCAATACTCCATATTTGGACAGATACGGCAGGGATCTTATAAAGCTAGCGGAAGAAGGTAAAATTGACCCTGTTATAGGAAGAAGCAAGGAAATTGAAAGGGTTATTCAAATATTAAGCAGACGTACCAAAAACAACCCGGTATTAATTGGTGAACCTGGAGTTGGTAAAACTGCCATTGCAGAAGGTCTAGCACAAAAAATTGTGGAAGGGGAAGTTCCTGAAATTATAAAGGATAAAAGGGTAGTTACCCTGGATTTACCAGGCATGCTGGCAGGTTCCAAATACAGGGGAGAGTTTGAGGAAAGACTTAAGGGAGCCATGAATGAATTAAAGGAAAATGGAAACATAATTCTTTTCATAGATGAGCTTCATACAATAATTGGGGCAGGAGCAGCAGAAGGTGCAATAGATGCTTCCAATATTTTAAAACCAATGCTTGCAAGAGGAGAACTTCAGGTAATAGGGGCAACTACAATAGATGAATACAGAAAGTATATAGAGAAGGATGCTGCCTTAGAGAGAAGATTCCAGCCTATCATGGTAGAAGAGCCTACTATAGAAGATACAATTAAGATATTGGAAGGTTTAAGGGATAGATATGAAGCCCACCATGGAATTAAAATATCTGATGAGGCTATTAGGGCGGCAGTGGAGTTATCCAGTCGATATATAACAGATAGGTACTTACCAGATAAGGCTATAGATTTAATAGATGAGGCAGCCTCTATGGTCAAAATTAATTCTTTTGTAGCACCTGCTGATTTAAAAGATTTAGAAGAAAGATTGGAAGAATTGGCTCATGAAAAAGAAGAGGCTATAAATACCCAAAATTATGAAAAGGCAGCCCAAATAAGGGATGAAGAAAGAAAAATAAGAGAGCAGCTAGAAAATGAAAAAAGCAGATGGGAAAAAGAAAAGCAAAGTTCTAATATGGTACTAGGTTATGATGAAATAGCAAAGGTTGTTTCTGATTGGACAGGAATTCCAGTGGCAAAAATGACAGAGGAAGAAAGCCAAAAGCTCTTGCGCTTGGAAGAGGAGCTTCATAAGAAGGTAGTAGGTCAAAAACAGGCTGTTTCTGCAGTATCTAATGCAATTAGAAGGGCTAGAGTAGGACTGAAGGATCCCAAAAAACCTGTAGGAACCTTTATGTTTGTTGGTCCAACAGGAGTAGGTAAAACATATCTTGCAAAATCCTTGGCAGAAACTCTCTTTGGTGACGAGGATTTGATGATCAGGATTGACATGAGTGAATATATGGAAAAACATTCAGTTTCAAGGCTTATAGGTTCACCACCAGGATATGTGGGATATGAAGAGGGAGGACAATTAACTGAAGCTGTAAGAAGAAAACCATATTCGGTAGTTTTATTTGATGAAATTGAAAAGGCCCATCCAGATGTATTTAATATACTATTACAGATATTAGATGATGGTAGGCTTACTGATTCCAAGGGTAGAACTGTAGATTTTAAAAATACCATAATTATCATGTCATCAAATGTAGGAGCTACAACCATAAGAAAACAAAATGTATTAGGATTTACAACTGCTGCAGAAGTGGAAAAAGAAGAGTATGAAAAAATGAAAGAAACTATTATGGAGGAGTTGAAAAAAACCTTTAGACCAGAATTCCTGAATAGAATTGATGAGGTAATAGTATTCCACTCTCTAAAAGAAGAAGATGTGAAGGAAATTGTGGGTATTATGGTTAGGGATCTGGAAGAAAGGATGGCTAAATTAGATATAAATATTAAGGTTACTGAAAATACTGTTAATGAAATAAGCAAACAAGGCTTCGATCCAGTATATGGAGCTAGGCCTCTTGAAAGAACTATTACTAAAATGATTGAAGATCAATTGGCTGAGGAAATATTAAAGGGTAACATATCAAAGAATGATAAAATAATAGTAGATTATAAGGATGGCAGGCTGGTATTTGAAAAGGGTGTTTAAGAAAAATAAATGGAGGGGTACAGGTGGAATTTGTATATGAGGTTAAAGCTTCAGGAGATTTTAATGAAGTAGTAGACAAGGTGAAGGAGAGCATAGCAAAAAATAATTTTGGCGTACTGTGGGAGATGAATATCAAGGATAAACTAGGAGAAAAAGGGGTTAATTTTGAAAGGAACTTTGCCATAATGGAAGTATGTAATCCAAAGAAGGCAAAGGAAGTGTTGGAAAAGAATATTATGGTTGGTTACTTCCTTCCATGTAAAATAGTAGTTTATGAGAAGGATGAGAGTATCTATATTGGAATGCTTAAACCAACTAACCTAATGGAAATGGTAGGGGAGGATAGCTTAAGGAATATAGCTGTTGAAGTTGAGAGCACACTTAAAAAAGCAATAGATGATGTGAAATAAGGTCATAGTTCAACTATGACCTTATTTCATGTTATAATATAGGGAAAAGGCAAAAGGTGATGAGATGAAGAGGAAGGTTATATACAAGTGCAATAATTGTGGATTTGAAACTATTAAATGGTCTGGGTTCTGCCAACAATGTGGTACTTGGAATAGCATAGAGGAAGTTATGGTGGAAAGGAAGAACAAAACAGCCTCCCAGAAGGAGGCCAATAGATTAAATCCTATAAGACTTTCAGATGTACAGGCAGATACTAGCCAGAGAATAATTACAAGCATAGAAGAGTTTAACAGGGTTTTAGGTGGCGGAATTGTAAAGGATTCTGTAACTATTTTAACTGCAAGGCCTGGGGCAGGGAAATCTACCCTGCTGCTACAAATATCCAGTGATGTGGCCAAAAAAGGATATAAGGTCCTATATGCTTCCGGAGAGGAAAGTGAAACCCAAATAAGATTAAGATCCAATAGGATATTGAATCATATTCCGGATAATATTTGGATTTTATCAGATATTAGCATGGATAATGTGTTAAGGGCCATAGAGGAAATAGATGCAGATTTGGTCATAATAGACAGCATACAGACCTTTGTGCTAGAAGAATATAGTTCAAGGGCAGGTTCCCCTATTCAAACTATAGAATGTGCCAATGCCTTAGTAGAAATTGCCAAAAGTAAGGATAGGCCCAGGGCTGTAATTATGGTTGGCCATATGACTAAGGCTGATGAAATGGCAGGTTTAAGGACACTGGAACATTTAGTGGATACAGTAATTTATTTGGAAGGGGAAAGTGATGAATCCATCAGGACCCTCATGGCTACTAAAAACAGATTTGGCAGGACCGGAGAAACAGGTTTTTTCTCCATGGAAGAGGAAGGCATGGTGCCCATAGACAATCCCTCTGAATTTTTTATTACAAAGAGGGAAGATGGTTTGGATGTTCCTGGAACTGCCTTATCGGTTATTAAAGAAGGTTCAAGACAAATAACTGTGGAAATAGAAAGCTTAGTGTCAAGGTCTTTTACGCCTTATCCTTCCAGGATTGGTGAATGTTTAAGAAAAGACCAATTAAATACGTTAATATCCATTTTAGAACAAAGAGGTGGCATAAATCTTTATGATAAAAATGTGGTTATAAAGGCAACTGGTGGACTTAAACTAAGGGAAACGGCAGTGAATTTAGCCATAATAATGAGCATAGTGTCATCTGTTTTAGAAAAAGGCATTCCCAATGATGTAGTTTTTATAGCAGATGTAGGTTTAACTGGTGAGCTTAAAAGGGTACCTTCCCTGGAATCAAGGATTAAAGAGTTGGATAGAATGGGCTATAGAAGGGCCTATATATGTAAAGATGGCTTAAAACAGAAGTTGAATTTAAGAAATTTGAAAGTAGTAGAACTAAGAAACCTTCAGGAAGTGATTAATCATGTATTTGATAATTCATAAAAAAATAATAAAAGGCAAGGGGGGCCCTTAGCCTTTTATTATTTTAAACTAAATATTCCCAGAGTTTTCATATTGTTATATTCCTCTACAAGGGCATCTGATAGATCAATATTTAAAGTATTGCAAAGAGCAGCCAAATAGAATAAATGGGCACCTATCTCCTCTTCAATAATTTCTTTGCAAGTTGGACATAATTCACCTTCAATATGGCTTTTCATACTATCTTTCATTTCCGATAATGATTCTTTATTATTATAATCTTGTTTTGTTGCATGAATTTCTATGCAACCACAAGAGGTAACAGATTTCATCACTGCTCTGTTAATTCTGGCTGTATATTCATCAAGCTTTGTTATAATATCCAAAATGCTTTTATGTCTAATAAGCACATCTTCCCCTAGCTTTTGGAAATCATTTAAACTTATATTTTGCTGAACCTTAACTGTATTTGGATTAGTGTCCATATAGTCCACCCCTGTCAATAAATTTTGGTTATGGTTTTATTATACTTATTGAGACAAGTTGTTGTCAAATGTTTCTGAAAATATATTTTTTATTTTTTATGTAAAGAATAAGTTGACATGAGATATAGGGTATAGTATAATATTATCTTTACAACTTTTCCTTATTATTGTATAATATACTAAGAAGCTAATATAGGAGGTTGTAATATGTTTAATATTGGAGATAAAGTTGTTTACCCTATGCATGGTGCAGGTATAATAGAAGGAATTGAAGAGAAGGAAATTTTAGGGGAAAAGAGAAAATACTATATCATGAGAATGCCTATAGGAGATATGAAGGTAATGATACCTGTTGATAATATAGAGGAAATTGGAATTAGGGAAATTATAAAAGGGGAGGAAGTAAGCAAGGTAATAGAAATACTAAAGGGTGATTGTTCAAAAATGCCCCAAAATTGGAATAGGCGCTATAGAGCCAATATGGAAAAAATAAAATCTGGAGATATATATCAAATTGCGGCTGTAGTTAGAAATTTAATGTTGAGAGATGCTGAAAAAAGCCTTTCAACAGGAGAAAGAAAAATGCTAAACAGTGCAAAACAGATGCTTATTAGTGAAATAGTATTGGCTTCAGATTTCAATGAGGAAGAGACTGAAAAATTAATTAATGATGCAATTAATTATGCATAAGGAAAATTGTCTTGTTTTTGTTATATATTTTGTTAAAATGGTAATAAATATTGTATAGGAGGTGAATGAATGTTAAATAAAATTATTCGAGGAATCATAGTACTATTAGGTATTTTGATGGGATATGGTTTAGTGTCTGGATTTTTGGCTTTGAATATAATAAATTTACCAAACAGGGGATGGCTTAATTTATTTTTTTATATAGGAATTAGTTTAATTTTTGGAATCATATTTTTCTTACTATCCCCAAGAATAATAGATAGGGGTAAAAAAATTGCTAAATTTATAGAAAGCGAACTACAGGATGTGCCAGCAACTGAAATTGTTATTGCCTCTATTGGTCTTATACTAGGCTTAGTAATTGCCTATCTTTTAAGCCAACCCTTTTACAAGCTGGAAATCCCTTATTTAGGTGTGGCAATATCAATTATTCTTTATTCAGCTTTTGGTTATTTAGGAATTAAGATTCCTATTAAAAAGAAGGAAGATATAACCAATTTAATTATAAATATAAGAAAGGGCGGCAGTAAGGATAAAGAAAATGTGGAATATTCTGCCTGCCCAAAGGTTCTTGATACAAGTGTAATTATAGATGGAAGAATAGCAGATATATGTAAGACAGGTTTTATAGAAGGCCCCTTAATAATTCCTGAGTTCGTTTTAGAGGAGCTGCAACATATAGCAGATTCATCAGACACCTTAAAGAGAAATAGGGGAAGAAGAGGACTGGATATACTGAACAAGATCCAAAAAGAATTGGATATTGAAGTTATAATACACGAAGCAAATTTTGATGATGTAAAAGAAGTGGATTCTAAATTACTTAAGCTTACCCAAGCTTTAAATGGGAAAATAATTACCAACGATTATAATCTGAATAAGGTTGCTGAAGTACAAAATATAAAGGTATTAAATGTAAACGAATTAGCTAACGCTGTAAAACCTATTGTACTACCTGGTGAGGAAATGGTAGTTCAGGTAATTAAAGATGGTAAGGAATCTGGGCAAGGTTTGGCTTACTTAGATGATGGAACCATGATCGTAGTGGAAAGTGGTAAAAAACATATTGGAGAAACAATTGATGTTTTAGTTACCAGTGTACTTCAGACTTCAGCCGGAAGAATGATATTTGCTAAACCTAAAACTTTAGTAGACAAAGCAATGTAAGGCCTATAAAATAGGCCTTATTTTTTAAGGCTTTTTTGCTTTATAATTGAAATAATATACTTCTATGCTATAATATTGAAGAGGTGAACTACATGTACAAAAAACAATTTGTATCAGTTATTGTGGCAGCAGCTGGTATGAGCAACAGAATGGGAAGTAAAGTAAACAAGCAATTTATTTTTTTGAAAGATAAGCCAATACTGGCCCATACAATTGAAAAATTTGAAAGATGTGAATATGTGGATGAAATAATAGTAGTTGCAAGAGAGGATGAAATTAATTACTGCAAGAAAGAAATAGTAAAAAAATATAAATTCCAAAAGGTATCCAAAATAGTAAGGGGAGGCAAGGAAAGACAGGATTCAGTATACAACGGCATATTAGCCTTGGATGAAAGAACTGGTATAGTTATATCCCATGATGGTGCAAGGCCCTTTGTTGAAGTAAAAAATATAATAGATGTCATAGAAGGGGCATATAAATATGGGGCTTGTATAATTGGAGTTCCTGTAAAGGATACCATAAAGGTGGTAGAAAACAATAATATAAATAAAACTCCAGAAAGAAGTCTACTATGGCAGGCTCAAACTCCCCAATGTTTTAAAAAAGAAGTACTTATGGAAGGATATAGAAAGGCAATAGAAGATAATTTTGTAGGAACAGACGATAGTATGCTTGTTGAAAGATTGGGAATGGATGTAAAAATAATAATGGGAAGTTATGAAAATATTAAAATTACAACGCCAGAAGATATAATAATTGCTGAATCCATTCTAAAGGACAAGGAAGAAATATATAGAAGAAATGAAATTGCCTTTCAAACCAGGTAGGGTGATTAAATATGAAGATAGGAATTGGTTATGATGTTCATAAGCTGGTTAAGGGACGAAAACTTATAATAGGTGGAGTAAATATCCCTTTTGAGAAAGGGCTTTTAGGCCATTCAGATGCAGATGTGCTGATACATGCAATTATGGACAGCATACTAGGTGCCCTTGGAGCGGGGGATATTGGCAAGCATTTCCCGGATACAGATGAGCAGTATAAGGATATTTCAAGCCTTGTTTTATTGGAAAGAGTATATAATATTATGAAAAAGGAAAAATATGAAATAGGCAATATTGATTCAATTATTGTTGCCCAAAGGCCTAAGATGGCTCCTTACATAGAAGAAATGAAAAAGAATATAGCTTATATTTTAAATACGGATACATCGAATATAAACATAAAGGCTACAACTACAGAAAATTTAGGATTTGTAGGTAAGGAAGAAGGTATAGCATCATATAGCGTATGTATATTAAAGGCTTTGAAGTAAAAATAATTGACACTTTATATTACTTTTAGTATTATATCTGTAAATTAAATATTTGGCTGTGATAGGAAATAGTAGGTATTAATGGCCTATAGAGAGGAAATCAAATTGGTGGAAGATTTCCGGCCCCCTTAATACTGAACCCGTCCTGGAGCCTTTAAGCTGAAAAGAGTAGGCTTAAACGCTAATTGCGTTAACATATTAAGGGGACTTAAATTTATTTAGGTCTATTAGAGTGGTACCGCGGAAGCATGCCTTTCGTCTCTAGGTGGAGATGAAAGGCTTTTTTAGTAAATTAAAATTGAAAAAGGAGGAATAGCCATGCGAATGTCAAATATGTATATGCCAACCTTAAGAGAGGTACCTACCGAAGCTGAGATACCAAGCCATCAGCTATTGCTTAGAGCAGGTATGATAAGGAAGCTAGTCTCAGGGGTGTATTCTTACCTACCTTTGGGATATAGGGTCATAAAGAAAATAGAAAATATTGTTAGGGAAGAGATGGATAATATAGGTTGCCAGGAACTTTTAATGTCAGCCATTCAACCAAGGGAACTATGGGAAGAGTCAGGAAGATGGAGTGATTTTGGTCCAGAGATGTTTAGGCTTAAGGATAGAAATGAAAGGGAGTTTTGCCTTGGGCCAACCCATGAGGAATATTTTACTGATCTTATTAAAAATGAAGTAAATTCCTATAAGCAATTGCCCTTATATCTTTACCAGATACAGACAAAGTATAGAGATGAAAAAAGGCCTAGATTTGGAGTCATAAGGGCTAGAGAATTCATAATGAAGGATGCCTATAGCTTTGATAAGGACGAGGAAGGCATGAAGGAATCCTACAAAAAAATGTGGGAAGCCTATGAAAAGATATTTACCAGATTGAAACTAGATTTTAGGGTAGTAGAAGGAGATTCAGGAGCCATGGGGGGAAGCGATTCCCATGAATTTGTGGCTTTAGCGGAAACTGGCGAAGGGGTAATTGCTTATTGTGATCACTGTGATTATGCTGCCACAGATGAAAAAGCTAAGGTAGTATACAGGGTGGAGTCTGATGAAGAGGAAAAGGAAATGGAAAAAGTTTACACCCCAGGGGTGACTACTATTGAAGGATTGGAAGAATTTTTCAGCATGGAAAAAAATAAATTTGGAAAGGCCCTGGTATATGTGGCAGCAGGAGAGCCGGTTGTAGTCATAGTTCCAGGTGACAGGGAGCTAAATGAAACCAAACTGTTAAACTATCTAAGGATTCCTGAACATGAATTAGCCATGGCTGATGAAGCTGTAATAGAGGAAATTTCAGGTGCCAAGAAAGGCTTTACTGGGCCTGTAGGTTTAAAGGATGGGGTAAGAATCATAGTGGATTCACGAATTACTAAGATGAAAAATCTAATAGTAGGGGGTAACGAAACAGATTATCATATAAAAAATGTTAACTATGGCAGAGACTTTGAAGGAGAAATAGTTGAAGACTTATTATTGGTTGAGGAAGGGGATATTTGCCCTAAGTGTGGTAAGTCTCTAAAGATGGACAGGGGAATAGAAGTAGGAAACATATTCCAGCTTGGTACAAAATACAGTGAATCCCTAAATGCTAAATTCCTTGATGAAAATGGAAAGGAAAAGCCCTTTATAATGGGTTCCTATGGTGTTGGAGTGTCCAGGTCTGTAGCTGCAATAGTTGAACAGCATCATGATGAACATGGAATTATATGGCCTTTAGCAGTAGCACCATACCATGTAATAATTACAGTTGTAAACTCAAAAAATGAGGAACAAATCCAATTAGGTGAAAAAATATATGGTAAGTTAAAGGATGCAGGTATAGAGGTTCTCCTTGATGATAGAAAGGAAAGGGCAGGAGTCAAATTTAATGACAGAGATTTAATAGGAATTCCAATAAGAATAACAGTAGGTAAAAAAGCAGGAGAAAATATAGTTGAATACTCCCTAAGAAAGGACAATGCAAAAGAAGAAATAGCAGTAGATGAGGTTTTGGAAAGGATAAAGGCAGAATTTGATAAGGAAGGAATTAAAATATAGGCTGTGAAATTCACAGCCTATTTTTTTCTCAGGTGGTATAATTATACTATATGGATGAAGGATTCCAGGAAAAGGACATAATGGATTTGACTTGTAATAAGAAAATTAATAGGGTATTATATTAATAATTATCTTAATAGGAGGGTAAAGAATGAGGAGAATATTATCCTTGTTAATAGTTTTAATGCTTTCTTTCTCATCTATTGCATATGCCAATGAAGATGATAGGATAGTTACCCTTGGACAGGATTTAACTCCAGAGGAAAGACAGCAGATATTAAACCTATTTGGTGTGAAAGAAGGAGAAGTTAGGATCATAGAGGTCACCAATGAAGAAGAATGGAAGTATTTTGGAGACTATCTAGACGAAAGGTATATAGGCTATAATGCCATTTCATCAGTATATGTAGAAAGGCTTCCAAAAGGGTCCGGTCTGTCGGTGGAGACCTATAATATATTCTATGCTACAGAGGACATGTATAAGGATGCTCTTATAACTGCAGGAGTTGAGGATGCAAAGATTATAGTTGCAAGCCCTAAAAATGCCTCAGGAACAGCAGCTTTAACTGGAATCATAAAGGCCTTTGAAAATGTTACAGGAGAAGATATTACTGAAGAGGAGAAAAAGATTGCCAGTGAAGAAATAGCCAAAACTGCTAAATTAGGGGAAGAAATAGGAAAGGAAAAGGCCCAGGAGCTTATAAGAAATATAAAGATTTATATTATTAATAACAATATAAAGGATAGGGATTCCATAGAAAAGGTTATTAAAGAAGTAGCTAACAATCTATCCATAGAGCTTACTGATGAGCAAGTACAGGAGCTAATTTCCCTTATGCAGAATATATCCAAGCTTGATTTGGATATAGACCAAATAAAAGAACAGCTTAAGGATATTCAAGGGAAAATTGATGAAATATTAAACCAAAATATTGAAGTAAAATCTTTATTACAAAGAATACTGGAGGCAATAATTAATTTTATAAAAAGAATATTTGGGTAATCTATAAACATTTACAGGGAAAAAATGTTCGTATATAATATTAGAGTAATAGCGTTGAAAGGAGGAAAAGTATTTGCAAGAAGTTAGAGTACGATTTGCACCAAGCCCTACAGGCTATTTGCACATTGGCGGACTTAGAACTGCTTTATATAATTACCTGTTTGCAAAGCGCCATAATGGAAAGTTTATATTGAGAATTGAAGATACAGATAGAACAAGATATGTAGAAGGGGCTATTGAAAATTTAATAGATTCATTACACTGGGCTGGTATTAAATATGACGAGGGTGTTTTTATTGAAAACGGAAAGATTGTCCAAAGAGGAGAATATGGACCATATATTCAGTCGGAAAGATTGGAGATATACAGGAAATATGTAGATGAATTAATTGAAAAGGGATATGCCTATTATTGTTTCTGTACCAAGGAAAGATTAGACAAGGTAAGGCAAGAACAAAAAATAAAGGGCCTTATACCCAGATACGATGGCTTGTGTAGAAGTTTAAGCATAGAAGAAGCAAGGGAAAAAATTGCTAATGGTGAAGAATATGTAGTAAGGCTTAAATTACCAGCAAATAAGGATATTACATTTACAGATTTAGTAAGAGGAGAAATTACAATAAATACAGAGGACTTAGATGATCAGGTACTATTAAAATCAGACGGCTTCCCAACTTATCACATGGCTGTGGTAGTGGATGACCATTTAATGGGTGTAACCCATATTGTAAGAGGGGAAGAATGGCTGCCATCTACTCCAAAGCATGTATATTTATACGAAGCCTTTGGATGGGAAAAGCCAACTTATGTACATCTCCCTACAGTATTAAATAAGGATAGAAAGAAGCTAAGCAAGCGCCATGGAGATGTTTCAGTTGAGGATTTTAGAAAGAAGGGATATTTGCCAGAAGGCTTGGTAAACTATTTAGCCCTGGTAGGATGGGCTCCTGAAAGCAATAAGGAAATACTTACTATGGAGGAGTTAATTGAAGAGTTTTCCTTTGAAAGGGTATCAAAAACTGGAGGAATTTTTGATAAAGAAAAGTTAGACTGGGTAAATGGACATTATATAAGGAGTTATGACTTAGATAAGCTTACAAAAATTGCCATCCCCTTCTTAAAGGAAGCAGGATATATAGATGATAAGTTTGCGGAAGAAAAATATGAATGGCTAAAGATTCTAGTAGAAACTGTAAGGGAAGGATTATCTAATGTATCAGAAATAGTAGATGCTGTTGATATATTCTTCAGGGATACTATAGAAGTAGAGGATGAAGATGCCCTGGATGTATTAAAATGGGAAGAAACAGAGACAGTACTAAAGGCATTTAAAGCAGAAGTAGAAAGTGTAGATGAAATAGACCAGGAATTTTCAAAGACTGTAATGAAAAAAATACAAAAAGCTACTGGTATAAAAGGCAAAAAGCTATTTATGCCAACCAGGGTTGCTTTAAGCGGCAAGGTCCATGGACCAGAGCTTGTGAGTATAATATATTTATTAGGTAAACAAAACATACTTAATAGAATAGAATATATAGAAAAAAATTACTTAGCTTAAAATGAATATATAAAAGTGAAGACAAGGAAAGTAGACTATAATCTGCTTACAGAGAGAAGTTCCCATGGGCTGAAAGGAACTTTAAGATTAGATTATAGTTGAAGTGCACCTTTGAACTTATTGCTTGAAAAAAGTAGAGCAATACGGGTTACGGCGTTATACGTAATAAAGTGGGTTATTCCAAAAAGAGTGGAACCGCGGTTTTGCCGTCTCTTTAATTAGAGGCGGTTTTTTTAAAATCTTTACCAATATGAACTAAAAAGATTTAACAGTCAAATAAGACAAGAGAATCATTCCTTGTCTTATTTGTAAATAAAAGTAAGGAGGTTAAAATATGAAGCTGTATAATACTCTTACAAGAAAAAAAGAAGAGTTTAAGCCAATAAAGGATGGACTGGTGACCATGTATGTTTGCGGTCCAACAGTATATAATTATATCCATGTAGGCAATGCCAGGCCTTTGGTAGTATTCGATACCTTAAGAAGATATTTCATCTATAAGGGTTATGATGTAAAGTATGTAGTAAACTTTACTGACATTGATGATAAGCTAATAAATAAGGCCAATGAAGAGGGGACAACTGTAAGGGACATTGCAGAAAGATATATAGATGAGTTTATAAAGGATGCTGAAGGATTGGGCCTATATGAAGAAGATACTTTACATCCTAGGGCTACAGAATATATTAATATGATAATTAAATTTATTGAAGGCTTAATTGAAAAAGGTGCTGCTTATGTTGTTGATGGTAATGTCTATTTTGATATAACCAGAGCTAAAGACTATGGAAAGCTGTCCAAGAAAAATATTGAAGAGCTAAAAAGTGGAGCCAGAGTAGATGTAAGTGAAGAGAAGAAAAACCCGATGGATTTTGCTTTATGGAAAAAGAAAAAGGAAGGGGAACCTGCTTGGAATAGCCCTTGGGGTGAGGGAAGACCAGGCTGGCATATTGAATGCTCAGTGATGGCAAAGGAATTATTAGGAGATACTATAGATATTCATGCAGGGGGAGAAGATTTACAATTTCCACATCATGAAAATGAAATAGCCCAATCTGAAACATTAACTGAAAAGCCCTTTGCAAACTACTGGCTTCATAATGCCATGATAAATGTAGATGATAAAAAGATGTCCAAATCAGAAAAGAACTTCTTTACAGTCAGAGAAATAAGCAAGGAGTATGATTTGGAAGTATTAAGATTTTTTATACTGTCAGCCCACTATAGAAATCCTGTTAATTTTTCTAGGGACCTGGTGGAACAATCTAAGAGGGCTCTGGAAAGATTATACAACGGGAAAAATAACTTGGAGTATCTTCTGTCAAAGGCGGAAGAAAGAGAATTAAATGATGAAGAGAAAGAAATGATGAAGGAAATTGACAAATATGAAGAAAGCTTCATAGCCAGCATGGAGGACGATTTAAATACAGCAGATGCCCTAGCAAGCCTATTTGAAATTGTTAAATATTCCAACTCTAATTTTAATGAAAAAACTCCAAAGACTGTGATAAAATATACTTATGATGTATTAATGAAATTGTCTAATATATTGGGAATCCTATCTAAGGACAAAGAAATATTGGAAGATGAAATACTTGAATTAATTGAAAAGAGAAATGCTGCCAGAAAGGAAAAGAACTATGAATTAGCAGATAGGATTAGGGACCAATTAAGGGAAAAAGGTATAATACTAGAGGATACACCAAGTGGAGTTAAATGGAGAAGAATCTAAATCTATATAAGGGGGACACTATGAAAGTAGAATTGTTAAGATATACACCAGATGGCGAGAAATTAATAGCTTCTGCTGCTAAGCTTTGTTATTCATCTGTGGGCATTTCCGACATTGAAGAAAATTTAGATGAAGAAAGTACAAGTAGATTTTTGAATATGTTAATGAATCTGGGCCATGAATCCCCAATTGAACATATAAGCTTTACCTTTGGAATAGAGGGGGTATCTAGGAGCTTAACCCATCAGCTTGTAAGACATAGGATTGCAAGTTATTCCCAACAGTCCCAACGCTATGTCAGACTGGAACAATTTGACTATATAATTCCCCCTTCCATTGAAGAAAATGAAGAAGCCAAAAAAATATTTGTAGAGGCTATGGAAAAGGACCAGGAATATTATAATAGATTAACTGAGATTCTATTTAATGAGAACTATAGAAGGATGATTGAAGAGGGGCTTACAGAGAAGGAAGCAAAACTTAAGGCAGAAAAGGAAGCTATAGAGGATGCCAGGTATGTATTTCCTAATGCCTGTGAAACCAAGATTGTAGTTACAATGAATGCAAGAAGTCTTTTCCACTTTTTCAATGTTAGATGCTGTTTGAGGGCTCAATGGGAAATTAGAGCTCTGGCTACAGAAATGTTAAGATTAGTTAAAGGTGTATATCCTACCTTATTCAAAAAAGCTGGGCCTAGTTGCATATCTGGCCCCTGCCCGGAAGGTAGCATGACCTGCGGCAAAATAACTGAAGTAAGGGAAAAATTTAAGAATCTATAAAAGTAAATTGAAATGGGGTATGAAAGGTGTACGTTATAGGAAGAAATCCAGTATTAGAAATACTAAAAACAGATAAGGAAATAGAAAAGATATTAGTTGCAAAGGGGCAATTAAAAGGTTCCATAAATAAGATAGTAGCCCTGGCTAAGGATATGAATATAGTAGTCCAATATGTGGATAAAAAGAAGCTGGATCAAGTTTCCCAGGGGGGTAACCATCAAGGTGTTGCTGCCTTGATATCACCATACAGGTATAGTTCTATGGATGAAATTTTAAACAAGGCGAAAAAGTTACAGGAGCCCCCCTTCCTATTAATATTAGATGGAATTGAAGACCCTTATAATTTAGGCTCTATAATCAGAACTGCAGAATGTAGTGGGGTTCACGGTATTATAATACCAAAGAGAAGGTCTGCCCATGTTACAGAAACAGTCTATAAAAGTTCTGCAGGAGCAGTAGAACATATGCTGATAGCAAAGGTAAACAACTTGTCTAATACTATTGATGAATTAAAGGAAAAAGGTTTATGGATATATGGTGCCCATATGGAAGGAAAGGACAAATATTTTGAAGTGGACCTGACAGGAGCTGTTGCCCTAGTTATTGGAAGTGAAGGCAAGGGCATATCAAGACTTGTAAAGGAAAAATGTGATTTTCTTTTAAATATACCAATGGTAGGAAAAATTTCTTCCCTAAATGCTTCTAATGCTGCCTCAATTTTAATGTATGAAGTGGTAAGGCAGAAATATGAAAAAGAAAGCTAAAAAATACAATGAATATCTTTTTGTAGATGGTTACAATATTATTAATTCCTGGGACAATCTCCGGGAATTAAGCAGTCTAAGCCTAGAGGTAGCAAGGGAAGAATTAATTGAGATAATGGCAGAATATCAATATTATTCAGGTATAAAGGTTATTATAGTCTTTGATGCCCATATGGTAAAATCCAATAGTGGAAAATGTGAAAATATTAAGGGTGTTGATGTAGTATATACTAAAGAAAATGAGACAGCAGACCAGTATATTGAAAAGGTTTTAGATAGTATTGGAAGGGTTAAATCTGTTAGAGTTGCCACATCAGATTGGATGGAGCAGCAGATAGTACTGGGTCGTGGGGGGACAAGAATTTCAGCAAGGGAGCTTAAGACTGAAATAGAAGACCAAAAAAGGCTACTTAGAATAAAAAAAGAGGCAGAAAAAATGAAAAATGATTTAGTTATAGGAGGTCTTGATGAAGAGAACCTAAAAAAACTCAGTAAATGGAGAAAAAACAACTTATAACTTGACTATTTACTTTTATTTAATTATAATTTAGTTAATTACAGGGGTATTTCAAACATACTTGGAGGGATGTTTGGTGGCAATAGGGTCATATAGTAGTAATCTTGATACAAGTATTTATGATGGCATGGATGATGAAGATATTGTAGAAGAGGCTAAAACAGGTAATCCCCATGCAATGGAGTATTTAATATCAAAGTATAAGAATTTTGTAAAGGGCAAAGCTAGAACCTATTTCTTAATTGGTGCTGACAAGGAAGATATAATCCAAGAAGGAATGATAGGCCTATTTAAGGCTGCTCGTGACTACAATAGGGACAAGCTATCTTCTTTTAAGGCCTTTGCGGAACTTTGTATTACAAGACAGATAATAACAGCAATTAAAACTGCAACTAGGCAAAAACATATTCCATTGAACTCTTATATATCCTTAAATAAACCAATATATGATGAAGATTGCGACAGGACCCTTTTGGATGTAATATCACAAGCTAAAATAGCCGACCCTGAAGAGTTGGTGATAAACAGTGAAGAATTATGTTCAATGGAAAATAAAATTTTTGAGCTTTTAAGTGACCTGGAGTGGAAGGTCCTCATGGCTTATCTTGATGGCAAATCATACCAGGAAATTGCCAAAGAATTACATAGGCATGAAAAGAGCATTGACAACGCCCTGCAGAGGGTAAAGAGAAAACTGGAAAGATATTTACAACTTAAGGAATCTTAAAATTGACTATTGACAATAATATCACTAGGTAGTAAAATTAACTTTAGTGATTTGATGCCCATGTAGCTCAGGAGGTAGAGCACTTGCATGGTAAGCAAGAGGTCACCGGTTCAAATCCGGTCATGGGCTCCATACTTATTAAGAAACACCCGGGAGAGTTTCCTAGAGGAAATTTAAATTTACTAGTAAGGAGGAATAAAGAATGGCAAAGGAAAGATTTGAGAGAACCAAACCTCACGTAAATATAGGAACAATAGGTCACGTAGACCACGGTAAAACCACCTTAACTGCTGCTATAACATTAGTATTAAACAAGAGATTTGGCACAGGTCAATTCATAGATTATGAAAATATAGATAAGGCTCCAGAAGAAAGAGAAAGAGGAATAACAATCTCCACATCCCACGTAGAGTATGAAACAGCAAACCGTCACTATGCACACGTAGACTGCCCAGGTCACGCTGACTATGTAAAGAACATGATCACAGGAGCAGCTCAAATGG
>Ga0209537_1001160_pt1 | contig 30458 bp, 33 predicted proteins | sample BioPla4DNA1_FD_187698 | JGI IMG/M metagenome (GOLD analysis project Ga0209537, IMG submission 187698) | Biogas fermentation microbial communities from Germany - Plant 4 DNA1 (SPAdes) (version 2) | ecosystem: Engineered > Bioreactor > Anaerobic > Digestate | place: Bielefeld, North...
TAGGGGCAACAGAAGGCTTAAATATGACCTTTGGCGACTTTGTAAGGGATGTATTCCAATACAGACTTTGGCTATATCCATGGCCACTTCATATAGCATTATGTGCAGTATTCTTTATACTAACGGTTTTAATAAATTATTTACCCAGCAGAAATGTTACAAGCAAGTATCCAGTGGAAAATATTAGGAGCTTAAGTAGGTAAAAATTAAAAGGTAAGGTTATGGTATGCTCTCCTTAAGGTAGACAGGTTTATAACATATATCTGTGCCTTAAGGAGATTTTTATCTAGGCTATTAAGTATTAGTATATGGTGGAGTTAGTATTGAACTATGATATAATATTATTATAAATATTGCTATATATTTATTCTTGGAGGTATATATGGAATTTTCAATAGATGATATTAGGAAGTTGTTAAGAGATAATAAAACACAATGGAGTGGACATATATTAAAAAGGATTCAACAAAGAGGAATAAAAATTAAGGATATTATAGAATGTATTAATAATGGTGATATTATAGAGTACTATCCTGATGACTATCCATTTCCGAGTTGTCTTATATTAGGCTATACTCATAATGGCGAAGGAATACATATAGTGTGCTCACTAGGACAAGATAATGTTTGGATGATTACAGCATACTATCCTGATAAAAATGAATGGTTAGAAGATTTGAGAACTAGAAGGAGGTAACATTATGAGGTGTGCTCTTTGTAAAGCTCATTTAAGAGAAGGCAGAGTTAATCATATTGTAGATTATGGAGAGAGAATAATAATTATAAAAAATGTACCTGCTAATACATGCAACCAGTGTGGAGAATATTATATAGATACTGAAATAGCTTTGAAATTAGAATCTATAATAGATGAAATAATAAAGAGTAAAGTTGAAATATCTATTATAAACTATGATGAAATGGTAGCATAAAGAAGAAACTAAAAAGCAAGATAAGATTAGTGTAGCAACCTAGTTTTATCTTGCTTTTTACTATATATCTACTCATTAGGCAAATACAATACAAACTCAGTTCCCCAACCTACTTCAGACTTTACATTTATGTACCCATTTTGTCCTTTGATGATTTTTTCTGTTAAATGCAAACCAATGCCACTGCCTTCACCACTATCTTTGCTGTAAAATTTTTTGAATATATCCCTTATATTTTCCTCTGGTATACCTGGCCCATTATCTTTAATGGATATAGCTGTATAGAATTGGTCTTGTATTACATTTATAACTATGGTGCTATTAGGTGGAGAAAATTTTGCTGCATTGTTCATTATATTGTAAATTGCCTCAGCGGTCCATTTAGGGTCGTGTTTAACTAATATATCCTTGGGGCAGGAAACTTTTATGCTAATGTCCTTTTCATTTATTAAGGACATGGCTGAATTAAGGGAAGAAAGAATTGTATCATATATGGGTAGAACTCTGGTGTTGAATTTCATTACACCTGTTTCCAGCAGGGACATGGTAATCATAGACTGCATAAGGAAATTAAGCTTGTCCACTTCCTTGTCCAAGGAGATAACAAATTTCCTTAATTGTTCTTCATCTAAATTCCTAGAAAGGAGTATTTCATTTATCATCTTTATATTGGAAATAGGAGTTTTTACTTGATGAGATATATCAGAAATTATAGATTGTAGACTTAATTTATCTTCAATAATTGTGTTTTTCTCTTCATGGATGTACTTTTCAAGGCTTTTTACATGGTTTTCCATTCTATGAAGCCTATCATCCTTAAAAAAGGGGTAGTCCTTATTTTTGCTGCCAGAGATAATAGTTTCAGTAGCCTTTTTATGAAAGTCTACAAAGCGATTTAATTCCTTTTCTCCAATATATAATTTTATACCTAAGATGAAAAGTAATAGTACAAGTAAGCTAAAAAGGATTTTCACACTTTCACCCCTAAGCCTCATTATCTACCTATCCATTGATATCCTACACCATATATGGTTTTTATGTATTTGTGATTGTCATCTTCTATTTTAGACCTTAATCTATTTATCTGAACAGAAAGGGCATGGTCATTGACAAATTTTAAATTTTGGTCCCATAAAGTTTCCAATAGAAAGTTCCTTGTAAGTATGGTACCCTTACTTTCTATGAAAATCTTTAGAAGGTTGAATTCTGTTGATGTAAGATTTTTTTCCTTATCCAAAATGGATACCTTAAATGTATCAAAGTCTACTGACAAAAAACCATCATCATAATTAACAAGTTTGCTATGTAGTCCAGCCCTTTTTAATATGGCATTTATTCTTTTCTTTAACAGCTTCAAGCTAAAGGGTTTTGTAATATAATCGTCAGCCCCTAGGTCAAAACCTCTTATTTCATCTTCTTCTAGGTCCCTGGCTGTAAGGAATACTATGGGTACATCAGAAATAGATTTAATTTCCTTACATAAATTAAATCCATCTCCATCTGGTAAGTTTATGTCAAGTATTACTAAATCATATATATGGTTTTTAGCCTTAGCTATCCCATCTTCATAGGAGGTGGCAGGAATTATTTCAAAGCCTTCAGCTTCCAAATCAAATTTTAGGGTATTTAACAAAAGCTCATCATCTTCAACAACAAGTATCCTTACCATAAACTCATCTCCTAATAATGCTAATTTCATAATAGCAGATAAATTAACTATTTTCAAATTTCAAAAATATTAATTATTAATGCCATGAGAGAATGTTGAGAGAATTTTTTGATAATATATTTACAAGAAACACAGGAAGTAACTTCTGATTAGAGGTGATAAAAATGTCAAATGAATATGTATTGGAAGTAAAAGGTTTAAATAAAACCTACGGAAAGAAAAGGGTTTTAAACAATGTATCTTTATATGTAAAGCACAATGAAATAGTTGGTTTTATAGGGCCAAATGGTGCTGGCAAATCTACCACCATGAAGTGTATATGTAATCTTGTATATCCAGATAGCGGCGAAATAATTATCAATGGCTATGATCTTTTTAAGGAAAGGGAAAAGGCCCTTGGGTGTCAGGCATCCTTAATTGAAAGCCCTGGCCTTTATCTGGATATGACAGGTAGGGAAAATATAGAGCTAATAGCTAAATTAAGAGGTATATCCAAGGAGAGGGTGGAAGAGGCTTGTGAATTTACAGAACTAAGAGAATCCCTAAACAGGAGGGTAGCAGGCTATTCCATGGGAATGAAGCAAAGATTAGCTCTAGGAATAGCCATACTAAGTAAACCCAAATTTCTAATGCTAGATGAGCCTATGAATGGATTAGACCCCTCAGGAGTTATACACTTAAGAAACACCCTACAAAGGCTGGTAAAGGAAGAGGATATGGCAATATTATTTTCTTCCCACCAACTGGGGGAAGTGGAAAAATTAGCCCATAGAATTATATTCATTGATAAGGGGGAAATCATAGAAGTTCCAGACATTATGTCCAATATACAAAGATATATTGTTCAGGTATCAGACTTAGATACAGCGGTGAAAACTATTGTAAACATCCTTGGAGAAGATGTAGTGGAAACAATTGCATCAGACAGCATCAGGTTTGAAATTCAAAATCAGGACATACTTTCTCAGGTACTATACAAGCTCTTATCTAAAAAAATAAAAGTATACGACATATACAAGGATAATGTGGATATAGAAACTATCTATGCAGAAATATACAGCAAAAACCATACAGAGTAATACAATCTCCATCATACATGTAAGGGAGGAGATAGGATGTACTATATAATAAAAAATGAACTAGAAAGAAAATTAAAGAATCCAGTTTTTTGGGTTTTGATTTTAATGATTGTAATCCTATTGTATATAAATATCCAAAGGAGCTATGAGTCAAATGAATTTGATAAAATACTAAGTTATATACCTGGAGTTACAATAATAGATGATGAAGATATTGTTTTTACTGAATCTATGAAGGAATATTGGTATGGAAAAAATTATGAAGACTATATATCTCAATCAAGCTATTTTATAAGTCGGTCACTTTATGATGTAGAATTACAGAATTATTAATTGGATAAAAAGGCTTACATTGAAAATGATATTGAAGAAAGATATAGAATATCTGCTTTTTCAGCCTTGTTAACTGCAAACACATATGCCAATTCCATCAACAATACTGACAGCTACCTTTCAAAATATATATGTGAAATTGCTAATGAATAGCTATGGGATAAGGTTAGTAATGGTGTAAGATATGAAGATATAGACTTTACCAATAATGGCTCATGGAATCATTTCCATACTATCCGATCAATTTTTTGGGCTAGATATTATTATGAATTATATACTAGCAAATTAGAGCCTATAAAGGACAATGAATTTAATAATCTATATGTGCTAAATGATTGGATAAAAAATGTTATTCCTATAATTGTAATAATTGTTGTCATATTGTTAAACTATGATTTAATAAATAGGGATGTACGGGAAGGGAGTTTAAAGCTACTTATAACCCAGTCTACCTCTAGATGGAAATACTATATAAGCAAATTTATTGCAGGTATGGTAATGGCTACATTTGTAATAATTTTTTCACTAGCTATATCCATTATCATTTTAAATATTAAAGTTAAATCAGAGCCAATGAACTATCCAATAGTATATGATAAACAAGGATTTACCAGATTTAGACCTTCCTTTAATTATATGGAACAAAATCTTGAAACATATGGAAGGTATGAAATTAATGCTTTCTAAAATTCCATACAGCAAAATGGACAACCACCCTCAAATTATGACGCCCTTATACCAAAGAAATGTGGATTTAATAGCCTTTGATAAATTTTTATTGTTAAGTTTTTTCTATATGATTTTATTCATAATGTTTCTTGTAGCGTTTGTTCAGCTATGTTCAGCAATTTTTAATAATGCTTATTTAAGCTTATTTGTTTCAACAGCCCTATATGGTGGGTTTTATTTTATGTTCAAGCCATTTCTACATGGGAAAAACTACAATCTATGTTCATTTACTATGAACAATAGTGCAATAATAGTAGCAGGAACCCATAATGTAACAATGCTTACTGCCTTTTTAGTGTTAACATCTTCAACTGTGATTTTGCAATTGATAGGGATTAAATACTTTAAGAAAAAAAGCATTTAATTGAATAGCTTGCCAGTATAGATTGGGGGGGAAAGATTGAAAAAGATAATACTACTTTTAATACTTTTATTGCTTTTAACAGGCTGTAAAAATATAGGCCAAACAGAAAATGGATACACTAATTTTGGCAACTTGGATTTACCTCAATTTAAGCCTCCCAGGAAAGGGGAAGAAATAGCAATGATAATAACTAACAAGGGGGAAATAAAAATAAAATTATTAGATGAAATAGCTCCAATTGCTGTTGAACAATTTAAAAAATGGGTAGGTGAGGGTAAATATGAAGGATGTTACTTTGGCAGCATATCAAAGGATAGAAATATTATGATAAATGGAAAAGGGTATAGAAGGGATATGACTGAAGAAGAAGGCAGTAAGTACTATGCAGATATAATAGGAAATATGTCTTTTGATGAAGGATATGAATTGGAGACAAGCCCGGATTACATAACTTTTCGGGAACAGTTGGATTTGCACATTATGAGGATAGACCAGTAGGATTATTCTATATTGTTGCCAATGAAGGATTAAGTGAAGAATTATTGGAATTACTTGATGTTCTATCAGATAAGTTAGGGTTTACAAGGGATGTGATTAAGGCTTACAGGCATTTAGGTGGTGTATTAGAGTACATTGGAAAGAGAGAAAAAGGAAGCAACCTATGTGCATCTACTCTTGAATCTGCAATCACAGATTAGAATAAGAGATGGAAACATAATTGAAAATGAAGAGGAAATAGCAAGTCAAGTATTGAATACCAGAATATAAAGGATAGATAATATAATGGAAGCTGATAAAGAGGGGGTGCTGACTGAAAAAGCTATAAAACTTATGGGTATTACAAGGAATGATATAGGGAGAAAAAGTCTTTATTACAACTATTTAGATGACAACAACCTGAAGTACAGTATAAATCCCTACAGCAATACAGGAATATTTTCCTTAGCCAAATTATTTGAAAATAATATTGTACTGGTTTTGTTTTTGATTTTTACATTCATATCAGCAGATTTAATCCTGTCTGAAGTAGGGGAAGGAAGCTACAAAATAGCATATACACAACCCTATGAGAGAGGTAAGATATACTTTTCAAAAATTATAGCAATGATTTTATCCTTAACATTGGTTTTATTGATATTATTATTAATAAACTTTACTGTAAACACAATAGCAAATGGAACAGGAGATTTTAAGGAACCCTTTGTAGTAAGCAAAAACATAAGTAACTTATCATTGGATAATGAGAATATGGAATTTAAAGTTATATCAACTGGCAAAAGTGTATTGTTAAATATACTATTACTTATAAGTGTGATTTTCTTCAATATAGCTTTTATATCCACTTTATCAGTATTTACAGATTCTATAACTAAAACTATAGGAATTGAAGCAGCATTTATAATTTTTTCCCTACTTCTTAGGGAATTCCTTTCAACGGCTAGTATAGTACATGCAATATTTCCATATTCCTACATATTTGTTCAAGATGTAATTATTCAAAGGTTCAAAACTAATTATAATCTTGGAATTCTGCTAAATATAGGATTAGCTGCAGCTCTTGCCTTTGTGGGGTATAAGAAGTTTATAAAGAAGGATTTTATTGGTTCAAAAGCTTAGGCAAGTTAAGACTGATGAGCATATTTTTTTGCTGATATAAGCTATTTTTAATAGTTGTGTTACAATTATGATAGAGTTTTCTGTTAAAATATTTTCAGGGAAATAATTTGATGTAATAGGTTATAAAATGTCAAATCAATATGTATTGGAAATAATAAGGTGGTGGTCCTATTTTAAGCTTGATACTTTCTGATTTAAAAAGGCATTTTAAAAGCCCTATTACTTGGCTTCTAATATGGCTTATACTTTTATTGTCTTATGTACAAGTAGATAAGATAAAGGCAGAAAGGATCAACAGGCAATTTTCCGGTAAACACAATATAGAAATGGAAAGTTTGGACATTAGAATGCAGGGAAGTAAATATTGGACAAATTTGGTAAATGAATATACTAATAAAAAAAGGGTTGAGATTGCTCAAAAGATTATAAAGGCAGAAGCTGAAGAAGATTATGAAAGCTATAATAAGTATAAAACTCTTTATAATTTGATCTATGCCAAAATGTATATGTCATCTACAGATAAAATTTTGTCTAAGGCTGCTGAAATAGAAATTAAAAAGCTTTGGCATAAGGCAAGCGATGGTATAGACTTTGAAGATATAGATACATTTTACTTTAGACATCAGGCCTACTTAACAGAGTTTTTCTACATTTATAAAGCCAAATTTTATCATTATCTTTATAAGCATGGCTTGGAAGAAGTTTATAAGGATGATATAAATAATCTTTCTTTTTTATACAGATATTTGATAGATGTACTTCCTATGCTACTGCTAATATTACCAGTACTACTTACTTACAATACTATAAGCAGGGAAGTAAACAATGGAAGCATTAAATTGCTTTTAACCCAGGGACTTTCAAGATGGAAGTACTACATTTCAAAATACATAAGTGGAATCCTTTACATTTTATTCCTTGTCTACATACCCTTAATATTTATTAGTGCAATGATTGGATATAAGTATAGCTTTGTCAGCCTCAAGTATCCTGTATTTTACTACCCCATAGGTTTTAAATCCTTAAGTCCAAGATATAATTTTGTAGAAGGCTTAAGTGAGCCCTATGTATATATTGGCATTAGCAGACTGCCAAAGCAGCATATAAGGGGATTTGAAACTATACTTTTAGGAGATGAAATAATAGCCTTTTATAAATTTCTAGGCCTAGCTATTTTCTTTACTATCCTCTTTCTAATGTTTGCAGTAGCCTTAGTGGAATTAGTATCTGCCCTGTTGGATAATGAAATATTAAGCTTTGCCTTACTAGCAGTAATTTTTGCCCTTGGCTACAAAGTAAGCCAACCCTTTATCCATGGCAAACACTATAATTTAAGTCCCTTCACAATGAATAATCCAGTAACCATAATAAACGGAAGCTGTAATGTTACTGCCCTAACAAGTCTACTAATATTAGCCTTTTCCACCATTGCCTTATTGGCCACAGGAATACTGTATTTTAACAAAAGGAATATATAAGAAGGTTGAAATGTGTGGGGAGAGAAGATGGGAAAAATTATTTCATATGAATTAGCCAAGTTTTTTAAAAAAAGAAAAAACAAATTACTAGTACTAGCTCTATTTATGTTTGTTTTGGCTGTTAATATCTATAACTATAAACTATATAAAGATTATAAGGATAGCTTTATTGAGGAATATAAACAGATTTCAGAACATGCAAAAGTAAAATTGCAAAATCTAAATAACGAACTAAGGGGATATAGCCAATGGGGTGAAAATGAAAGACTGATCTATGAAGAAAGGATACATGAGATAGAAGGGATGATAAATTATTTAGAGGTGGAAGCTTCTGTTACAGGTAGAATTAGCAATGCTTATAGGAAGGTGGAAGATCCACAATGGAATAGTCTGTTGTGCAAATATCTGAAGGAAAGATATACCAATCTTGTAGAGTCCTATGAAAAGGGCTTTATTGATGATGTTTATCTAAGAGAGAGAAAAAGCAACATTGAAGAAGCTAGATATTATTTATATAAATATGATTATTTTTTGAATAACAATATTTTACTTAAAGAAAACAAATATCAACCAAGTGGCGTTAACTCAATAAATTTACTTTTTAGAGATAGTAATATTCTGATATTGGTAATAATAATAGCTTTGTTATCAATGGATATTTTTTTAGCACCTGTACTGGAAGGAAGCTATAAAATCGAATATACCTATCCACTAGAGAGAAAAAGTATTTTTATAGCTAAGCTTATTTCAATTCTTTTAATAAGCTTTGGAATCATAATTGTTTTATCTTTATTAAGTTTTATAATAAATAGTATGATTTTCGGGATAGGAGATTTTTATTATCCACAAGTGGTATCTGGCAATATTAATAAGCTAACTTTAAAAGCAAATGAAGGAAATTTTACAGTAATTTCACTGAGCCATAAAATAGTACTTGGATTTGTAATGATAATTGCTTTAACAATTTTTACAGTAGCATTTATTATATTCTTATCTATATTTACAGATTCCATAGGTAAGACATTAAGAATCACAATGGTTTTTATACTTGCTGCATTCACTTTTCATGTTATTGCAGGCAAGGAGTCATTAGTTAACTTATGGTACCCTTACATGTATTGTTATTATGATAATGTAATAAGTGGATTTTATAGATCTAATTATCTATTTGGACTTGTTATGAACATAAGCTTAGGTATATTGTTTATCTTCATAAGCTATTTTAAGTTTACAGGAAAAGATTTCCTAGGGGTGCGAGAGTAGGTGTGGAAAGTGGCAAGGACTGATAAAGTAAAATTTAGCTTAATAATATTTATAATTATAGTTTCCATTTTAGCTTTTCTATTTTTAAGATATAGGCCAGGCCAAATAGTGAATGGATATACCCAATTAGGCAGGACAGGATTTAAGCAACTGGAACTACCCCAGGAAGGGGAGGAAATTGCAATAATAAGAACTAGTATAGGTGATATAAAGATAAGGCTTTTTCCTGATGCAGCTCCTTTGACTGTAAAAAATTTTAAAAACTTGGCCAAAGAAGGATTTTACAATGGACATGCCTTTGACAAGGTTGAAGAGGATATTTTAATTCAAGTTACAATAAAAGATTCAACCAAGAGTATATATGGAGGATATTTTGAAAGAGAAATCAATAGGGATTACCACCATTTTACAGGGGCAGTAGGAGCTTACGGAAGCAGAGAAGGCAATAATAGCAGTTTTTATATAATATGTAATAGTGGAATAGAACCAGCCTATCTGGAATTAATGGGTGAGCTTGGTGATGAATACGGGTATACTCCAGAGCTTATAAAAACTTATAAAAAATTTGGTGGAGTACCAAGATTAGATGGTGATTACACTATTTTGGGACAGGTATTTTATGGTATGGATACTGTCTTTGAGATAAGTAAGCGTCCATTAATTTCAGATACTGAAAAAGGAGTAACAGTAACAAAAGATCCTATAGTTATAGAGTCAATAGAAATAGTAACTTATAAAAAATAAGGTGCAAAGGTCAGAAAAACTGGCTAATCCTTTTTTAGATAGACCATATAAATATCCATACCTACATAATGGCCATTTCCTATGAATAAGATATAATAGGAGGTGGCCTGGATGAGAAGAGCTTTAACTATTGTCTTGTCCGTAATACTGATTGGATTTATAATACTTTGGACATACAATTTATTTATAGATAATATAATAGAATTGGAAAAAGCAGAAGAAGAACCTTATAGAGGTATAATAAAAATATGGGATATTCCTAGACCTGATATGAATATAGATAGCACTTATTCCTGGATGGCAGATAAAATAAGAGCTTTTGAAAAGAAGCATTCTGGTGTATATATAGAATATGTCCAAGCAGACATGGAAAGTTTATACAATGCAATAGTGAAAGGAAATGTTGATGCTGATGAAATGCCTGATATAATACCAGTTGATGCAAATTTTTTTGATTTTAGCCTATTGGAACCATTAGATGAATATATAAGGGAAGATGAAATGGAAGAGTTTAAACATCAAGTAATGAAGTCTGTAACCTATAAGGATCAGATTGTAGCAATTCCAGTGGCTATGACTACCAATGTAATGCTTATAAACTTAGACAGGTTTGGTGAGCGAGGAGTTTCTCCACCACAAGCTGGTACCTGGACCTATGAGGAATTTGTAGAAATAATGGGTCAGCTCAAATATGATTTGGATGGAGATGGCATAATAGATGAATACGGATTTATTTCTTCCATGGAGACTAATAAATATGATATTTGGTCTATAATACTATCAGATGGCTGCGAGTTTATAAATCCAAAAAGGAAGGAATACAATTTTTACGGGGAAAAGGCAATAAAAGGGTTGGAAAGGGTTATTAATTTAAAGGAAAAATATAAGGTAGTGCCAGATTATTTTGGTATAATAGATGGAAAAGATGCATGGCATATGTTTTATAAGGATAGAAAAGTTGCTGTTACTATAGCGGGTGCCTGGGCAGTTAACTATTTAGATAGACAATATAAAAGTGGAGAAGGGTTTAATTTTGAGGTAGTAAACTTTCCAACAGGAGATAAGAATTTACCTGTAATACTAAGTGATGATATAATTGCTTATGGGGTATTAAAGACAGAGGACTCAAAAAAGGTTAAAATGTGTGTAGACTTTTTAAAATATTTAACTACAGAAAGAAATCAAAGAAGCCTGGAAGAATTAAGCCTTTTTACAGTAAAAAGGAATATTAATGACATGTACATGGAAAATTCAAAGATGAAAAAAGTAGAAGAAAATTTATATTTTACCATGTATGTACCTTTTATCGATAACAAGAGGGAAATTGATACTATAGTTAATGAGGAGATTAGAAAAGCCATAATGGGTGAAAAATCTTCTTCTGATGCTATAGAAGATGCTAAAATGCAAATTGATAGATTAACAAATAAAAATAAGAAATAGGAGTGGTATTTTGGAAAAGTCAAGAATCTATGAGCTTTTTAAGGATAAAAATTTTGGAAAGGTTTTATTTGATGAACCTATGAAAAATCATACTTCCTTTAAAATAGGCGGACCGGCAGATGTACTTATTGTTCCTGATAAGGAAGAGGATGTTATAGCAGCAATTAAATTTTGCAGGGAAAATGGTATTAAACATTTTATAATGGGAAATGGAACAAATCTGTTGGTAAAGGATACTGGCATAAGGGGTGCAGTGATAAAGATTGCCAATGGATTTGATAAAATATATGTTAAGGAGGATAGAATATATTGCCAAAGTGGCGCCTTGCTTAAAAAAGTAGCAGAATTCTGTTTGGAGCACTCTTTGACCGGTTTTGAATTTGCCTGTGGTATACCAGGAACTGTAGGAGGAGCCATTACTATGAATGCAGGAGCCTATGATGGGGAAATGAAGGACATTGTTTTCAAAGTAAGGGCTTTAGATAAGAAAAATAACATAGTGGAACTGTCTAATGAGGAAATGAATTTTAGATATAGGGGTAGTGCTGTTATAGATCAGGGTCTTGTAGTATTAGGTGTTGAATATAAGCTTGAAAAAGGGGAATACTCAGTCATAGAGGAAAAGATGAAAGATTTAACCTATAGAAGGGAAACAAAGCAGCCTTTAGAATATCCAAGTGCAGGTAGTACATTTAAAAGGCCAGTAGGTTATTTTGCAGGAAAGCTTATAGATGATGCAGGCCTTAGAGGGATACGCTATGGAGATGCCCAAGTATCGGAAAAACACTGTGGTTTTGTAATAAATGCAGGGGAAGCAACCTTTGAAGAAGTATTTACACTTATTAAGACAATTCAAAAAGTAGTCCATGACAAATTTAATGTTATGTTAGAACCAGAGGTTAAAATTATTGGAGATGATTAGAAGGGGAAGGATATGAGATTAACAGCAGATTACCATACCCATACAATATACAGCCATGGTAAGGGAACCATAAGGGAAAATGTAGAAGCAGCATTAAAAAAGGGACTGAAGGAAATAGGTATATGTGACCATGGTCCAGGCCATTTTTTATATGGGGTTAAGAGAGAAAAACTGTTTAAGATGAGGGAAGAAATAGATAAGTTAAATGAAGAATATAAGGATAAGGGAATTAAAATTCTATTAGGGGTGGAAGCAAATATTATAGGATATGATGGCACCATAGATGTAGATGATGAGATAATAGAAATATTGGACATATTGCTGCTAGGCTTCCACTATGGGGCTATACCTAAGTCCATAAGAGAATATATACTTTTAAATGTAATGAATCCTTTATCCAAGGCAATGCCCTTTATAAGAAAATGGATTGAAAAGAGGAATACAGAAGCCATAATAAGAGCTATTGAAAAATATCCTATAGACATAATAACCCATCCGGGAGACAAGGCAAGATTAAATATAAAAAAAGTAGCAGAGGTAGCTTCTAAAAGAGGTGTTGCATTGGAGATTAATGCAAAACATAAAGAATTATCTGTAGAAAGCCTAAGGATGCTTTTGGATACAAAGGTAGATTTTTATATAAACAGCGATGCCCATGATCCTTCAGAGGTGGGAGAGGTGGACAAATCTATAAAAAGAGCCATAGAAGCTAAAATACCTATTAATAGAATTAGAAACGTGGAGGAAAAATAAGAGGTGAGTATATGGAGTTTGTAATTATAACAGGTATGTCCGGAGCAGGCAAAAGCCAAGCCATGAAGGCAATGGAGGATATTGGTTATTATTGCATGGACAACCTACCACCTGCACTTTTGCCAAAGTTTGCTCAATTATGCCATCAGTCCAAAAGAAAGATTGATAAGGTAGCTATAGTGGTAGACATAAGGGGAGGAATATTCTTCGAGGATTTATTTAAAGGATTAGAAGGCCTGGAAAAGGAAGGGATTACCTATAAAATATTATACCTGGATGCTTCAGATGAGGTCCTTATAAAAAGATACAAGGAACTAAGAAGACCCCATCCTTTAAATGTAAATGGAAGTATTGTTGACGGCATTATTGAAGAAAGGAAACTACTACAAAATGTAAAAAACTGTGCAGATTATGTTATAGATACTTCTAGACTAACAATTGGAATGCTTAAGGAAGAAATAGCAAAAATATTTCTAAAAGGAATAGATTTAGGAAAGTTGACTATTTCTGTAGTGTCCTTTGGTTTTAAACATGGTATTTTATTAGATGCAGACCTAGTCTTTGATGCAAGGTTTATTTCCAATCCTTATTATGTTCCTGAGCTACGCCATCTTACTGGTGAGGATGAAAAGGTCAAAGAATATGTATTCAGATGGGAGCAAACTAATATATTTGTTGATAAGGTAGTTGATTTATTAGAATTTTTAATCCCAAACTATATAAAGGAAGGGAAAACACAATTAGTAGTTGGCATTGGTTGTACAGGAGGTAGACATAGGTCTGTTGCCATAGCAAATGAAATTGCTAAAAGATTGCAGAAAAGTGGTCATAGAGCTATTTCATCCCATAGGGACTATATGCTAACTTAAAGGAGTATGATTATGATGAAAAAATATAATGCATTGGATAAAGGACCAAAGGTAGTAGCCATTGGAGGAGGAACAGGGTTATCTGTACTGTTAAGAGGTTTAAAGGAGTATACCTCAAACATAACTGCCATAGTTACTGTTGCAGATGATGGAGGAGGTTCTGGAATATTAAGGGAAGACTTGGGAATGTTGCCTCCTGGAGATATTCGTTCCTGTATTTTAGCTTTAGCAAATACGGAGCCTACTATGGAAAAGCTTTTACAATTTAGGTTTAAAGATGGAAGGTTAAAAGGCCAAAACTTTGGTAATTTACTTATTGCTGCCATGAATGAAATATATGGAAGTTTTGAACTGGCAATAAAGGAAATTAGCAATATATTGGCTGTAACAGGAAAGGTTCTTCCCATGACCTTAGAAAATGTAACCCTTTATGCTGTATTGGAAAATGGCCAAATAGTAAAGGGAGAATCCAATATCCCTCTAAAAAACAAGGAGTTGGGCAGCAAAATTGATCATATTTATATGGAGCCTAAAATAAGTCTTCCATTAGATGAGGCCCTTGAAGCAATTGAAGAGGCTGATCTTATAGTTCTTGGGCCAGGAAGCCTTTATACCAGTGTTATTCCAAACCTATTAGTAAATAATATGGTTGAAAAAATATATTCTTCTCCAGCGCCCAAGGTATATATTACAAATATTATGACCCAGCCTGGAGAAACAGATGGATATACAGTACTGGATCATGTAGAGGCTATTTTAAAGCACAGCAGGGAACATTTTTTGGATTATGTAATTGCAAATATTGAAAAAATTCCAGACTCTACTCTTAAAAAATATATTCATGATGGTTCAGAACCTGTAATACTGAAAGTCGGGGAAGAGGAAATATTAAATAAAAAAGGCATAAAGCTTATTAAGGAAAAATTAGTTGATGTAAAGAAAAACTATATACGCCATAATTCTTTAAAATTAAGTGAAATACTGACTTATTTAGCAATTCAAAATTAAAGGCGACTTATGTATTTTAAGTCGCCTAAGTCCTTTTAACCTCCCCTAACATTTTAGATATTAAAGTGCCAGCACTTTTCTTTGAAAGCTTATCAAAATCCACATTAACATTTAATTCATCTGCCAGTTTTTTTATGGTTTCAACCTGCCTTTTTGTTGGAGGCTCTTCCTGAACAACATTATATTCAGTTTCAGCCACATTTTCATCCAAGGTTAATTCTTCAAGGGCAGTCATACCAATATTAGTTAAATCCCTCAATACTCTAGCTTTGGCACGAGTGGAAGCCATCCTTATTATATGGGGTGCAATGTTTGAGTTTACGGAGGCAGGACTTGCATCACCTACATCAGTATATATCCCATCTTCAGTAGTGGCGGTGGCTTTACAAATAGCAGTCATATTATTTTCTGATGTAGGTATTTGAATAATATCTACCACAAGGGATTTTAAATTTTTTTGGTGGGCAAGGTCCAATAGTCCTTCATAGGTAATATAGGATTTGCCCTGCAGATTTATTATGAATTTTTCATTAATAGTCATTAAACCACCTCAGTTATATTATGGATTTTCAAATACATATTAAACCAGGGAATATTATCTAGTAAGAATAATATTAGGTGGTTTAGGAAAAATTATTTAGTTAAGTATAAAATGCCTAATTTTATAGTATTTTCCAAAGCTTCCTTATGGGTTCTTTCATAAGAATGGGATGCATCTACACCAGGACCTATTAGTGCTACTTTAAAATCATAGCCTGCCCTTAAAGCAGCAGATCCATCAGAGCCATAGTATGGATATATGTCTATTTTATAATTTAAATTATTTTCTGCAGCCAATTTTACAAGCTTTTTCCTAAAACTTAAATCGTAGGGTCCAGAGCTATCCTTGGCACAAATGGTAACACTGTATTCATCAGAGGTTTGGCCTTTACCAGGGGCAGCCATGTCTACTGCAATAAATTCAAAGGTCTTTTCTGGTATGCCAGCACTTGCACCATGTCCTACTTCTTCATAATTACTAATGAAAAAGTTGGTAGTATATTTAGGCTTAATATTATTTTCCACCAGATACTTTGCCATACCCAAAAGACACGCAACACCTGCCTTGTCATCTAAATGCCTGGACTTAATAAAGCCACTATCTGTTACAGTAACTCTAGGGTCAAAGAAAATAAAATCTCCTACATTTATTCCTAATTTTAATACATCTTCTTTTGAAGACACTTTTTCATCAAGCCTGATCTCCATATTGTCAGTATTTCTTTCTATTTCCTGGGTTTCTTTTCCATGAACGTGGGAGCTGGCTTTTGTTGTAAGGATTGTGCCTGTATAAATCTTGCCTTGACTGCTTTCTATGTAAACATATTCTCCTTCTATTGTATCCATTACATAGCCACCTATTTGGCTTAGTTTAAGTCTTCCATTTGTTTTTATTTCTTTAACCATTGCCCCCAGAGTATCCACATGGGCAGACAATGTAATTTCCTTATCTTTGTTTTTTCCTTCAATAGTAGCAATTAATGCTCCTTTATTAGTTCTATAGGAAGGAATGTTTAATTTATTAAATTCTTTTTCTACAAAATCAATAGCTTTTTCTGTATTTCCTGTAGGGCTTGGAACTTTAAGCAAGCTTACCAATTTTTCTATTACATAATCCATATTAAATTCCATAAAAAAACCTCCTTTGATTTTACTTATCTAAATGTTATATTATATATAATACTATATAATACTATATTTTTTAAAATAATAAATTTTTAAAGCACATTTTTTAGTTTTGTAGTATAATAATTTTAATGTTCATTTAGAAAGTTTTAGGAGTTGGTTTTAGTGTTAGAAGAAGTAAGTGCTGGAGGTGTTGTAGTCTTTGGTAATACCATACTATTGCTAAAGAAATTTAATGGCGATTGGGTACTTCCAAAGGGTAGAGTTGAGAAAAATGAAGATACTAGAACTGCAGCATTGAGAGAAGTTTTTGAAGAAAGTGGAGTAAAGGCTGAAATAATAAGATATATAGGCATGGTTCATTATACTTATAAAAATATTAAAGGAAATGAAATTGTATATAAGACAGTACACTGGTATTTAATGAGGACTAATAGTATGGACTCAACTCCTCAGAAAAGGGAAGGTTTTGTGGAAGCTAGATTTGTTCATGTTGATAGGGTTCTAGATCTAATTAAGTATAAAGACGAGAAAAAAATAATAAAAAAAGCCCTAAGGTTATTAAAATAGAGGTAGGAGAGATAAAATGTCTTTTTCATCAATGACTAAAAATGAAATTTCAAGATTACCTATCAAAAATGAATGCTGTTCCATAGCTGAATTGGCTGCTATAATTCGTATGTGTGGTACAATTCAAATATCAGGAATTAAAAAAATTAGTTTGAAATTTATTACTGAAAACGCTGCCATTGCTAGAAGAATATTTTCCCTATTAAAAATGCTTTATGATACTGAAATGGAGATAATGGTGAGAAGAAATAGGCAGCTTAAAAAGAATAACAGTTATTTAATTGTAGTTACCAATACAGATGCAGCCAATAGAATACTAAAGGCTCTTGGCTTAATTAGAGATGAGGAAAATAGCAGATATAATATACACTATAAGGTTCCAGATTCTTTGATTGAAAACAGATGCTGTAAAAGAGCCTATGTTAGAGGAGCCTTTTTAGGGGGAGGTTCTATAAGTAACCCTGAGAAGTCCTACCATTTAGAATTTGTAACAAACAATGAAGAGCACAGCAATGATTTGCTGCAAATAATAAACTCCTTTGGACTAAATGCAAGAATAGTTAAAAGGAAAGAAAACTATGTCATTTATCTAAAGGAAGGGGAACAAATTGTCGACATATTAAATATAATTGGTGCCCATCAAGCGCTTTTGAAATTTGAAAACATAAGGGTTCTTAAAGATGTAAGAAATAATATAAACAGGATTGTCAACTGTGAAACTGCCAATTTAAGTAAAACTATAAATGCATCCATTAAGCAGGTTAAAAATATAGAATATATTGATAGTAAAATTGGTATAGATAAGCTTCCTGAAAATCTTAGGGAGTTGGCAAGGCTTAGATTGGCAAATAGGGATGCTAGTTTAAAAGAGCTAGGAGCTATGTTAAATCCACCTGTAGGCAAATCAGGTGTAAACCATAGATTTAGGAGAATCGAGAAGATAGCGGAAGAATTAAGGAGAAAGGAGATGTAGAATGCTGGAAAGGAAAGTAATACTAAGTAATAAAGATGGCTTACATGCAAGGGCAGCTGCCATGTTTGTACAAGTTGCAAACAAGTTTTCATCCAATGTATATATAGAATTTGATGGCAAGAGGGTAGATGGAAAGAGTATTATTGGCGTTATGTCCTTAGGTGCCTTTGCTGGAGAAGAGATTATAATAATTACCAATGGGGTAGATGAGGAAAAAGCCATGGAAGAATTGACAAATTTGGTTACAGAAAATATGAAAGATATAATATAGAACAATCCCTTTTAAAAGGATTGTTCTATATTAATTTATTTATTACATTTTCAATTAAAGATAGGTCTATTACTCTGAAATCATCAAGAATTTTTTCAGTCCATTTTGGTGTAGGTTTATTTTCTATAAACTTTTTGGCAGTAGCAATACTATTTTCTATTATTGCTAGACTATCGAAATCAACGGTACTCTTCTTATCCTTACTTATCATTACAGTTTTAAAGGGAGTTTCATTAGGCTTAATACTACCTGATAGAGGATGGGTAGTTAATATATGCCCCTCGTGTATTTTATTCCTTACATACTCCAAAACGTCTAAATAAGAATATCCCTCATCATATACAATGTCAAATGAGTCCTTGTACTTTTCATATACTAATTTGTTGTTTGTAATAATTATATTATCCATAACTACCTCCATGAATATTGATGAGTATATTCTATCATAAATATATTTATTATAAAAGAATTAATTATTAAGACAGAAGGCTCTTCAATGGTTTCGTGGAGCCATCTTTTGTTTTTCAGCACTTATTAAAACTAAACCACTATAGACAAGAGCTTAAATATCCAATTAGCCGAAACTCCTGCCACCAATCCTCCGATTGTATGGCTTAATATGGCTTTTCCTGTAAGATGGCTGCAATTTAAGCTATCCATCATAGCAACATGGGTGCTTAAATATCCACTCCAGCACATGCTCATAGCTGTAAATACTGCAATGTCATTAGCATGGGCAAGACCTCTTTCAACCATTTTAGGTACAAGTCCAATGGCTGCACCTGCAGCTCCTAAGGAAGTCAAAGGTACCGATATGGCTTCCGGAGATGAAAAACCAAACAGGGGAACCAAAATAGGTTCCAGTTTTTTCCCAATCAATGGCAAAAGAGAAATGCCTTCATAGGCAGCACCAGTATAGCCTCCAGGGGAAGGACCATTTGTTAACATCATTACAAGAGTACATATAGTTAATACCCCTGGTATTATGGAAAGGCCCATATCTACACCGGATTTAGCGCCAGTTAGCATTGAGTCTATAAATCTTGTTCCAATACCACCACTACGAATTGTACGATAGTTAAAATCCAAATTGGTAACGTTATCCCCGGAAGCAATATACATTTGAGTTTTACCATATACCCTTGCTGTATGTCTTAACATAAGCCTGGTACTTACAATACCTCCTATGATACTGCCCATATTTCCTACAATAACTGCTAAGATAAAACTTTCTCCATCAGGGGAAGATATTCCTATCATAAAAGCAGTAATTATAAGTCCCATGCCAAAGGTAGTACCAAAATTAGTTAGGGCTGGAAATTGATATTTTTTAAAGTACCTTTGAAAGTTCTTGTCATTGGCTAAGGTCAGTATTGCTGGATTATCGGAAAGATAGGTGGCAAAAATCCCTACAATGGCTGCCCCTGGCATATCATAAATTGGCTTCATCAGGGGGGATAGTATTTTATTCATCATTGCAATAAAACCGAATTCAGACAAGAGTCCTGAAATTGCCCCGGCAATGACTGCTATTGCCATAATATAAAAAACTGTTTCAATCAAGAGTGAATAGGCTGTATTCATCATTGTATTTATCATGTTCACAAAGCCCATTTTACTAGCCATTATTCCAAATATAGCAATAAATATACCAAGAAAAATAAAAGTTTCCAAACTTATTGCTTTTTTAATATTTGGCTTGTTTTTTGAAGGAATTTCTGTATCTTTATTATTATCTGGCATTTAATGTCCTCCTTTATTTTTAAATATAAGCTTGTTACAATGAAATTAAGGCTTCCTTTCAATATTATCAGATGGATAAAAGGGTGTCAATAAGCCTTATTTATGATAAAATATATGTAAATTTAAATAGGAAGGGTTTTGTTATGGGAAAAAATGGTTTTGTTCATCTGCATGTTCACACAGAATATAGTTTATTAGACGGTTCCACTAGAATTGGAGATCTCTTGGATAGAACCAGGGAATTGGGAATGGATGCTATTGCCATAACAGACCATGGTGCCATGTTTGGTGTTGTAGATTTTTATAAAAAAGCTAAAGCGAGAGGAATTAAGCCTATTTTAGGCTCAGAAGTATATGTGGCCATAAACAAATATACCGAAAGGGAACAAAAAGATAAAAATCAGTATCATCTGGTTTTATTGGCTGCCAACAATACTGGATATAGAAATCTTATGAAGATAGTATCAGAAGGCTATATAAATGGCTTTTATTATAAGCCAAGGGTAGACCATGATGTTCTTAAAAAACATAGTGAAGGGATAATTGCCTTAAGTGCTTGTTTAGCAGGAGAGGTACAGCATCATTTGTTGAATGGAAATTATGAAAAGGCCAAAGAAATAGCCCTTAAATACAATAATATATTTGGGCAGGACAATTTCTTTTTAGAATTGCAAGACCATGGTTTGAGGGAGCAAAAAGAAGTAAATAGGCTCCTTATAAGATTAAGTGAAGAAACAGGAATTCCTTTAGTGGCTACAAATGATGTCCACTATTTAAGGAAAGAAGATGCAGTAGTCCATGATGTCCTTTTATGTGTACAAACAGGGAAGACTGTAGATGATGAAGACAGGATGAAGTTTCCAACGAACGAGTTTTATTTAAAATCCTATGAGGAAATGGAGGAATTATTTGGCTTCAAAAAGGAGGCCCTTGAAAATACTGTATGGATAGCTGAAAGGTGCAATGTTACCTTAGACTTTGATACTTTACATTTGCCTGAATATAAGGTGCCTGAAGGTTATACAAATATAGAGTACCTTAAAAAATTATGCATAGAAGGCCTTAAAAGAAGATATGGAAATATTACTCCGGAAATAGAGGAAAGATTTAATTTTGAATTTAATACTATAGTTAATATGGGCTATGTTGACTATTTCCTAATTGTCTGGGATTTTATTAAATATGCCAAGGACAATGGCATAATGGTAGGGCCTGGTAGGGGTTCTGCTGCTGGAAGTATTGTATCCTATGCTTTAGGTATTATAGATATAGATCCATTAGAATATGACCTGTTATTTGAAAGATTTTTGAACCCGGAAAGGGTATCCATGCCTGATATTGATATAGATTTCTGCTATGAAAGAAGAGAAGAAGTTATAGATTACGTAGTGAAAAAATATGGTTCAGATAGGGTTGCTCAAATATGTACCTTTGGTACTATGGCAGCTAGAGGTGCCATAAGGGACGTTGGAAGGGCACTTAATATGCCCTATGGGGAAGTTGACTATATAGCAAAGCAGATTCCAATGGAATTAGGTATGACTATTTCAAAGGCCCTGGAAGTAAACAGGACCTTGAAGGAAATGTATGATAGCAATGATGAAGTAAGAAGGCTAATTGATTTGGCTATGGCAGTAGAAGGACTACCTCGTCATACTTCAACCCATGCAGCAGGGGTAGTTATTTCAAAGGAGCCAATAACAAACTATGTACCCTTGCTGAGAAACAATGATGCCATAACTACACAGTTTGATATGATAGAATTGGAAGAGCTGGGCCTACTTAAAATGGACTTTTTAGGCTTAAGAACCCTTACAGTCATCAGGGATGCTGTAGAACTAATTGAAAAAAATCATGGAGTAAAAATAGATTTTGACAATATAGACTATGAAGATCCTAAGGTTCTTGACATGTTTGCCAAAGGAGAAACCTTAGGAGTCTTCCAGTTTGAAAGTGCAGGAATGAGGCAATTTTTAAAGGAGCTAAAGCCCAATAGGTTTGAAAACTTAATAGCTGCCAATTCTCTATTCAGACCTGGGCCCATGAATCAGATTCCCCAATATATTAAGAATAAGCATAATCCAGACCAAATTGAATACCTGCATCCAAAGCTTAAGCCCATATTGGAGGTAACCTACGGCTGTATAGTATACCAGGAGCAGGTAATGCAGATAGTAAGGGATATAGGCGGTTTTACTATGGGCGGAGCAGACCTTTTAAGGCGTGCCATGGGTAAGAAGAAGATGGATGTTATGGAAAGGGAAAGAAAAAGGTTTATATACGGGGAGACTGATGAAAAAGGTAAGGTCACAATAAGTGGTGCCATAAGAAATGGTGTGGATGAGGAGACAGCAAATAAAATATATGATTTAATGATAGATTTTGCCAAATACGCCTTTAACAAGTCCCATTCTGCAGCTTACGCAGTAGTAGCCTACAGAACTGCTTGGTTAAAATACTATTATCCAGTGGAATTTATGGCTGCCCTCATAAGTAGTGTAATGGGAGATACAAATTCTGTTTCACTATATATCAGGGAATGTAAAAGGCTGGGAATAGAAGTACTTCCACCCGATATAAATGAAAGCTATAAAAAGTTTACCGTTGTAGATGGTAAAATAAGATTTGGACTTATGGCAGTAAAAAATGTAGGAGAAAACTTGATAGATGGAATTATAAAAGCTAGGGAAAAGGGGCCCTTCAAGAGCTTTACCGATTTTTGCGAAAGGATAGAAAATATAAATCCATCTCTTATGAATAAAAGGGCTGTAGAAAGCCTCATTAAATGTGGAGCCATGAATAGTTTAAAAGGAAATAGGGCACAGCTATTAGCCATATTTGAAAAGACTATGGATAGCATTCACAATGACAGAAAAAGAAATTTAGCTGGTCAGTTTTCCTTCTTTAGCAAAGCAGATGACAGTATTCATGAAGACAATCTTCCAGAATTAAGGGAATTTCCAAAAAGAAATCTATTGGCTATGGAAAAGGAAACTTTAGGAATATATATAAGTGGCCATCCATTGGAGCCTTATGAAGAGGAGTTAAGAAGGCTTACAACAATAAATATATCGGAGATACTGCAGGGAAATGATGATGTAGTCGATAATATGAGAGAAGACTTAGATGGAAAAAGGGTGGTAATAGGTGGCATTATAAATTCTAAGAAGAATAAAATAACTAAAAATAACAATATGATGGCATTTATAACCTTGGAAGACCTATATGGTACCATTGAGTGCATAGTATTTCCTGCTACCTATGAAAGGTACAATAGGCTAATTGAAGAGGATAGAATTGTTGTAATTGAAGGAAGGATTTCTACAAGTGAAGAGGAAGAACCTAAAATAATTTGTGAGAAGATAAGCCCCCTTAATAGATATAAAAGGGACAAAGTTTATCTTAGAATATCAAAGGAAAAACCTTTAGATGTATTTGAAAAGATAAAAAAAATACTATTAAAATATAAGGGAGAAATACCTGTATATGTATACATGGAAGCTAATAAAAAGACAGTTATGGCCCAAAGAGATTATTGGGTTAATATAGAAGAAGAGGAACTTTTTAAGGAGCTTGTGGAGATACTTGGAGAGGAAAATATTAAAGTATCATAGGGCTAATATATAAGTGGGTAGGGGAGTTTAATATGTGGACTGTAGTACATGTAGCTGTAGGCTTAGATGAGGCTAGGAAAATTGAAAAAAAACTTAAGGAAGAAGGATTTTTAGTAAAGGTGAGATTATTTACCAAAGAAGGAGATGAAGAACTTTATGAAGTTTTAGCTCCCGAATTTGAAGCTGATGAAATACAAGAAGTATTATTTGATTTAGGAATAATATAAGGGCAGGTGGTAATTATGAAAACAATTGGCATATTGACAAGTGGTGGAGATGCACCTGGAATGAATGCTGCCATAAGGTCGGTGGTAAGGACTGCTATATATAATGGACTTAAAGTGTTTGGCATAAAAGAGGGATATAATGGCCTTATAAATGGCAAGTTAGAAGAAATGAACCTTTCTTCTGTTGCAGATATTATACACAGAGGTGGCACCATGTTAAGAAGTGCCAGATCTGAAGAGTTTATGACAGAGAAGGGTTTTAATAAGGCCTTAAATATATTGAGAATATTTAATATTGATAGCCTGGTAATACTAGGCGGCGATGGTACCTTTAGGGGTGCAAAAAAATTAAATGATTCTGGTGTACCAGTAGTCTGTATTCCCTGTACCATAGACAATGATATGGGGTATACAGACTATACAATTGGTTTTTTTACTGCTGTGGAAACAGTAGTAGATGCTATGAGTAAACTAAGGGATACTTCAACATCCCATGGAAGGGCTAATGTTGTAGAAGTAATGGGACGATCCTGTGGTGATATTGCCCTATACGCAGGGCTGGCAGGAGGAGCAGAAAGTATTATTGTACCAGAAGTGGATTTTAATATTGATGAAGTTTGTAAAAGGGTAATACAGGGAAGAAACAGAGGAAAACTACACCATATAATTGTACTTGCAGAGGGAGTAGGTAATGCCTATGAGGTGGCTAAAAAAGTAGAGGAAAGAACAAATGTGGATGTTAGGGTTACTGTACTTGGCCATATCCAAAGAGGAGGGACACCTTCAACCTTTGATAGGATATTGGCAAGCAAAATGGGCTATAAAGCAGTTGAACTAATACTGGCAGAGGAAACAAAAAAAGCTGTAGGAATAAAATGCAATGAAATAATAAGCATGGATCTTGATGAAGCCTTAAATACCAAAAAAAAATTTGACAAAGCCATGTATGAAACTGCAAAGATACTATCAATATAAAAAGGGGTGGAAACATGAAGAAGACCAAAATTGTATGTACCATAGGGCCTGCATCTGAAAAGGAGGAAGTATTAAGGGAACTAATACTTAATGGCTTAAATGTAGCAAGGCTTAACTTTTCCCATGGTACTTATGAGGAACATAAGAATAGGATAGAAACTATTAAGAAAATAAGAAATGAATTGGATATGCCAATAGCTATAATGTTGGATACAAAGGGTCCTGAAATAAGGCTTAAAAAGTTTAAAGAGGGAACTGTTACCTTATCAGATAATGATACTTTTACATTGACTACAAGAGATGTGATAGGTGATGAGACTATAGTTGGTATATCCTATGAAGGGTTGCCACAGGATGTTAAAGTAGGAAGTAGAATATTAATTGATGATGGCTTGATAGAATTAGAAGTTAGGGAAATTGTTAATGGGACTGATATAATATGTAATGTTTTAAATGGTGGGACACTAAAAGACCATAAGGGGGTAAATGTGCCTAATACTTCAATTAATTTACCTGCCATAACAGAAAAGGATATAAATGACATAAAATTTGGAATTGAAAATGATGTGGATTTTGTAGCTGCATCCTTTATAAGGAAGGCAGATGATGTGCTTGAAATAAGGAAGGTGCTAGAAGATAATGGAGGAGACCATATTGAAATAATATCAAAAATAGAAAGCCAGGAGGCTATTGATAATATAGATGAGATAATTGAAGCTTCTGATGGAATAATGGTAGCTAGAGGAGATTTGGGAGTAGAAATTGATGCCGAAGAAATACCATTACTTCAAAAACAGATAGTTAGAAAATGCAATAAAGCTGGCAAGCCAGTTATTATTGCAACCCAAATGTTAGATTCTATGATTAGAAATCCAAGGCCTACAAGGGCAGAAGTTACAGATGTGGCCAATGCCATACTTGATGGTACAGATGCCATTATGCTATCCGGCGAAACTGCAGCAGGAAAATATCCTATTGAGGCTGTAAAAACCATGACCAGTATTGCCATGAGAACTGAAAGATCAAGGGAATATTTAGAATCCTTAAAGTCAAAGAGGGTTTTAGATGACTACATATCAACTACCAATGCCATCAGTAGGGCTACCTGTACTACAGCAGAGGATTTAAAGGCCACAGCCATAATAACTGCTACATCTAGTGGATATACTTCAAAGGCTGTATCCAAATTTAGACCAAAGGCCCCAATAGTTGCAGCAACCACCTCAGAGAAAGTAATGAGAAAATTAGCCTTAGTTTGGGGAGTATACCCAGTCTTTTCGCCAAAGACTGAAAGTACAGACGAAGTAATAGATATGTCTATTCACAGTGCCATGGTAAAGGGATATGTAAAGGAGGGAGACCTAATAGTTATAACTGCAGGAATACCAGTAGGTGTATCAGGCACTACCAACCTTATAAAAGTTCATACTATTGGTAAAATATTATTAAAGGGAATAGGTATTGGGAAGAAATCTGTTTATGGTAAGGTATGCATAGGAAGCAGTATAGAAGAGCTAAAAGATAAATTTATGAAAGGTGATATTTTAGTAAGTGAATACACAGATAAGGATATAGTAGAATTTATGAAGGATGCAAAGGCTATAATAGTAGAAAGTGGAGGGCTTACTTCCCATGCAGCCATAGTTGGATTAAGCTTTGGAATACCAACAATTGTAAGTGCCAAAGATGCAACTGAAATCTTAAAGGATGGAGATATAGTAACTGTAGATGCAGCTACAGGAGTAGTCTATCAGGGAGAGGCAAAGGTACTTTAGGAGGGAGTTATGGAAAATTCTACAACTATAAGGGTTAGATATAAAGAAACTGACCAGATGGGAGTAGTGTATAATGGAAACTATTTCACCTGGTTTGAAATAGGAAGAGTAGAATTTTTAAGAAGCCTTGGAATAAGTTACTTAGACATGGAAAAAATGGGAGTATATACTGCAGTAGCAGAAGCATACTGTAAATATATTAGGCCAGCTAGATTTGATGATGAAATAGTAATTAAGACTAAAATAAGAAGGCTTACAGATGTAAGGCTTGAGTTTGAATACTCTCTGTATAGAAAAGAGGATGATGAGCTTATAGCAACAGGCTATACCCTACATGCTTTTGTAGATAAAGATATAAAGCCTATTAATTTTAGAAAGAAACATCCAGATATTTGGAAGCTTTTGAAGGAGACTATATGAAAAAATTATTACCCATTTTTTTAATAGTACTAGTATTGGAAATATATATTCTTATAAAAGCCATTGAAATTATTGGTTTTATAGAAACAATTCTTTTACTATTATTGACAGCAGTGGTAGGCATATATCTAGCCATATCTGAAGGAAGAATTGTTTTTAGGAATATAAACAAGGCCTTGTCCCAAAAAAGGGTGCCTGGAGATGATATACTTTCTGCACTATGCATACTAATTGGAGGACTGATGCTACTTTTACCTGGAATTTTAACAGATGTAGTAGGGATAACAATGGTACTACCTATAACAAGAAAATTTTATAAGGAAATTATAAAATCAATAATGGAAAATATGCTTTTAAAAGGATATAATAGAATAAAATTCAGGTGGTAATTGAGAAGTACAAGAATATTTTAACAAATAGTGGATATAATTATAGTAAAAAATGGGGGAACTGATTCTTTAAAGGGCACTTTATGTGCCTTATTTTTTTGAGAGGAGTAGTGGACATGGATTTTAAGATAGGTGATAAGTTAGAAGTAGAAATTATAGATTTAAGCAACGAAGGTACTGGTATTGGCAAATGCCAAGGATTTACCTTTTTTGTAGAAGGCTGCACTTTAGGAGATAAGGTATTGTTTGAAATTACAAAGCTAAAAAAGAATTATGGACTAGGCCAGACTATAGAAATATTAGAAAGATCCCCTTATAGGGTAGATTCTAAATGTGAACACTTGGGCACTTGTGGTGGCTGTGAACTACACAATTTAAAGTATGATAAGCAAATGGAATTAAAAAGAAATATAGTTAAAAACAGCATAGAACGTATAGGAAAAATTAGGGATGTGGTAGTTAAGGATACTATTGGAATGGAATACCCCTACAGATATAGAAACAAAGGAGAGTTTAAGGTAGGTAGAAACTATGAAATTGGTTACTTTAAAAGGGGTAGCCACCATATTTATCCAATAGAAAGCTCTATTATTCAAAAAGAAACGGCAGATGAAATTATTAGGCTGATGAAGGAATATATGAAAAGGTACAAAGTAGAAGGCTATGATAGAAAAAGAAAGAGGGGAATTATAAAGAACTTAATTGTAAGGACCAGTAAAGATAATAAGGTAATGGTTATTGTTGTTACTAAAGGAAAGAATTTACCCCATAAGGAAGAACTAATAAATATTCTTACAGGCCAGCCCAGTTTAGAAGTTGTAAGCATATACCAAAATATAAATCCTAAGGATACATCTGAAATACTAGGGCAAAAGGATATAAAGCTATATGGCCAGGATAAGTTAGTTGACTATATAGGGGAATATAAATTTTTAATATCACCTAAATCCTTCTTCCAGGTAAATCATATACAAACTAAGGTACTATATGATAAGGTAGTAGAATATCTAGATCTAAAGGGTAATGAAATTGTGGCAGACCTATACTGTGGTATAGGCACCATAGCTATCTACATCTCCAAATATGCTAAAAAGGTATATGGAGTAGAAATAGTGAAGGATGCCATAGAGGATGCAAGGGAAAATTTAAGATTAAATCAGATAGACAATGTGGACTTTATACTAGGTAAAAGTGAAGATATATTGCCTGAGTTAAATAAAAAAGGCATCAAATTTGATGCCATAGTAGTGGACCCGCCTAGAAAGGGACTGGATAAAGTATTAATAGACGCCATTTTAGAAGCCAAGCCAGAAAAAATAGTATATGTATCCTGCAATCCATCAACCCTGGCCAGGGATTTAGGTTATTTAGTGGAAGGTGGATACAAGGTAGTAGAAGTTCAGCCAGTAGATATGTTTCCCCATACCATGCATGTTGAGTGCGTGGTAGAGATACAAAAAGTATAATCTTTAAAATAGCCTGATTTTACAAGGCTTATGACGGTTTTAAGTTTGTTAATAACGGACCTGATATTCGAAACAAAAAGCCTATTTCTGAGCTGGAGATAAGAATAACTGTTTGGATATGGTGTAAGTAGATACAAGAAAATTAAGTTGGATACATAACCCGCTTTGAATGAAGCGGGATTTTTGTCCCATCATTACTGCTACTTTACTTCCTTTTAAATCATTTAGCACATTTGTAAGAAATGTAGTTTTACCAGACTGCAAAAATCCTGTAAGTAAATATAATTTTGTTTTTTTCCATGATTTTACTTCTTTAAAAAAGAAGAGGGTATAATGGGCATATTTCAGATAAATCCAGACTTTATAAAAAATAATAAGCTATTATATGAATTTATGATGAATAGAAAATTAGATAGTTAAAGGTAACCTATCGAAGATGATATAAATATAATAGCGATGAATAAAAGAGTATTCGAATTTTGTATAAATTAACATTGACCATATAGATAATTATCTATATACTATATATAGATAATTATCTATATAGGGAGTGAAAAGTAAATGATAGATTACGAAGAAAATGCAAAGATATTTAAGGTATTGGCAGATCCAAATAGATTAAAGATAGTTGATATATTATCCTGTGGTGAGCTATGTGCCTGTGAAATACTGGAACATTTTGAATTTACTCAGCCTACATTATCACATCATATGAAGGTGCTTGCAGAGGCTGGACTTGTCAATGTGAGAAAAGATGGGCTTTGGAACTATTATTCATTAAACAAAACTAAATGTAATGAGATTGTTCTAATGTTAAAGAATATTATTAGTGAAACAGGTGATTGTATCTGTAAGAAAATAGGAAACAAGGAATGTAAACAAAGAATAAATGAGGAGGTTTTATAATGAAAAAGATGGTTATTTATGATCCAGCTATGTGTTGTCCAACAGGAGTATGTGGACCGTCAGTTGATAAGAATTTATTGAGGGTTGCTATACTTTTAAATAGATTGGAGAAGAGAGGTATTAAGGTAGAAAGACATAATCTTTCTGATAATCCTCAAGCTTTTGTAGACAATAAGGCAGTTAATAAACTTTTAGTAGATGAAGGTGTTGATGTACTTCCTATTACTATGGTAGATGGTGAAGTAGTCAAGACTGGCGAAT
>Ga0209537_1001161_pt1 | contig 30431 bp, 21 predicted proteins | sample BioPla4DNA1_FD_187698 | JGI IMG/M metagenome (GOLD analysis project Ga0209537, IMG submission 187698) | Biogas fermentation microbial communities from Germany - Plant 4 DNA1 (SPAdes) (version 2) | ecosystem: Engineered > Bioreactor > Anaerobic > Digestate | place: Bielefeld, North...
GAAAATCTGTTCGCCGTGTTGCTGCTCTTCTTTTTGGATGTGGTTCAGGATTTGGCGGATATTTGAGTTAGTGCATTCGAAGATGGCGGTGTCGTAAGCGCTGGATACGAATTTCTCCGTGGCAAGCATATCGGAGCAAAGGTTTTTATCGTTAAACATTCCGCTCTGGGTACCGCCGGTTGTCTGTCCTGACTGGCTGCGGCTCGTGCCGGCCTGCCCCTGGGACTGCGAGCCTGACATACCTTGGGACTTCATGCCGGACTGCATACCGGATTGCCCTTGTGATTGCATGCCGGACTGGGTTCCGGACTGCATGCCCGATTGCATGCCGGACTGCATACCCGACTGGCTGCCTGACTGGGTTCCAACGCTGGGGACTTGACCGGACAGGATTTGGTTAATGGTATTCAGGTGCTCCTGTTCTTTTTGCGCCAGGGAACTAAACAGCTGTTTCAGCTGGGGATCTTGAGCCAACCCGGCATAGCTTTGATACTTTTTAACACATAATTCTTCTTGCGACTTTTGGTCTTGCAACAGCAGTCTTTCTTTTGTAGTTAGTTGAACTGTCACGAAAATCACCTCCGACCAATAGTCTGTCTAAATGTGGAAGAAAATATGCAAATTTCTATGGGCAATTCTGAACTGCGCCTGTTCTATTAAAACTTTTGAAAAACAAAAACAAAACGAGAAAGGGTAGACCATATTTCCTATGCGGATTGTGTCTACCCTTTCTGCGGAGTGTGACTCAAGAGAGTACATCCTCCTTCCTTTGTTCCATACCCGAACTGGTCTTTGGCCTTGCTCTCCGAATCCTGCTTGGTTTAAATTTGCTTCGCAAAGTTTCCTTTGCTTAAATTTGTATTAGCAAGTATCTATTGTCAAGGCGACCGCCGGTTTGGAACAAGCCCGATTTCTTCGGCGAACCTTTTGATCGGGGGGTTTCTCAATTACTCGGATCTCATTTCCTTGAATCTTCATATACTTGGAGCTTTTCAGCTTTTCCAGGGGGTTTGCTTATATTTCGGCCGCTGTGCCTCATATAAGTTATCCGTATACTCGGACCTAGTCCGTTCTATGAGAATTTATGTACTTTGATGATCCTTTCTTTGAGTACGCTCATAATACAATATAAGAAACAACTTGTCAATAGTTTTTTCAGAAAATTAAAAAAATATTATTTTAACAATGTCAGAATATTCTAACATTTATAAACCATAATATTTCACTGCATTTTCAAACAGTCTTTGCTCTTTGTTTCCGGGAACATTTTTATATAGCCATTTGCCTGTGCGCTCGCAATGTCCCATCTTGCCCAATACCCTTCCGTCCGGTGAAGTGACGGCTTCGATGGCCAGGGAGGAGCTGTTTGGGTTGAAGCGGACATCCATTGTCGGGGCGCCGGAAAGATCGACGTACTGGGCGGCGATTTGACCGTTGGCTGCCAGCTGTTTGAGCAGTTCGTCATTGGCGATGAAGCGGCCTTCGCCGTGGGATACGGGAATGGTGTGGATTTCGCCAATTTCCATATCCATGAGCCAGGGCGATTTATTTGACACGATACGGGTGCGTATCAATCCGGAATGATGGCGGCCGAGAGGATTAAAAGTCAGGGTGGGGGAATCGGCGGTGGCCTGGCGAATGTGGCCAAAGGGAACCAGGCCGAGCTTTACCAGGGCTTGGAATCCGTTGCAGATTCCCAAAATCAGACCGTCACGCTGATCTAACAGCCGCTGCACTTCTTCAGTGATCACCGGATTTCGGAAGAAAGAGGTGATAAATTTGCCTGACCCGTCCGGTTCGTCGCCTCCGGAGAAGCCGCCGGGGAGAATGATGATTTGGGAGTTCCGTATCTTTTCGGCGATTTCTTTGATGGAATTCGTAACGTCTTCCGGTGTAAGGTTGCGGATAATGGCTATTTCGGCAATGCCTCCGGCGCGTTCAAAAGCTTTAGCCGTGTCGTATTCGCAATTTGTGCCGGGGAAGACGGGTATCAGTGCTTTGGGCTTTCCGGCCGAGTTTCCGGCTACTATCCCGGGGGTTTTCCCGACTGTGTTTCCGGGGGTATTTCTCTTATCATCTTCGGGTATATTCCCTATCGAATCTCTGGGGGTTTTCCCGACCGCGTCCATGGATAAATTTTCAACCGCATTTTCGAGGGTATTTTTCATATCATCTTTAGGCATATTTCCGGCTGTATTACCGAGTGAATTCTCAATAGAAATCCCATCTGTTTTGTGTTGAACGGCAGTTGGGTAGATGGGTTCCAGGGTGCTGCGGTACAAGGTTTCAAGCCGCTCAAGTTCAATGGTTTCAGAATCCTTCTCAAAGCGGAATTCTTCGATGGTTGTGCCTATCTGTATGCCGGGCAGCGTTCCGACGGAAGAACCGGAAGCGGAGCCGGTGGCACCGGTGGTGGAATTCCATTCCACTACAAAGCCGCCGTAGGCGCACTTGAACAGCTGAGCCAGATCAAAATCCGGAGCAAAGCGCAGCCCGATCCGGTTCCCCAGTGACATTTCGAACAGAGCCCCTGTGCAGCTGCTTGATGTGATAGCATAGGTGCTTAAAACCTTTTTCTCTTTTATAAGCTGCTGGACAGTATTGAAACAGTTCAGCAGGCTTTCTCTTTCCGGGAGGCCGTCTTCCGTGTATTCCGGGGCAATGAGGAGCACCGGGTTGCCGGCTTCCTTGAACTCAGGAGAAATTACGGTTTCAGCGTTGCAAAGCGAAACAGCGACGGAAATAAGCGTAGGGGGAACGTCCAGATCTTCAAAGCTTCCGGACATGGAATCCTTTCCGCCGATGGACGCAACATTCAAATCCCTTTGGGCGGAAAGGGCGCCCAGGAGAGCGGCAAAGGGCTTGCCCCACCGTTTGGGATCGTCGCCCAGTTTTTCAAAGTATTCCTGGAAGGAGAGCCAGCAGTTTTCCAGGTTGCCGCCGATGGCGATGAGTTTGGCAACAGATTCGACCACGGCCAGATAAGAGCCGGCGTAGGGATCCGACTCTGCTATAAACGGATTAAATCCCCAGCTCATTGCGGAACAGGTGGTGGTGTCCCCTTTTAACACAGGCAGCTTTGCTACCATGGCCTGGGCCGGTGTTGCCTGGTGGACTCCGCCGAAGGGCATGAGAACGGTTCCCGCGCCGATGGTGGAATCGAAGCGGTCAACCAGACCCTTTTGAGAGCAGAAGTTGAGGTCTGCAACCATCTTTTCGAGGGCAGGGCGAAGCTGATTAAATGTCAGGCAAGGTTGTTGCTGAGCAGTTGTATAATCTTTAAAATCTTTATAACCTGCAGATTGGGCGGTTGCGTAATCTTCGAAATAAGTAAAGCCCAAATCCGCAGAATCTATGTTGCGTTCCGGCACTTCTACTTTTGCGTGTTTGGGCGCGCCGTTGGAATTGAGGAATTTGCGGGAAATGTCGACTATTTTTTTACCGCGCCAATGCATGGTGAGGCGGCCCGTGTCGGTTACCCGGGCTACCAGGGTGGCTTCTAAGTTTTCTTCTTTCGCATATTCGATGAAGAGGTCGATGCTTTCAGGCGCAACGACCACGGCCATCCTCTCCTGGGATTCGCTGATCGCCAGCTCGGTGCCGTCCAGGCCTTCATATTTTTTCGGCACGGCATCAAGGTTGATATCCAGGCTGTCGGCAAGCTCGCCAATGGCAACGGAAACGCCGCCGGCGCCGAAATCGTTGCAGCGCTTGATGAGGCGGGAAACCTTTTCGTTGCGGAACAAGCGTTGAATTTTACGCTCTTCCGGCGCGTTGCCTTTCTGCACTTCCGAGCCACACGCTTCCAGGGAGGAAACGCTGTGAGATTTTGAGGAACCAGTGGCACCTCCGCAGCCGTCCCTGCCTGTTTTTCCGCCGACTAAAATCACGCCGTCTCCGGGGGCGGGGGTTTCGCGCACAACCTGGTCTGCCGGGGCAGCGCCGATGACTGCACCCATTTCCAGGCGTTTTGCTACGTAACCGGGATGATATATTTCTTTAACGAGACCGGTGGCCACGCCGACTTGGTTGCCGTAGGAACTGTAGCCCGCAGCGGCCTCTGTTACAATCTTTCTTTGGGGAAGTTTTCCGGGCAGTGTCTGTTCCACCGGAGTCAATGGGTTTGCAGCGCCGGTAATTCGCATGGCTTGATAGACGTAGGACCGGCCGGAAAGGGGGTCTCGGATGGCGCCGCCGATACAGGTGGCCGCACCGCCGAAGGGTTCGATTTCGGTGGGATGGTTGTGGGTTTCGTTCTTGAACATGAGGAGCCACGGCTGTATTTCACCGTCCACATCTACGTCCGCCTTTACGGAGCATGCGTTAACTTCGCCGGACTCCTCCAGGTTGGTCAAGGCTCCGGTATGTTTCAAATATTTTGCGCCGATGGTGGCTATGTCCATTAGGGTGATGGGATTGTCCTGCAGGCCTAGTTGCAAGCGCATATTCAGATAGGACTGAAACGCTTTTCCGACGCGACTGTCCTCTATGGTTACGGATTTGATCCGGGTGAGGAAAGTGGTGTGGCGACAGTGATCCGACCAATAGGTATCGATCATGCGTATTTCCGTAAGAGAAGGATCTCTGCCTTCGGAACGGAAATAATCGCGGCAGAAGGCCAGGTCGGCTTGATCCATGGCCAAACCATACCGGGAAAGAAAATCGGCAAGATCCTTATCCTCCATATCCCTAAAGCCCGTAAGGATGGGCACGTCGCCAGGAATCTCGTAGTGTTCTTTCAGTGTAGTGAAGGGTTCGAGAGAAGCTTCCCGAGATTCTATGGGATTAATCAGGTAGTCTTTGATTGTCTGGATGTCTTGCGGAGAAAGGGGGCCGTAAAGCAGGTAGATACGAGCCGTGCGGACCATGGGCCGATGCTGTTGTGACACAAACTGAATGCATTGCGCGCAGGAGTCAGCCCGCTGATCGTACTGGCCGGGCAGGTATTCGACTGCTATGGTGTGCGGTGCTTCCGGAAGCTCGGTGTAGCTGTTATCAACTTGGGGTTCAGAAAAGACCGTATACCTGCACTGCTCAAACAACTCCCGGTCTATGCCTTCCACATCGTAGCGGTTCACCATGCGAAGGTCCTCAAGGGCAGAAATCTGAAGGAAATGGCGGATATCCGCGGTCAGCCTCTGCGCCTCAACGGCATATTCTCTTTTCTTCTCTACATAAATACGAAATACAGCCATCTTTCTCCCATCCTTTTTTACTGGAATTGCTAGTTGTATATAGTGGTAAAGTTATTTCAAGTTGTAGTTAATGTTCCGACGTCAAAAGCAGGGCTTTCTTGCCGATGTCCCTGCGGTAATGCATTCCGTCAAAATGGATTGTCTCCATTGCGGCGTACGCCTGGTCAACGGCTTGCTGCAATGTGTCTCCCACAGCGGTGACGCCTAATACCCGGCCGCCTGCCGTAAACAAACCTTCATCGATGCGTTTGGTGCCCGCGTGGAAGACGGAAACTGGCCCCGGTTGGCCCTTTGCTTCCAATTGGCCTTCTGTCAGGCCGGAAATGGGCAGGTTGGTTTCGTACTTACCCGGGTATCCCTTGGAAGCGGCCACTACGCAACAGGCGGCGCCTTTGCGGAAGGTGACAGGAATATCCGAGAGCCGTTCTTCCACCACCGCTTCCATTATGGTAAGGAGGTCGGTTTCAAGGAGAGGAAGCACTACTTGAGCTTCCGGGTCTCCAAAACGGCTGTTGTATTCGATGACTTTAGGTCCTGATTCGGTAAGCATCAGACCAAAGTACAGGCAGCCTTTAAACGGACGGCCTTCCGCGTTCATAGCATTTATAGTGGGCAGGAAAATCTCTTTCATGCACCGGAGGGCGATTTCGTCGGTATAAAATGGGTTTGGAGCAATCGTTCCCATTCCGCCGGTGTTAGGCCCCGAATCGCCGTCGAAAACCCGTTTATGGTCCATTGATGACACCATTGGGACCAAGGTTTTAGAATCTGTGAACGCCAACACTGTGACTTCCGGTCCCGTTAAAAACTCTTCGATGACAATTCGATTTCCGCTGTCGCCGAAGACTCGCTCCGTCATGATCCTGTGAATAGCATTTACGGCGTCTTCCAAATTCTCCGCGATGATGACTCCCTTTCCAAGGGCCAGCCCGTCGGCCTTCACAACCACGGGAAAGCGGTCTGCAGCTTCAATATAAGCGATGGCGTCGGCGGCGGAATCGAATACCCGGTACTCCGCCGTAGGAATCTTGTATTTTCTCATGAGCTCTTTGGCGAAAACCTTGCTGCTCTCGATGGCGGCTGCTTCGGCGGTAGGGCCGAAGGCAGGAATTCCGACCTCGAGCAACCTGTTTACGGCGCCTTTGGCCAGGGGGTCGTCCGGTGCCACCACGGCGAAGTCCACTTTGTTTGCGAGAGCAAAGTCCACCACCCGGTCCAAATCCAGGGCGTTGATGTTCTCGCATTGGGCATCGTAGGAGATTCCGCCGTTGCCCGGTAAGGCAAAGATAGTTTCTACCTTTGGATTTTCCCGTAGTTTCTTGATAATGGCGTGTTCGCGGCCGCCGCCGCCCAAAACCATTAATTTCATCCTTCTCTCTCCTGTGTTTGGATTTGTATTCCCAAAGTTGTGTTTCCCATTATTTTTCCTGCTTAATTGTGCAAAATTTCAGGTTGTACGTTGATCAGCTTGTTAATTTTCCAAATCGTAGAATTATATGTGCAAATTTTCGGATTGTACGGAGATTAATTTGGATATTTTTGACTCTAACATACGTACAATCTTAATTTTTGCACATCGGGAGACGGATTTTAATAAAAATTTACGTACGATCCGATTTTTTGCACATTTTTCTTTAACTGCAGTTTGGTGTCGATTTTATTTGTCAGTTGTAATCTATGTCGGGCACCAGGCACAACCTGGTGCCAAATACTACTTTGTTGCCCAGTACCACAGCACCAAATTCAACTATCATCCGAAAAACGCAAGTTATTCAAGTTATTAATGATGGAACAGGCGGAGGCCGGTGAAGACCATGGTGATTTCAAGGGCGTTGCAGGCGTCAATGACGTCCTGGTCGCGGATGGAACCTCCCGGCTGGGCGATGTAGGTGACACCGCTGCGGCTTGCCCTTCTGATGTTATCGTCAAAGGGGAAGAAGCCGTCGCTTGCCAGGGAAACGCCTGTCACCTTTTTCAGCCAGTCCTTTTTCTCTTCAACAGTGAGGGGCTCGGGCCTTTCTGTAAATAAGTTTTGCCATACATCCTTCCCGATGACGTCCTCATAGTCCTGGCTCAAATAGACGTCGATGGCATTATCCCGGTCGGCGCGCCCGATGTTTTCGGCAAACTTCAATCCCAGAACCTTGGGGTGATGGCGCAGATGCCAGAGATCTGCCTTGTCTCCCGCCAGCCTGGTGCAGTGAATCCGTGATTGCTGGCCGGCGCCGACGCCGATGGCCTGGCCTTCATAGGCATAGCATACGGAATTGGACTGGGTGTATTTAGCCGTGATTAAAGCCAGCAGAAGATCCTGCTTGGCGCTTTCGGGAAGATCCTTTTTCTCGGTGACGATATTGAAGAGTAAGTCCTCGTCTATGGGATACCTGCTTCTTCCTTGTTGAAAACTGATTCCGAACACCTGCTTTGTTTCTATGTGATGGGGTACGTAGTTTTTATCGATCTTCAAAACCGCATAACTGCCCTTGCGTTTGGTCTTCAACAATTCCAAGGCGTCCACTTCATATCCCGGCGCGATGATACCGTCGGAAACTTCTTTTGCAATCAAGCGAGCCGTCGGCAGATCGCAGATATCGGAAAGGGCAATGAAATCCCCGTAGGAGGACATCCTGTCGGTGCCTCTCGCTCGGGCATAAGCGCATGCGAGAGGGGAAAGTTCCTCGTCGGGATCTATAAAATACATCTGCCGGAGCGTATCGTCCAAAGGCAACCCCACGGCCGCCCCAGCGGGACTGACGTGCTTGAAGGAGGTGGCGGCCGGCAGGCCGAGAACCGATTTCAGTTCGCTTACAAGCTGCCAGCCGTTCAATGCGTCTAACAGATTGATGTAACCGGGTTTACCGTTGAGCACTTCCAGTGGAAGATCCCTGTTTTCAATAAATATCCGGGCAGGCTTTTGATCGGGATTACAGCCGTATTTCAAATCGATGAGTTGTGCCATTTACGTCTTATGTCTCCTCGTATTATAAAGTAGTAGTGTTTATAGTCCCTCTCCAAGGACTTAATGCTATACTTCTTACAGACGCTGTGGATTAGTCCTAGTCTCCTAACGCTTGACGTTTTAAGAAAGGCTATAACCACAGTCGTTTGCTTAAGTGGTAATTAGTTGGATAACGCATGACGTTTCATTTAGCACGAGGTTACATTGGGCAAACCGGTCTGTGGAAGAAAACAGTGTCAATACAAATTCAAAGGAGAAGCCACTATGATTTATGTCGGTATTGATGTTGCTAAGGACAAGCACGATTGTATCATCGTTGATTCGGATGGGGTGATCCGTTTCCCGACGTTCACCATCCCAAACAACAAACAGGGGTTTCGTGAATTGCTTACAAATCTCAAGACATGTGGGAGTGATTTCGCTCAAATTAAAGTAGGACTGGAAGCTACCGGTCACTACAGCGATAATCTTTTGGAGTTTCTGATCGCCAATGATCTCCCCACTACGGTAATCAATCCGTTACATACCAATCTTTACAGAAAAGGTCTAAGCCTTAGAAAGACGAAAACGGATACGGTCGATGCTCACTCGATTGTGACTATGCTTAGGACAGAATGCTTAAAGCCCTACTCGAAAACATCTTACCATGTCCGCGAACTTAAGTCACTAACAAGATACCGCTTCTCTTTGGTGCAAGATTGCGCAAGACTCAAATCCTCTTATGCAAGACTTTGCGTCATCCTTTTCCCTGAATTGGAGAAGCTGGTCCCGTCGCTGCATATGGCTTCTGTATATGCTCTACTCTCTGAATTTCCAAGCGCAAGAGCCATATCCCAGTGTCACCTTACTAGACTATCTAATCTTCTTACCACTGCATCCAAGGGGCGCTACGGTAAGGAGAAAGCGATGGAAATCCGGAATGCAGCACGAGACTCCATCGGTCCTTACAGCGACGTGAAATCCTTAGAATTGCAGCAGACCATCCAAAGGATCCGGATGATGGAAGACCAGATTAAGCAGGTCGAAGCAGAAATCAATCCCATTGTCGATGAATTTCATAGCCCGCTTCTGACGATTCCCGGAATCTCCTACCGCATGGCTGCCATTCTCATTGCCGAAACAGAAAACTTCAGCAACTTCGATTCGGCGGAGAAGGTGCTTGCCTTCGCCGGTTTGGAACCTTCCGTTTATCAGTCAGGACAACTGACCTCCACACATGCGAAAATGGTGAAGCGTGGCTCTAAATATCTACGCTACGCCCTATTTAATGCCGCAAAATATGTCTGCCATTGGGATGGAGGCTTCGGTCAGTACCTTGCGAAGAAGCGTGCTGAGGGCAAACCTTACAACGTGGCCGTTTCCCATGCGGCCAAGAAACTGACTCGGGTAATCTTTCACCTTGTGAAAACGAATCAGACCTTCATTAGCCAAGCATAGGCACTATGCCATTGTAATTCCGAGAGCAGCTCTTTAGGGGTGCTAATTTTGTCATGCAATTATCAAGGTACAGTTTGTCTGAGTTGCATTTCTGCAATTCATCCGAAGTTTTTCATTTTGGGTCTTGACTTTTAATAGTTAGTCTTTCTTACAACTTTCATAGTTCCCATAGCTTTCAATAAACAGTTCAGGGATAAGCGGATGTGTCGGATCCGGGCCAGGTATTTAACCTGGCTGATTTCTATAACTGGCTCTGGGCCTTTTGTTCAATTTCATTGATGATGCGGGTCTCGTATTCCAAGGTGCTGAAATCGACGAAACGGACAAAGAGAGACACGCGGTTTTCCGTATTCAAACTCCGCCACAAATTAGCGGTGAAGGTATCGATGTTTCCGCGAATGGTCACCGGCCGGGGATCTCCTTCAAAGGAAGGGAGGGGCTCCTCGTTGACCTGGTATGTATGGATCAGATGGCCAACCCCGGAAAGCTTGTTTTCGTAGGCGTAGAAAAACCTCAGGCAGGTTGCGGGATTGCCTCCGGCGGATTTCAATATAGACAATCTATAAGAAGAGAAGTCGCCGTTGGCAAATAGCAGACCGGAAATGCGCGGCGTGTAATGAGGCTCGTCCGGCTCAAAGGTCCTTGTGGACAGGGCTTCGCAAAAGGCGCGGCCGGCCAGCGTGCTTTCCAGGTGGTCGGTGAGAAGGGCGTTTTTGTAGTCGTACTTATTGGCGTCAAACCGAACCAATGCATCGTAAATGGTATCCGTCTGATCTCCGTTGGTTACGATGGTGCTCCGCGAAAACACGCGAATAGGTGAATAGACAATTAAGGTAGGATCCGTTAGCTTGGCCGGGTCGTAGACTTCCGTTCGAATGCCGTCCCCGTCCTCCACCATGATGCGGTTGCGGCTGTTTTCGCTCCTGCCCATGATAAAATAGGCGACGACGCCTTTATCGCCTTTTTCGTTAGTACCGATGATAATTCCGCGCCCGGGGTAACTCTTATTGCTTAAATATTCATAGAGATCATAAACTTTCATTTTCCGCCTGCCTTTCTTGTTAGTTCTTTGAGATTATACCTTTCGCTCTTGAAATCACTTTTCATTAACTTTTGAGATTGTATCTTCTGAGATTGTATCTTCTGAGATTGTATCTTCTGAGATTGTATCTCCTGAGATTGCATCTACTTTGTTTTTCAGAACCTTGCAAACCTGTTCCACCGCTTTGGGAAGCATGATCCATTCCGCTTCTTTCATGACGCGCCGTTGGAGGCTTTCCGGCGTATCATCTTCTTTTACGAGAACAGGCTGCTGCATGATGATTTCGCCTCCGTCGGGTACCTCGCTCACATAGTGGACGGTGGCTCCTGTAACTTTGACGCCGCTTTCCAGGACCGCCCGATGGACTTTCAGTCCGTAATAGCCTTGGCCGCAGAAAGCGGGGATGAGGGAAGGGTGGATATTGATCATCCTGTGATCATATTCTTTTACGAGTTCTTCTCCCAGAATGGACAGGAAACCCGCCAGGACTACCAGGTGAATGCGGTGCTTGCGCAGGAGTTCCCCGATGGCTTGATCAAACTGCTCTGAAGTTTGGAAATCCTTGCGATTGACCGTCAGAGCGGGAATGCCGTTTTCGGCGGCCCTCGTCAATCCGTAGGCACCGGGCCGATCGGAAATGACAAGCTTGATGGCGCCTGACTCAAGTTTACCTTCTTTCTGTGCGTCTATCAACGCCTGCAGGTTTGTGCCGTTTCCGGAAATCAATACGGCGATGTTCAGCACAAAATCACCTCTTTCTCACCGGGAACGATCTCTCCGATTAGGGTTGCCCTTCCAGTCCATGGGGCAGCTCCGTTGTTAATGTGTTTGGCGTCTCCGGATTCGGCAGATCCGTTGTCAATTTGTTTGATGCCTGCGGATGCAGCTGATTTCTTTTCGAATTGTTCATTTTGTTCATTTGCTGCCGATATTGAGGAGATTGTTTCGAACTGTTCTTTCTGCTCATTAGTTGTTGAAGCAGATGAATTTCTCTCAGCCCGTAAAGAGATTTTTTCGTCGAACTGTTCGTCGCTTTCTGCCGGTGGGGCAGATTTTTCGCAAAAGTACTCATTAAGATGCCGTATGGCTATGTCTGCATCCGCAGGATCTATGATAAGGCACATGCCTATACCCATGTTGAACACGTTGAACATTTCCCGGGTCGGAATGTTTCCTTCCCGTTGCAATAGTTGAAAGACAGGTGGAACGGTCATAGCTTTATAATCTATTTTTGCTGCGCAATCAGCCGGGAGAATGCGCGGGATGTTCTCATAAAAACCGCCGCCGGTGATATGGCAGATTCCTTTAACCTTGACCTTTGAGAGGAGGGAGAGAACGGGTTTTACATAGATTCGTGTCGGCGTAAGCAATGCCTCTCCCAAAGTGGACGACAGCTCCTCCACGTAGCGGTCCAAAGGTTGATTTTCAACATCCAGAACTTTTCGAACCAGGGAAAATCCGTTTGAATGAATACCGGAAGAAGGAAGACCGATGATTAAGTCTCCCGGTTTGACATTCCCCGAATCGATGATTTTACTCTTGTCGACTATGCCCACGGCAAAGCCTGCCAAATCGTACTCGTCGGGACCATAGAACCTGGGCATCTCCGCTGTCTCGCCTCCCACAAGGGCGCAACCGGCCTGCACGCAACCTTCAGCGATTCCCGATACAATTTCGGCCACTTTTTCCGGGCGGTTTACGCCCACCGCCAGGTAATCAAGAAAGATCAGCGGCTTTGCCCCGCTGCAAACGATGTCGTTGACGCACATGGCAACGCAGTCGATGCCGATGGTGTCGTGCTTGTCCATCAGAAAGGCGATTTTCAGTTTCGTGCCCACGCCGTCGGTGCCGGACACGAGGACAGGCTCTTTTATACCGGCAAGATCCAGCTCAAAAAGCCCGCTGAAGCCTCCGATGTCACCTAGCACACCTTTTGTAACGGTTCTGGCGATATGTTTCTTCATCAGTGAAACGGCTTCGTAGCCCGCCGTTATATCCACACCGGATTCCTTGTACAGTTCGCTGAAACTCTTCATTGTTTATCCTCCAAAGCGGATCCCGCGTTTATCTTCTGTTTTTCCTCTGCCCAAAGTGGACCCCTCGTCGGTCTTCTGCTTGTCTTCCGTCTGAAGCAAATTCCTGGCGGCCTTCTATTTGTCCTCCATGCGAACGGGTTCCTGTGACAGGTCCAGGTTCTCTCCTATTGTAAATTCGTACTTCTCTTTCGGCATGATTTCGGGAACTTCAATGGGATAGCGCCCGGTGAAGCAGGAAGTGCAGAATTCCAAAGACGGATTGTCCGCCAACTTCGTCACGTTTTCTACTCCGAGAAATCCCAGGGAATCCACGCCGATTATTTCCGCAATCTCTTCCACCGTATGGTTGGCAGCGATGAGATGCTCCCTTGACCTGATATCCGTTCCGAAAAAGCAGGGATAGAGGAAGGGGGGCGATGAAACTCTCATGTGAACTTCCTTGGCGCCTGCCTCACGCAATAGTCGAACAATGCGCTTGCTGGTGGTGCCCCTGACGATGGAGTCGTCGATGAGTATGACTCGCTTTCCCCTTACTGTGGAAGATATGGTATTCAACTTGATGCGCAGAGCGCTCTCCCTCTGGGGCTGGAAGGGCTCGATAAACGTCCTTCCGATGTATTTGTTTTTAATGAATCCCACATCATAGGGAATTCCTGATTGTTTGGAATAGCCCAATGCCGCATCAATGCCGGAATCGGGTACGCCGATGACCACGTCGGCCTGAACGGGATGCTCAAGGGCAAGAAAGGCGCCTGCCCGCAGTCGGGCAGTGTGGACGCCGCTGCCGTCAATGACGGAATCGGGGCGGGCAAAATAGATGAACTCGAAGACGCAGGCGGATTTCTTTCCGGGTTTGCAGTTGTCTTCGATGCTGCGCATGCCCTCCTCGTCAATAATCACGATCTCGCCGGGGTTAACGTCCCGGATGAACGAGGCTCCTACGCTGTCCAAAGCGCAACTCTCCGAGGCCACGATATAATCTTCGCCGGCTTTGCCGATGCAAAGGGGGCGAAAGCCGAGAGGATCGCGGACGGCGATGAGCTTCTTGGGCGACATGATCACAAGGGAATAGGCCCCCTGTATCTTTGTCATTGCCCGGCTTATAGCTTCTTCGATGGAGTCGGAAACGAGACGCTCGCGGATGATTGTATGGGCGATGACTTCCGTATCGCTTGTAGTGTGGAAGATGGCGCCTGTCAGCTCCAGTTCTTCTTTCAGTTTCGCTGCGTTGGTGAGATTACCGTTGTGGGCAATGGCCATGGTGCCTTTGATGTGACGTATGACCAGTGGTTGAGCATTTTCAACCGATAGCCCGCCGGTTGTGCTGTAGCGGCAGTGGCCGATGGCCATATTCCCGCCGGGCAGCTTTTCCAGCACGTCTTTTGAAAACACTTCGCTGACCAATCCGAGCCCTTTGTGCCCGGTGATGACGCCGTCGTCGTTGATGGCGATTCCGCAGCTCTCCTGCCCCCGATGCTGAAGGGCATAGAGACCGGTATATACGATGCTCGCCACATCGCTGCCGGTGCTGCGAACGCCGAAAACTCCGCATTCTTCGTGAAGTTTATCATCTAGAAGATGGTACATTTTGTATCCTCCAAAAGCTTCTTACGGCTTTGCCGTCTGCATGTGCCTTCTACGATTATTTACCCATGAGGCGCTTCATGACCTCTCTGTATGCGCCTTCCACGTTGCCCAGATCTCTGCGGAAGCGGTCCTTGTCCAGTTTTTCTCCGGATACGCTGTCCCAGAAGCGGCAGGTGTCCGGTGATATTTCATCGGCCAGCACGATGGTTCCGTCGGCCAGCTTTCCGAACTCCAGTTTGAAGTCGATGAGTTGAATGTTGAGATCTTTCAGATAGGAAGAAAGAATTTCATTGATGCGCAGCGAGTAATCTGCTATGAGATCCAGTTCTTCCTTTGTGGCAAGATCCAAAGCGAATATATGGTATTCGTTGATCGTGGGATCGCCCAACTCATCATTTTTATAGCAGTATTCCAGAACGGTGCGCTTCAGTTCGGTGCCTTCCGGGAGCCCGAGCCTTTTTGACAAGGATCCGGCGGCGATGTTTCTGACAATGACCTCCAAGGGTATGATATCAACTTTTTTAACGACGGTTTCAGTTTCGGAAATCTCCTCCACAAAATGGGTGGGGATGCCTTCTCGTTCCAGGAGCTTCATCAGGTGGTTGGTGACCTGGTTGTTGATGGCTCCTTTGCCAATGATGGTCCCTTTCTTTTGGCCGTTGAAGGCGGTGGCGTCGTCCTTGTATGATACGATGTATAAGTTGTCGTCATCTGTCCGGAATACTTTTTTCGCTTTTCCTTCGTAAACTTGTTCCAATTTCTTCATTTCGGTTTATCTCCTTTTGGGATGTTGCCTATCAATTAGGATGTTGCATGTCGATAACTTCAATTGTCTATCGTTAATTGTCTATGCTAATTGTTTACCGCTAATTTTCAATCACTATTGCCTATCGTTTGTCGTCGTTAGTCCTCGTTGGCCCGGAACTGTTCGTCCTTTGCCATGACCTCTTCTTTCATCCGTGCCCGCAGCTCTATGAGTTTTTTCTCGATGTCAGCGTCATGAACAGCCAGGATCTGCGCAGCCAGGAGGGCAGCATTGTCTGCTCCGTCAACAGCTACGGTGGCTACAGGAACGCCTCTCGGCATCTGTACCGTGGAAAGGAGAGCGTCCAATCCGCCAAAAGCAGAGCTTTTGATCGGCACTCCAATTACGGGAAGATTGGTGTGAGCCGCAATAACGCCGGCCAGGTGGGCTGCTTTGCCCGCCGCGGCGATTATGGCTGAAAACCCTTCGTCCCTTGCGGAGGTGGCGAAGGCGATGACTTGTTCTGGTGTCCTATGGGCCGACATGATCCTTGTCACGTAGGGGATGCCAAGATCTTTTAAAACCAGTTCCGCATTTTTTACTACGGGATAATCGCTGTCGCTTCCCATGATAATTGCTACTTTTTTCTGATCCATAATGTCCCTCCATAAGTCCTGCGTGGGTCGCTTGAATGTTTTCTTTTTATAATTCTGTGTAGTTCGCGCTTAATGATTCTAGTCATTTATAATTCTATGTAATTTTCGATAGATGGTCTGGGTATTCAGAAAGCGTACCGTTTATTAATTGAGAGTCTCTTTTGCCGGACTCACAGAACAAAAATAGTGTTCCATGATTTCATTATAGAAGAAGGGCAATGGAAAACAACAATTCTAAGCCAAAAAATATAACAAGAAGTAAAATGTTTTTGCCTATGTTCGAAATATATGGAACGTTATACTATAATAGCAATACTAATATTCGAATAAAATCTGGAGATCTAACCATTTCAGCACATTTTTCATAAAATGGTTCACCCTGATAGAAGTGCAGTTCTTTAAGGTTAACCATTTCATCGTGTTTTTTCTCAAATGGTTAACATGAACCGAATCATGAGCAGGACATGCTAACCATTTCAAAATACTCTCTGCAAAATGGTTAGCATTGGTTGAAACTGAAGATCTAAATATTAACCATTTTTTCGTATTCTTCTTTAAATGGTTAGTAATTAGAAGGCTGAGAGGTTTGTATATAAACCATTTCTGTAAATTCTTTTTAAATGGTTAGCTTTGAGAAAGGTGCGGGGTTTAGATGCTAACCATTTTTTTAAATACTTGTAATAATGGTTAGCATTGGGCGAGATGAAAAGTGAGGCTGCTAACCATTTCATCGCTTTTATTTGAAAATGGTTAGCATTGGTCATAGCAAATAATTTGGAAGAGTTTAGTGTCATAGCGTAAAATCAGTGTTAAAATGATATTGGAATTTAAAGTAACCTGAATTGCAATAACAAGTTGAACTAATCTCCGTACCTTGATAAATCTCTGTTGTTAGAGAGCATAGATTAAATCGAGTTCTGCTTCGAACAGTTCCTCCGGAGTCTTGTAGCCCAGTATCTTCCTGGGGAGGCCATTCATCCATTCTTCTACTCGAGCGATGGCTTCTTGGCTGCAATCGGAAATCTTCTTTCCCTTTGGTATGAAGCGCCGAATCAGGCCGTTATGGTTTTCATTGGTACCGCGTTCGAATGCGGAGTAGGGATGTGTAAAATATACTCCTACGTTCTCCTCCTTCAAGGCGGACAAAGTTGTAAACTCAGATCCATTATCTGCAGTGAGGCTTTTGAAAACCTGTTGAAACTGGCTACCAAACTCATCTTTGATCTGATTGAATTCCTTCCTAACTGCGTCTGCTGTTTTAGCAGGAATCTTTCGGATCAATGCGTTTCTGGTTTTCCGTTCGACGATGGTCAATAGGCTTTCATCTTCCTTGGATTTGGAACCGATTACCGTATCCAATACATGATGAAAAACGTGCCTCCTCAGTGTGACCCGCTGGGAGAGCAAAATCAGCTGCTTTTCTGTCTGGGACTCTTTGCCGGAACTAGCTTTACCACGGCACACCGTCTGTCTGTAGGCGGGAAAAGTCCACTGACAGGCGGCATTAAAGAAAGCAATGTAGGCGGTTATGCGGGGACTCTTCTGGCGGAGCAGGGCATCAAGATGATTGTCTTGCAGGGACTTCCGAAGGAGGAAGGACTTTGGCTGCTGCACATCGACCGGGAAGGAAAGGCAGAGCTGCTGGACGCGGCAGAATATAAAGGAGTTAATAACTATGAACTGAGGGAAAAACTGGCCGGTCGCTTCGGTGACAAGGTGGCTACCATTACCATCGGATCCGCCGGAGAACTGGGATATCGCAGCGCTTCTATCCATGTTTCGGAATTCGGCGCAGGGCATCCCAGCCGGGCAGCCGCCAGAGGCGGGTTAGGCGCCGTCATGGGAAGAAAAGGCCTAAAAGCCATCGTGGTGGAGAAGCCTGCAGAACGTTACAAAGTGGAGTATGCAGACGAAGAAAAGTTCAAGGAGGTCTGCGCTCTGGTAAACAAAGTCATTGCCCAGGGCGCGCAGAGCGATCCTTTCCATAATATCGGCACCATTTCCACCATAGAGGTAACGGGGACAAACGGCATCCTGCCTGTAGATAATTTTTCCGGAAAACTGTTTCCTGCATATCAGGAAGTGGGGTCCAATAAATTCCTGACGAATTTGGCCACTCGGGGCGGAAAGAATAAACTGGCTTGTCAGCCAGGCTGTGTGGTCCAATGCTCCAACTGCTACAATGATGAAAACGGGGAGTATCTGACTTCTGGTTTTGAATACGAGACCATTGCTCTTTTCGGACCCAACTGTCACATTTCGGATCTGGACAGCATCGCCAGGATGGACCGTTTATGTGATGACATAGGTGTGGATACCATTGAAGCGGCCAACGGCATAGCGGTAGCTATGGAAGCGGGAAAGCTGCCTTGGGGAGATGCGGAAGCAGCGCTGGCACTCCTCGGTGAAATGAAAGAGGGCACAGAGTTTGGGAAAATAATGGGAGACGGATGTGAGGCGGTCGGAAAATATCTGGGGTGCAAGAGGATTCCTGCGGTTAAGCACCAGGCGCTGGCCGGCTATGAGCCGAGAAATACCAAAGGAACGGGAATTACATATGCCACCAGCCCCATGGGCGCGGATCACACGGCAGGCTTGACCATGGGCAGGGCTTTTGACGATGCAGGCCGGGCCGCCCAGGCCTATGCTTCCAATAAACTGCAGGTGGCCATGTGCATCGCTGACAGCATGATGTGCATCTTTGCCTTCGCCCACGTAGTTCCCGTTATGCCGAAGCTGGGAGATATGATGGATGCCATGTACGGCGGGAATTACGGATTCCCGCGGCTTGGCGCCATGGGAGTAAAAACGCTGCTGACGGAGCGCGCATACAACAAAATGGCAGGCATGACCGATGCCGACGACAGGCTGCCGGAGTTCTTCTATAAAGAGCGTTCAGTGGCGACGGGTTCTGTGTTCGATATCAACGATTATGAATTGGAGGTACTGTTCGATTTCTGATGATATATGTCAATGAGAAGGAAATCCCTTATAAACCGAATATGACGTTAGGTGAGGCTCTTGCCGCTGCAGGCGAAGAAGTCGACGGGATGACTTTGCTCTTGCTGGACGGAAAGGTTATGAGTTTTGCGCAGCATGCTTTTGAAGAAATAGAAGACGGCGCGAAAATAAAGGTGCTGCGTGTAGTGTCCGGCGGATGAGCTTGGCAGGAGAAGAATTGCATCGAAAGATATCCTGCCGGGAAAATAGTGAAGGCCGTAAGTTGATATTGCCAAGTGAAGAGTATGTGTCGGAAAAAGGAGGTTACTATGTCAAACCCAAAGCATAAGCTGGATAAGCAAACAGCAATCCCCTTGATCCTCATCGCCCTTTGGATCGTGGTCTGCAACGCTGTTATCATCGCCTTGGGAATCCATCACGGGTGGACCCTGTTTATCGCTTGCATGTTCTTCTTCGTGCTGCAGGGCGATACGAAGAAGAAACTAAAGGAAATATTTATAGGAGGGTTGGTGGGCTTGGCCTCTTCCTGGCTCTTCATGATGGCTGCAATGGCGTTGACGCCGACCTTAGGACACCTGATGGGTACCATGGTGCCTCTGACAATCGTCATCATGGCTCTCATCGTGCTGCATCCCGTCGCTCCTTCCGTTTTTAACAATGTGGCGTTTACCTATCTGATTATTAGTACAATAAACATTGAGCAGGTGCCGGCGAACACGCCGATTCACATGATTACTTTTCTGGTAGGTGGTGCAATTATAATCGGTGGAGCCAACTTGATCATCTATCTTCTGACAAAAGCTGCCATGAAGAAGGCCGCGGCAGCCAAGGCGGCAGAATTGGAAGCGGAGGCAGCTGAGTAAGAAGCAATTAGATGTGTTTAAATAGTTAGCACAGTAGTTGCGCAATGGTTGCACAATGGTTCGAATCAATGGTTAGCATCGAAGACCTAAAGCCAGGATGCTAACCATTTTTCATATCTTTCTTTAAATGGTTAAGATTTTAAAGAGGCGTCAGATTGCAATGTAACCATAAATAAAGATTATGAATTAAATGGTTAGCATTTGGTGAAATGGAAGGTGAGGACATTAACCATTTTATCGCTTTTATCTCAAAATGGTTAGTGTTAGCCAAGCGGGAAGGGTGAACCATTAACCATTTCGAAGATTTTCTAGTTATGTCCGTATAATGGTGTAAATTTGAGAAACAAAAAAATGAGAACATGTCTCTTCGTTTCGGTTACAATGTATTTACCAGAAAACAAGAAACCGGAGGTGAAGAAACATGTCTCAAGTCAATATTACAGTAGACTACGAGGAAGTGGTAGCCCTTTTTTCAAAAGAACGGAATGAAGCATTCGCATACCTGATGGAAAAGATCTTAAATGCCTTCCTTTTGGCAGAATCAGAAGATCAGATAGGGGCCTCGAAGCATGAACGAAGCGAGGACAGAAACGACTACCGAAATGGTACCAGGGATCGCCCTCTTGTTACAAGGATCGGGAAACTCACGCTAAAGGTTCCACGCCATAGAAATGTTCCGTTTGTAACGATGATCTTTGATCAATATCAAAGAAATGAAGCGGCTTTGCTGACGACTATGATGGATATGGTTGTCCAAGGTGTATCCACAAGAAAAGTAACCAATGTTGTGGAAGAGCTCTGCGGGACTAGCTTCTCGAAATCAACCGTATCCGAGCTTTGTAGGCGCCTGGATGAAAGCATTAAGCAGTTTAAAAACCGTCCATTGAAAGATCCGTACCCGTTCGTAATTACCGATGCGAAATACTTTAAGGTAAGAGAAAACCACAGCATCGGTTAACCTCGGATAGATGATAACGCCCTTAAAATAACCGTTTTAAGGATATTTGTATAAAATGGTTAGTTTTGTAAGGGGCAAGAATTGCCAAGATTTGGCCAATTTTTTCACAAAATCCTATTGCACCCACCATACGATTATGTTATTATATTAACAAACATAATCGTGCTGAGTTGTGAGGGCTCGTCCCGAGCAGGAAGGCGAGAAGAATAGAATACGAGTTGTTTACGGAATTCTTTACGTAAAAAGTATCTATCCTTATGCCTTCCCATAAGGATTTTTTCATTGTGGGGAATAATTATGGGAACTTTGAAAGGGTTAATTGACAAGCTGGAAAAAACGCAGTTCCTGGAAAGAGAAGAACTGCTGTATTTCCTTGAAAATTATGATGCAGACAGCATAGGGTATCTCTTTGCCAAAGCCAGAGGCGTTGCAAGGCGTCAATTTGGAAGCAATATCTATCTTCGAGGACTTATCGAGCTCACAAACTATTGCAAGTGTAATTGCTTATATTGCGGAATTCGCAGGTGCAACAAGAATATAGAGCGCTATCGCCTAACTCCTGAAGAGGTGCTAAGATGTTGCGAAATCGGTCATAAACTTGGTTTCCGCACCTTTGTGCTCCAGGGAGGAGAAGACAGTCACTTTACAGACGATATCTTGGTATCCTTGATAAAATCCATCAAGTCCTCTTATCCTGATTCTGCAATCACCCTTTCCCTCGGCGAGAAGAGCAAGGAATCTTATCAGAAATACTTCGACGCGGGAGCGGATCGCTACCTGCTGCGCCATGAAACGGCAGATCCGGACCATTACGCCATGCTTCATCCTAAAAATCAAACTTTCGAGAACAGGATGAAATGCCTGTATGACCTGAAATCCATAGGTTATCAGGTAGGAACGGGCTTCATGGTGGGTTCACCCTATCAGACCCTGGAAAACATTGTGAGTGATCTCCAGTTCATTCAGGAATTCCAACCGCATATGGTGGGAATCGGGCCTTTCCTTCCGCATAGTGACACTCCCTTCGGTCACCATCCGAAAGGCAGCAGGGAGCTTACATTAGTGCTCATCGCCATTCTGAGGCTCATGATTCCCAATCTGCTGATTCCTTCCACCACGGCCTTGGGAACCATTCACCCTACTGGAAGAGAACAGGGAATCATGGCAGGCGCCAATGTAATAATGCCCAATCTTTCACCGGTTAACGTCCGCACAAAATATCTGCTTTACGACAACAAGATCAGCACGGGCCAGGAGGCCGTCGAAGGTGTCGTTGATCTGCGGCGTCGCATGTATGCCCTCGGATATCAAATTCCTGTGACTCGGGGCGACTACAGACCTGCCGTTTAACACCGCTTAAGACCGTTTAATACAGCATTATACGGTTAATGCAGTTAATGCTGCGTTCATCACGGACGTAATCTGCGGGAGCGATCTCAATGAGAGATCTGCACGGAAACATCCGGTATTTTGTCCTGCTTTGTTCACCTATAGAAAGGAGTTTTAATAATGTACAATCCTCTGTCCAAGAAAGCCACCGAGTTCATCGATCATGAGGAAATCCTGGAAACCATAGAATACGCCCAAAAGAATCAGCGAAACGCTCAGCTCATCGGCAGCATCATTGAAAAGGCCAAGGAGTGCAAGGGGCTTTCCCACAGGGAAGCCGCGGTCCTGCTGGAATGCGAGTTGCCCGAGCAAAACGAAGAAATCCTGAAGCTGGCAAAGAGAATAAAAGAGAAGATATACGGCAATCGAATCGTATTGTTCGCTCCTCTCTACTTGTCCAATTACTGCGTCAACGGATGCGTTTATTGTCCATATCACAGGCAGAACAAGGATATTCCCAGGAAAAAGCTCACCCAGGAGGAAATAGCCCGGGAAGTCATGGCGCTGCAAGACATGGGCCACAAGCGCCTGGCCCTTGAAGCCGGGGAAGACCCGGTGAACAACCCCATTGAATACATCCTAGAGAGCATCGATACGATATACAGCATTAAACACAAGAACGGAGCCATACGAAGGGTGAATGTAAACATCGCTGCCACTTCAGTCGAGAATTACTGCAAACTCAAGGAGGCGGGAATCGGCACCTACATCCTTTTCCAGGAGACCTATCACAAAGAGCGTTATGAGATGCTCCATCCCACCGGCCCGAAGCATGACTATGCATACCACACGGAAGCCATGGACCGGGCCATGGAAGCGGGAATCGACGACGTGGGTCTCGGCGTGCTGTTTGGATTGAACATGTACCGTTACGATTTCGTAGGTTTGTTGATGCATGCTGAGCATCTGGAAGCAAGCATGGGCGTCGGCCCCCACACCATAAGCGTTCCGAGGATTCGCCCTGCCGACGACATCAACGTGGAAGATTACAAAGATGCGGTGCCTGACCATATTTTCGCCAAGATCGTTGCCGTATTGCGGATTGCCGTTCCGTATACGGGCCTGATCATCTCCACGAGAGAGTCAAAAAGAGTTCGCGAGAAACTATTGGAACTTGGAGTATCCCAAATCAGCGGCGGTTCAAAGACCAGCGTGGGAGGCTATGCGGATCCCGAGCCTGAAGATGAAGAAACGGCACAGTTTGATATCTGCGATAACAGGACCTTGGATGAAATCGTGGATTGGCTGTTGGGGTTGGGTTATGTTCCCAGTTTCTGTACCGCATGTTACCGTGAAGGGCGCACCGGAGACCGGTTTATGAGCCTTGCGAAGAACGGACAAATTGCCAACTGCTGCCACCCCAACGCTCTCCTGACCTTAAAGGAATACTTGGAAGACTACGCTTCACCGGTGACCAGGCAACGGGGAGATAAGGTTATAGAAGAACAGATTCACTTCATTCCAAACGATAAAGTCCGCATGCTGGCAACAGAGCGAATGGCTGATATAAGCCAAGGGAGACGGGATTTCCGGTTTTAATAAGCGAAATTTACGGTCGCATTATCAAAGGTATGAAATCGGATTAGTTGTCAAGAGATAGAAACAGAAGACCGAAATAGAACAAGAGCAAAAATAGGAAGGAATGGGAAATGAGCCTACACGCAACTCCCGAAGCCAATCGCCTTCACATCGGAATATTCGGCAAGCGAAACAGCGGGAAATCCTCTCTGATCAATGCGCTGACAGGGCAGGAAGTGGCCTTGGTATCCGACGTTGCCGGGACTACCACCGATCCTGTTAAGAAAGCCATGGAAATCCCCGGGCTGGGACCTTGTGTTTTCATTGACACGGCGGGCTTTGACGATGAGGGCGTGCTGGGCGAAATGCGGGTGGATAAGACGAAAAAGGTCATAGGAAAGACGGACCTTGCCCTGGTGGTGTTCTCTGACGATGAAATCTCCCGGGAATTGGAGTGGATCAAGGGTCTTCAGGAAATTGAAACTCCCGTCATTCCCGTGGTGAATAAAATAGATATTCTTGAAGACGCAGAAAGTATCGGTCGATTGATTAGCGAAAAATGCGGCCTGAATCCTGTTTTGGTAAGCGCGAAGTATAAGACCGGCATTGATGAGCTTCGCGAGGAAATTATCCGGAACCAACCTGAGAATTATGAGGCTAAGGAGATAACCGGGGATTTGGCCAAGGAAGGGGATGCCGTGCTGCTGGTGATGCCCCAGGACATTCAGGCTCCCAAGGGCCGCCTGATCCTGCCCCAAGTCCAGACCCTAAGGGAACTGCTGGATAAAAAATGCGTAGCTCTCTGCACCACCGCTGATAAAATAGACGAGGCGTTGGCCGCGTTGGCAAAGCCTCCTGAGCTGATTATCACGGATTCACAGGTGTTCCCCCTGGTATACAGCAAAAAGCCTGAGGAAAGCAAGCTGACATCTTTCTCCATTCTTTTTGCAAACTATAAAGGAAATCTGCAGCATTTTATCCTTGGCGCAGAGGCCGTAGATAAATTGAACGAAAACTCCAAAGTGCTCATTGCAGAGGCCTGCACCCATGCGCCTCTTGAAGAGGATATCGGCCGGGTCAAGATTCCGGCACTGCTTCGCCGAAGGATCGGTGAAGGGTTGCAGATAGACGTGGTGGCAGGTTCGGATTTTCCCGATGACCTTTCGCCCTACGATCTTATCATTCACTGCGGGGCCTGCATGTTCAACAGAAAGCATGTGCTTACACGAGTCAGGCAGGCAAAAGCGCAGGGGGTGCCGATAACGAATTACGGCGTGGTGTTGGCCAAACTGTCCGGCATCCTGGACCAAGTCGACTATTGAAGATAAATCAAAAAGGGGCGGAAAGTCAAAAGCACCGTCCCTTTTAAGTTCTTTGATTTCTTTTTATTTTTTACTTTTAGCGAAGTACGGCTCCGGTGTTTGCCGAGGAAACCAGTCTGGCATAGCGGGCCAGCCAACCCGTAAGGGGCTTGGGTTCTTTCGGCGTCCAATTTGCTTTTCTTTGCGCCAGTTCTTCTTCGTCGGAAACCCGAAGGTTGATCTTATTTGCCGGAATGTCGATATCGATGATATCCCCGTCCTGAATAAGGCCGATTTCGCCTCCCGATGCCGCCTCCGGAGAGACGTGTCCGATGGAAGCGCCTCTTGAAGCGCCGCTGAACCGCCCGTCCGTGATGAGGGCAACGCTCTTATCAAGTTCCATGCCGGCTAAAGCGGCAGTCGGACCGAGCATTTCACGCATACCGGGACCGCCCTTAGGCCCTTCATAGCGAATTACCACTACATCGCCGGGCTTGATTTCTCCGGCAAAAATCGTGGCAATAGCCTCATCTTCGCTGTCGAAGACACGGGCCGGACCGCTGTGAACCAGCATTTCTTCCGCCACGGCGGAACGCTTAACCACGCAGCCGTCCTTTGCGATGTTACCCCAGAGCACGGCGATGCCGCCGGTGGTGCTGTAGGGATCGGACAGGGGACGGATCACATTGGGGTTTTTATTGGCACGGCCTTTTATGTTTTCCGCTACGGTTTTTCCCGTGGCCGTGATGAGAGAGGTGTCGATATAACCTCCTTCAGCCAGCTGCGCCATTACAGCCGGAACGCCTCCCGCCGCATCCAGGTCCTGAATGTGGGTATTGCTCGCAGGGGCAAGTTTACAGAGATTCGGAGTTCTTGCGCTGACTTTGTTAATCAGGTCCAGATCCAGATCGATGCCGGCTTCCGAGCAGATGGCCAATAGGTGAAGCACGCTGTTGGTGCTGCATCCGAGAGCCATGTCTACAGCCAGCGCATTTCCCACGGCGGTTTCGGTAATGATGTCTCTGGTTTTAATATCGCGCTTTACCAGTTCCATGATCTGCATTCCGGCGCGCTTTGCCAGCTTCAGCCGGTCGGCGTGTACGGCGGGAATGGTGCCGTTTCCTGGAAGAGCTATGCCGATGGCTTCGCAGAGGCAGTTCATGGAGTTGGCAGTAAACATGCCGGCACAGGAGCCGCAGCCGGGACAGGCCTGATTTTCCATGTAGTCGAGTTCCTCGTCGTCAATTAGCCCGGCCTTTCTCGCTCCCACCGCTTCAAACAGGGAGAAAAGGCTGATTTCGGTTTCGTTATTAGTACCGGCTAGCATGGGACCGCCGCTGCAGACGATGGCCGGCAGGTTGAGCCGCGCCGCCGCCATGACCATGCCGGGGACGATCTTGTCGCAGTTGGGAACCAGGACTAGTCCATCCAGGCAGTGAGCGAGAGCCATGGTTTCAACGCTGTCCGCGATGAGTTCCCGGCTCGGAAGGGAATACTTCATTCCCACATGCCCCATAGCGATGCCGTCACAGACACCGATGGAGGGAATTAGTATGGGGGTTCCTCCTGCTATCCTCACCCCGGTTTTTACAGCTTCGGCGATTTTGTCCAGATGGCTGTGGCCGGGGACGATTTCGCTATATGCGGAAACCACCCCGATGAGAGGTCTGTCTAATTCTTCTTTTGTATATCCCATGGCGTAAAAGAGGGAGCGGTGCGGTGCCCGCTCGACCCCTTGGGTTACTTGTCTACTTTTCAATTCCATTTTGCTTACTCCTCGTTTTTCAAGCCGGTGCATAATCTCCGGCCGGCTAATCATCTCTTACTGCTTCAGCCAGCTCATCATTTCGCGGAGTTTTGCGCCGACTTTTTCGATGGGATGCTCGGCTTCCATGCGGCGGCAAGCCAGGAAATGAGCCCTCTTTCCTGCGTTGTTCTCGGCGATCCATTTGGATGCGAAGGTGCCGTCTTGAACCTCTCTCAGGACTTTTTTCATTTCCTTTCTCGTTTCTTCTGTGATGATCCGGCGGCCGGTCTCGTAGTCGCCGAATTCGGCGGTGTCGGAAATGGAGTAGCGCATGAGGGACAATCCGCCCTTGTTGACCATGTCGATGATGAGCTTCATTTCATGGACGCATTCGAAATATGCCATTTCGGGAGGATAACCCGCTTCCACCAACGTATCGAATCCGGCTTTCATGAGCTCCGTTACACCGCCGCAGAGCACTGCCTGCTCGCCGAAAAGGTCTGTTTCAGTTTCATCTTTGAATGTAGTTTCCAAAATGCCTGCGCGACCGGCGCCGATGCCGCCTGCGTAGGCCAGGGCATAATCTTTCGCTTTGCCGGAAGCGTCCTGGTGTACGGCGATTAATGAGGGCACGCCTTTTCCTTCCTGATACTGGCTGCGGACCGTGTGACCTGGACCTTTCGGGGCCACCATGATTACATCGCAGTCGTTAGGAGGGATGATCTGGTTATAATGGATGTTGAAGCCGTGGGCAAACATGAGAACGTTGCCGGGCTTTAAATTGGGCTCGATTTTGGCACTGTAGACTTGAGGAGCTTTTTCGTCGGGGACCAGCATCATAATCAGGTCGCCGGCTTTGGCAGCCTCATCTACTTCGAGCACTTTCAGACCCGCTTCTTCCGCTTTTGCCCAGCTGGAAGAATTTTCTCTCAGGCCTACAACTACATTTACTCCGCTTTCCTTCAGGTTGAGGGCATGGGCGTGCCCCTGGCTTCCATACCCGATTATGGCTACGGTTTTATCTTTCAGAAGTTCCAGGTTGCAATCTTTGTCATAGTACATTTTTACCATCTTTTCATTCCTCCGTTCGATTCAATTGATTTTTTCAGTAGCTGGTTTTACGCTGTCCCGCTCCAGTGCGGTTACGCCGGTACGGCACATTTCAAGTATAGTATAATTCCGCAGGTTTTGCAGGAAGGCATCAATTTTTTGGGTGGTTCCCGTCAGTTCGATCATCATGGATTCGGGAGCCAGATCCACGATGGAAGCCTGATAGATATCCGAGATTTCGCGGAGCTCGGTGCGTATTGCCGAATCGATTTTCACTTTGATAAGTAAAAGCTCCCGGGTCAGGGCATAGTTGTCAGCCAAGTGTTTTACGGAAATCACCTCTATCAGCTTGTTGAGCTGTTTGATGATCTGTTCCAGGATGCGCTCATCCCCCGTCACCGTCAGTGTGATGTTGGAGGTTCCCGGGTTGTGGGTTTCCGACACGGTCAAGGAGTCGATGTTGTAGCCTCGCCGGCCGAAAAGGCTGGAGACTCTGGCCAGTACACCCGGATTGTTTTCAACGATAATGGACAATATATACCTTTTCATGGATTTCCTCCTTACTTAATTCCCGATTAAATCCATAGCATTTCACGATTAATTTCCCGATTAACTCCATGGTTTGAATACATGGCACCGGTGATTAATCCCATGATTTGATACATGGCACCGGTGATTAACCCCATGATTTGATACATGGCTACCAGCGGGCCGGATTATTCCAGAATGATATCATCAGCGGTCATTCCGGCAGGTATCATGGGAAGCACTCGCTCCTCGCAGCTTAAGATGCATTCGATTACCATAGGCCCCTGGCTGTTGGCGGCAACTTCTAAAGCATTGCGCAGTTCTTCCCGGGTTTCGCAGTGCATGCCTTTGGCTCCAAAAGCCTCTGCCAGCTTGACGTAATCCGTCTTGCGGTTGGGCCTGGTGTAGGAGAAGCGTCCGTTATAGAAGGATCTTTGCCACTGGTAAACCATTCCCAGAGCGTTATTGTTGAAAAGCACCGTTGTAATGGGGAACTGATTGCTTACAGAGGTGCAGAGCTCGTTCAAGTTCATATGGAAGCTGCCGTCGCCTGTAACGTGGACTATTTTCCTGTCCGGCCAGCCGCAGGCGGCTCCGATGGCAGCGCCGTAACCGTAACCCATGGTTCCCAGTCCTCCGGAAGTGAGAAAATCCCTCGGTTCTTCTGCCCGGGAATACTGGGCTGCCCACATCTGATGCTGGCCCACATCTGTGGTCATTACGATGTCTTTTCCGAAGATATCATAGATGTCTTGGATGATGAGGTGGGGCCGCAAATCGCCGCAGCTGTCCATAGGTTTGTATTCCTGCTTGGATCTGAGCTCATGGATTTCCTTGAGCCAGCTTTCGTCGTGCCTCTCTTCGATCATGGGCAGCAGCTTTTCGAAAACAGCGCGGACATCGCCTATGATGCTGTAATCTATAGTAACATTTTTGTTGATTTCTGCGGGGTCGATATCAATATGTATGATTGTGGATCCGACGGCGAATTTACCCGCATTGGTGGCTACCCGGTCGGAAAAGCGTGCGCCTACCGCTAAAAGTACATCGGCTTTTTGAACTGCCTTGGACGCGGAGACGCTGCCGTGCATGCCGATAATCCCCAGGTTGTAGGGATCGCCGAAAGGAAGTACGCCGGTTCCCATTACCGTATGGCAGCTGGGAATTTTAGCTTTTTTGATGAACTGCTTAACGGAAGAAGCAGCGTTGGAAGCCACTACACCGCCTCCGTAGAGCATGACGGGGCGCTTGCTCTTGTTGAGCACCTCGGCGATAGCGGCTAGTTGATCCTCGTCTATGGAAGGAGTTTCATGCTTTACAGCACGAGGTTTTGGCTCGTATTCGCAGACGGCGGCTGATACATCCTTCGGAATGTCCACTAATACGGGTCCGGGACGGCCGGTGGTGGCGATTTCAAAGGCGTAACGCAGGGTATCTGCCAGTTTTGTCACGTCGCGAACCACAAAGTTGTGCTTTGTGATGGGCATGGTTATGCCGGTGATGTAAACTTCCTGGAAGCTGTCCTTCCCGAGCAGGTCGGTGCTCACGTTGCCCGTAATGGCTACGATGGGAATGGAGTCCATGAAGGCCGTGGCGATGCCGGTGACCAAGTTGGTGGCGCCGGGACCGGAGGTGGCGATAACAACGCCGGGTTTGCCGGTGGCTCTGGCGTAGCCGTCGGCCGCATGGGAAGCGCCCTGTTCGTGAGCCGTCAGTATGTGGCGAAGGCGCCCTTCGTATTTAATAAGCGCATCGTAGATATTCAATACGGCTCCTCCGGGATAACCGAAAATCGTATCGACGCCCTGCTCGAGCAGAACTTCCATTATGATTTCAGAACCGTTTTTTTGCATTGTCCTTCCCCCTGTTTTTGTGCTCATATGTGTCGCTTGCGTTGTCTATGTTTTAGATCTGCGTCTTATAAAAAAATGGTCTTCATCTCAGTTAAGAGACAAAGGCCAGACGACTTTGCGGTACCACTCTTATTGCCTCTGTCAGGATATATCCGCAAGAGGCCACTCACTGGCATAGAAAACCCATACAACGCATAAATACAACCCATAAATAGAACCTCGCGCAGGTCCGTAGGCCGCAGATTCTAAGGTATTCAATGCCGGACGGGATAACGGCCGTCAACCGATCAAGCTTACACAGGCCTGACCCTTCAGCCGATTGCTCGGAGGTGACTTTCACATGTCTTCAAGCTCTGTCTTTCACCGGACGACAGCTCTCTGTGCCTTGAAGGCAGGCTACTTTTCCTCGTCATCGCGTTAACATATATGAATATTGGTACAATTCTACTCGCTTTTTCGTATCGTGTCAACTACCAATTGGAGGTTGACGGTGTCAAATCGTTGCGGAGTTTCCCCGGCACCAATTTATGATGATTCGAAATTGTGAGTGGGGGTGCGGGCAAAAAGTTGGACTCTTTAGGGCTCCGAAAGGAGACCCGTTAAATG
>Ga0209537_1001170_pt1 | contig 30323 bp, 33 predicted proteins | sample BioPla4DNA1_FD_187698 | JGI IMG/M metagenome (GOLD analysis project Ga0209537, IMG submission 187698) | Biogas fermentation microbial communities from Germany - Plant 4 DNA1 (SPAdes) (version 2) | ecosystem: Engineered > Bioreactor > Anaerobic > Digestate | place: Bielefeld, North...
AAAAATAAGGTCTTAAAAGGCCGAAAAATAAGGTTATTTATTCTTGAGATTTTATATATTATATGTTTTAATAATCTAGTTGTTTTAGGAAGGATTTTATTTATACATATAGAATTATATATTATAAATAAATAATTAATTGGAGGCGTATTGATGCTATATAATTTTGTTATTAGATTGGCAGTTAAAGATTTAAGTAACTGCTATAAAAGTTATGATCTTTCAATCTTTAAGTTAAAAAGCATCAGTGATTATCTGCCTAATATTAATGTAACAATAACTAAAGCAAAAAGGATATTAGTACGATATAATTGTCCTATTTGTGGTGAAGAGCATGAAATTAGCTATAATATAAAGGATTTAATAAGAAAACAATTAATAATAGGTGGATGCGATATCACAGGTTCACCAGTTTATTTTATTGGACAGCCAATAAAGGTGAGCAAATATATATCTAAATATAATGAAATTAACAGCAAAATTTATGCAATGTTATAGCTTTAACTTTGATTTAATGGTATATCATGAATTATTATGAGAGTATACATAGGCTGTTTTAGTAGCCTATGTATACTATTGGCAAAAAAACCTGCAAGGGTATGGATTAAAAAGAGCAAATTGTATATAATATTAAAGTATCATATGTTATTATAGAGTTACATCTCTACATTTCTATTTTTCATGTTATGTTATTACAAAGAACGATTCATAAAATGCTATTAATTCTTTTATAATTTCCAGAGTTTTGTTATAAGTTTAAATTGTTTTTTATAATTAAATATTTTACGAAAGGTAGGTGAACACTGATTTACACATGAATTTTTGAATTTAAAAAGATTTTTATCTTGTGTGAACAGGTAACATGTTGAGTAATAAAGATTATGAAACAATGACAATAATTGAATTGAGAAAAATTGCTAAGGAACTAGGTGTTAAAAACTTAACAAAGTATAAAAAAAGTGAGCTGATTGAGGAAATAATTAAATTGTCTCCAAAATCTATCGAGAAGGACGGAATCGTCCTAACAGAAAAAATATCTCCTAAAAGTAGAAATGTAGATGATAGCGAAAGTATCGATGAAATCAAGGGGGATGAAAGTAAACCATATTACAATAATATGGATGACAAGGAAGGCACTGAGGAAAGTGTACAAGAAAGCAAGCTTAGTGCGGAAGAAAAGAGAGAAAAGCTAAAAGGGATGCTTATTGAATCCGATACTGCTAAAGGTGTTTTGGAGATTAATGAAAATAACAGTTTTGGATTCTTAAGAGGTAAAAATTATCTTTCTACTCCTGAAGATGTTTATGTTTCACCATCACAAATAAGAAGGTTTAAATTAAGAACAGGCGATGAAATAGAAGGAAAGGTAAGAATTCCAAAAGAGGGAGAAAAGTTTAAGGCTCTTTTATATGTTGAAAAGGTAAATGGAGAAGATCCTGATAAAGCAGTTGGCAGGAAGCCTTTCGAATATTTAACGCCTATTTATCCTAATAAAAGACTTAGACTGGAGACAAAAAGCCAGTTAGATTTAGCCTCCAGGTTGATGGATATAATCTGTCCTATTGGTATGGGACAGAGAGGTCTAATTGTAGCCCCCCCTAAAGCAGGTAAGACTACTCTTCTAAAAAAAGTAGCTCAGAATTTATCTATAAATTATCCTGATGTAAAGCTAATAGTTTTACTTATAGATGAAAGACCAGAAGAAGTTACCGATATGCAGAGATCCATAAATGGTGAAGTTATCTTTTCTACCTTTGATGAGGAACCAGAGCATCATACTAAGGTAGCTCAGATGGTTCTGGAAAGAGCTAAAAGAATGGTAGAACAAGGTCAAGATGTGGTAATTCTTCTAGATAGTATAACTAGGCTTTCAAGGGCCTATAATTTAACTATTACGCCAACAGGTAGAACCTTATCTGGAGGCTTAGATCCAGGAGCCTTGATTATGCCAAAGAAGTTCTTTGGAGCTGCAAGAAACATAGAAGAGGGCGGCAGTCTCACAATATTGGCTACAGCTCTTATAGAAACTGGTAGCAGAATGGATGACATGATATTTGAAGAGTTTAAGGGTACAGGAAATATGGAGGTTCATCTCGATAGAAAGCTACAGGAGAGAAGAATATTCCCTGCAGTGGACATATATAAATCTGGTACTAGAAGAGATGATTTGCTTCATAGTGAGGAAGAAAGAGATGCTGCCTATACTATAAGAAAGCTATTATATAGGGAGGCTAATCCTGATGAGGTTACAGAAAAGCTAATCAATTTACTGGCAAAGACAAAGGATAACAAGGAATTTTTAGCCTTAATGAGTAAAGGGGAAGCTCTTCTTACTAAAGAAATTAATAAATAATACAAAAAAACAGGAAGATTAACTTCCTGTTTTTTTGCATCTCGGATAACTAATTCGCTAATTTGGTTATTTATTTTCGTTATTAAGGTTGAATCGTTTGTTGAACTTTTCAACTCTTCCGCCAACATCAACGATCTTTTGTTTCCCAGTGAAGAATGGGTGGCACTTAGAGCATATTTCTACTTTTAGTTCCTTTTTAACGGAACCTGTTGTAAAAGTATTTCCACATGCACACTTTACTACAGCATCAGTGTAGTATTCTGGATGTATGCCTTCTCTCATCTTTTTCACCTCTTTCGAATTGCATCGATACAATTTTCAACCACTAAATTATAGCATACTGTATTTTCTGGGTCAATATATATTAAACAATATAATTATATAGCAAGAGAAACAGTGAACCAGCCCTATAAAAACAAGTGTCAGAGCAGTAATATCTGACCTCACACTTCTGACCTTTGCTATCTAAATTACCTTAGCACTTTTTTTGTTTATTGGAGAATGATTTTCTGTTATAATGAGTATGCATCATATTTCTTGTATTTTAAGGATATAATTTTTAGGTCGTAAGTTAGATTTATATTGTGTTGAATATTGATTTTTGCATTTCTCTACAATTAGTAGAGTAGAGTATGCATAAGGATAAAAGAGAGGATGAGCGTAATGGCTAGAAAGACTTCTGTTGGAGGACAGGCGGTTATTGAAGGGGTTATGATGAGAGGAGAAAAGGGGATTGCTACTGCAGTAAGGCTGGAAGATGGTAGTATTGAGGTAAAGGTAGATAAGGTAGTACCATATTCAAAGAGAAATAAAATTTTTGGACTTCCGGTTATTAGAGGAGCTGTTTCTCTTTTTGAGTCTTTAAAGGTTGGTATAGAAAACCTAAACTATTCTGCTAGCTTTTTTGAGGAGGAGCAGGAAGAAGCAAAGTTTGATAAGTGGTTAAAAAAGGTTTTTAAGGATAAAAGTAATGATGTTATAATGGCTATTGCTCTTATCTTTTCCTTGGGGTTTTCTGTATTGTTATTTTTTCTATTGCCAACTTTTTTATCTAACCTACTTTATAAATTGAATTTGAGCAGGATAACTGTAAATATTGTTGAAGGACTTCTACGTGTGGTTATATTCTTAGGCTATATTTATGCTGTAGGAAAGCTGGAAGATATAAAGAGAGTCTTTCAATACCATGGTGCTGAGCATAAAACAATTTTTTGCTATGAAAATGAAAAGGAGCTAACTCCAGAAAATGCAGCTAAATTCAAGAGATTTCATCCAAGGTGTGGAACGAACTTCATGTTTATAGTAATGATTGTTAGCATAGCCCTATTTACTATGATTGAGTTTCAATCCATTTGGTTTAAGCTACTGTATAGAATATTGCTCCTTCCTTTGGTTGCAGGTTTATCCTATGAGCTAATCAAATGGATGGGTAAAAGCGAAGGGAGATTCTCAGCTATAATGGCCTATCCGGGCTTAAAGCTTCAGGAATTAACTACTATGGAACCAGATACTTCCCAGCTTCAGGTGGCAATTGTGGCTTTAAAGGCTGCTGAAGGTATGGACTATTCTAGGGAAGTAAAAATATCTAAAGGTGGCATGACTATTGGAGACCTCTTGAATAAAGGTAACGAAACACTAAAGAAGGCTGAAATTGATAGCTACTTGTTGGATGCACAACTGATTTTAGCTAAGGTTTTGAATAAGGATAAGCTTTATGTAATCACCAATCGAGAGGAAGTAATAGAAAAAGCTTTAGTGGAAAAGTTTATGCACTATATTAATTTAAGAAAGGATAAGATGCCAGTAAAATATATACTTGAGGAATGTGAGTTTATGGGGTTAGATTTGTATATTAAGCCTGGTGTACTTATTCCTAGACCGGATACAGAGATTTTAGTAGAAGCTGTTATAGAGGATATAAAAGATAAAGGCTACACTAAGATTTGTGATCTTTGCAGTGGTAGTGGAGCGATAGGTATAGCTATTGCATCCTTGGTCAATAATGTAGAAGTAGATTGCTTAGATATAAGCCCTATAGCTGAAGAAGTTAATGTGCGTAACATTGAGAAGCTAGGGCTTAAAGAAAGAGTTGCCTTTAAACTCAGTGACTTGCTAGAAGTACCAATAAAAGAAGAGAAAAAATACGATGTTATTGTATCAAATCCTCCTTATATTAAGGAAGAGGAAATAAATAATTTAATGGAGGATGTTAAGAATTATGAGCCTAAGTTAGCTCTTTCTGGGGGAGAAGACGGCCTAAGTTTTTATAGGGAAATAACAGAACAGGCAATGAGTTGCCTTAAGGATGGAGGCTTGTTAGCCTTTGAAATAGGCTATGATCAAAAGGAAGCCGTAGAGCAGATTATGGCAGAAAAAGGCTTTAAGGAAATCCAGTGTTTAAAGGATCTAGGTGGAAACCATAGGGTGGTTAAAGGATTTTTATAAATACACGTTGATTAAGATAAAATCTATATGTTATAATAATTAATTGTTATAGTTTTGAAAATAATAATAGTTCGGAGTTGAGTGCTGTATGTTAGATAAACTGCATTTTATAGAAAATAAATACGAAGAGTTATCCATAAAAATATCTGATCCTTCTGTTATGGCAGATCAAAAAGAGTGGCAAAAGCTTTGTAAAGAGCACGCTGATTTAGAAGCCATAGTTACAAAATATCGAGAGTACAAGCAAATTCTTGAGGATATGGAAGCGGCTAAAGAAATGATAAGTCAAGAAGACGATAAAGATATGAAGGAAATGCTTCAAGAAGAGTTAAAGGAACTTACAGAAAGAGAAGAGCAGGCAAAAAAAGAACTTCAAATCATGCTTCTACCTAAGGATCCTAATGATGACAAGAATGTTTTTGTTGAAATCAGAGGAGGTACTGGAGGAGAAGAAGCAGCATTGTTTGTAGCAGACCTCTTTAGAATGTATACAAGATACGCTGAATCTAAGCGTTGGAAGGTAGAAGTTATGAGCGCTAATGAAACAGATATTGGCGGCTTTAAGGAAATAGTATTTATGATTAGTGGTCAAGGGGCTTATAGTAGATTGAAATATGAAAGTGGAGTTCACAGAGTGCAAAGAGTACCAGATACAGAAGCCAGTGGAAGAATTCACACCTCTGCCACAACTGTAGCGGTGCTACCTGAAGTGGAAGAAGTAGATATAGAGATTAATCCTAACGATTTAAGAATAGATGTTTACAGATCTTCAGGTCATGGTGGACAGTGCGTTAACACTACTGATTCAGCGGTAAGAATAACACATTTACCTACAGGCTTAGTTGTAACCTGTCAGGATGAAAAGTCTCAGCTAAAAAATAAAGAAAAAGCTTTAAAGGTACTTAGAGCTAGATTGTACGAGAAGGCAGAAGCTGAAAGAAATGCTAGCATAGCTGCAGATAGAAGAAGCCAGGTAGGATCAGGAGATAGAAGTGAAAGAATAAGAACCTATAATTTCCCTCAGGGTAGAGTTACAGACCATAGAATTGGTCTTACACTATATAAGCTAGATTCCTTTATGAACGGAGATTTAGATGAGGTTATTGATGCCCTTATTACTGCAGACCAAGCAGAAAAAATGCAGAAGATGGGCGGTAGTGAATTTTAAAGTATTATAGAGGTGAAGTTGATGAATATAAATAAAGCCATAAAGAAGCAAAATAGCTCCTATAAGAGATTTGTGCTTATTATGGGCTTTATTTTTTTTATGAATCCCCTTGGCTTAGTTATATCAGGAGCCTTTAACTTATTTTTAATAGCCTATTTAGCTATAATAGAAGTGTTGATTATAATAGCTGTATTAGTGAAAAAGGATGGTAAATCTTTAAGCTATGAGTATTATCATGGTAAATTGAAGCTTTCTCAGGGATTATTTAAAAATAAGTTGACTCTACATTGTGAAAAAGTAATATTTGTACATGTTAAGGCTAAGAGCGAAAACAAGGAAAAAGATGCAGATATTATAATATTAACTAGCTCTAGGTTTAGGAATAAAAAAATTAAAGAAGTGGATTTATATTTCCTAAATAATCATCAATATGTAAAAAATGAATATGAAAAATTAAAGGCTGCTAATCCTGATTTAGAATGCTATTATATAATTGTGTCAAAGGGAAAGCTAATTAAGTATAAGCTACTTATGGAATTATATAAAAGATGTGTAAATGCGAAGTTTTCAGAGGAGGCCATTGATACCATTAAGTTCTGGTTTAGTAATTAATCATTATGGTTATTGATAAGCTCCCAAGGTTATAATTAATCATTTCTATAAATAAAATGTTATAGAAATGGAGTGATTAAGTTGGGAAATCTTATTCTTGTGGTGATTTTATCTTCTACCATATCTTTAATTGGGACAATGGTCGGCGCCTCTATAGGTGTATTTTTAAAGAGCCCATCTAAGAGACTTATGAGTGGAATTTTGGGCTTTGCTGCTGGTATTATGCTAGCTATAGTTGTTTTTGACTTGATTCCAGAGTCCATAGAAAGCTGGAGTTTTTCTGGAACAATTATTTTTGTTATTATAGGGATTCTCATAGTTATGACTATTGATAATTTAATACCTGAGAACTATAACGGAGCTACCGCCCATAACAAGGTAGCCTTTCTTACTGCCTTGGGCCTTATGCTACATAACTTTCCTGAAGGCATAATTATGGGCTGTGGCTTTATGGCAGGTAAAAACTTGGGCTTGAGAATGAGCATAATAATAGCTATTCATGATATTCCTGAAGGAATGGCTGTTACGGCGCCATTAATGCTATCAAGGGTTAGAATTTCAAAAATACTTACATATGTTTTGATAACAGCCTTACCTACCGCTTTAGGAGCCTGGTTAGGCATATTCTTAGGAAGTGTTTCTAAGGATGTATTAGGTTCATGTCTAGCGGTGGCATCTGGCATTATGCTGTATATTTCTTGTGGAGAGCTGTTACCAGAGTCTAACAAGCAGTGGGAAGGAATAGCAGGTACTGTAGGTCTGCTTTCAGGGTTTATTTTAGGTTTGATAATGATAAAGATAATTTAGACTTTAAGGAGAAATGTACTATGAAGACAAAGGTAGTAAAAATGCTAGAGAATAATTTAAATGAGGAAGCTTTAGAAGAAGCAGCAGAGGTAATAAAAAAGGGTGGTTTAGTAGCTTTTCCTACGGAGACCGTTTATGGTTTAGGGGCAAATGCTTTAGACCCAAAGGCAGTAAAGAAGATATTTGAAGCTAAGGGGAGACCCCAAGATAATCCCTTAATAGTACATATTGCAGACTATGATTTGCATGCTTATGCTAAAGAGGTGCCTGATATAGTAAATAAGCTTACTGAGCGTTTTTGGCCTGGTCCACTTACTATTATTTTGGAAAAACAGAGTATTATACCAGATGAAACCAGTGCTGGTCTGCCCAGTATAGGCCTTAGAATGCCTAAAAATGAAATTGCCCTAGCGCTGATAAAAAAAGCTGGCCTACCTATTGCAGCCCCATCTGCAAACCTTTCTGGAAAGCCTAGTCCCACAGAGGTTCAAAGATGTATAGAAGACTTAGATGGCAGAGTTGATTTTATAATAGGAGGCTCTGAAAGCGAGATAGGGGTGGAATCTACAGTGCTAGACTGCACTAGCTATCCACCTTGTATTTTAAGGCCCGGCGGTGTTACCCTTGAAATGTTGAGAGAGGTTGATGAAAAAATATATATTGATCCGGCTATAATGAAAAAGGTTGATGGATACTTTAAGCCAAAGGCTCCGGGAATGAAGTATAGACATTATGCTCCCAAGGCAACGGTAAAGATTATTAAGGGAGATTTCAAAAAAACTATTGAAAAAATTAATGAAATGGTACAAAATTATATGGATAGTAATTTAAAGGTGGGCATAATGGCTACGGAGGAAACTAAGGACTTTTACCCTGCTGGGGAAGTGATTTCTCTCGGCAGTAGAGCAGATTTATCTTCGGTAGCGCACAATCTTTTTGAGGCCCTAAGAGCCTTAGATGATAAAAATGTTGACATTATTCTTTCTGAAGCCTTTGAAGAAGAGGGCATAGGAATTGCTATTATGAATCGTTTAAATAAAGCAGCATCTTTTGATATAATAAAGGTTTAACTGGAGGAAGCTATGAATATATTATTCGTTTGTGCAGGAAATACTTGCAGAAGTTGTATGGCAGAAGCTATATTTAATCATTATAATACCATAAGTGGTGTAAAGGCATCTTCTGCTGGAGTAGCTGCACTTAAAGGGAGCAAAACCTCCCAAAATTCAGCAGTGGTAGTAGAAGCAAATACAGGTGTAAACATAGCTAATAGGGAAGCTGTACAACTTACAGAGGAACAAGTTCATAATAGTGATTTAATATTAACTATGACTTACAGTATTAAAAATTACTTAGCAGGTCTATTTCCTCATTTCAAAAATAAGATATATGTACTTAACGAGTATGTCGGCGAAGAGGGCGAAATTTCAGACCCTTTCGGCGGCGATATTGCTATTTACAATGAAACCTTTAAATCATTAAAAAAGTACATAGATTTGCTATTGTTAAAGCTAAAAGAAGATATCAGTAAGTAACACTACTGCTATCTTCTTTTTTGCAATATTAAAATGGTTTAACCAATTGATAATTTTCTGAAAACAATTTGGGGAAAATAAAAAAGTATGGAGGTGTAGATGATGAAGGTTGCCATTGCATCTGACCATGGTGGTTTTAGGTTAAAGGGCTATATTATTGATTATCTTAAGAGTAAGGACATAGAATTTAAGGATTTTGGGGCCTTTGATGAGTCTTCCTGTGATTACCCAGATTATGCACTGCCTGTAGCTGAAGCCGTAGCGGCATCAGAATACGATTTTGGCATTCTAATATGTGGTACAGGTATAGGTATAGGTATTGCAGCCAATAAGGTACCTGGCATACGTGCAGCACTGTGCCATGATACATTTAGCGCTCATGCTTGCAGAGAACATAATAATGCTAATATACTTACTATGGGAGAAAGAATTATTGGCCCAGGCTTAGCAATTGAAATTGTTGATACATTCTTAAAGGCTAAATTTGAAGGTGGCCGACATGTGGGTAGAGTTGATAAAATAAGTGAAATAGAAAAAAAATATAATAAATAATGAATGGGGGATTTTTTAATGAGTAAAGTAACACACATAGTACATCCATTAATTCAACACAAGCTAGCTATTATTAGAGACAAAAATACTGGATCAAAGGATTTTAGAGAATTAGTGGAAGAGGTATCCATGCTAATGGCCTACGAGGTTACTAGAGAAATGCAGGTAGAGGACGTTGAAATTGAGACTCCAATTTGCAAAACTACCTGTAAGATGTTAGCTGGTAAGAAGCTTGCTATAGTTCCTATACTTAGAGCAGGTTTAGGTATGGTAGATGGTATGTTGAGATTAGTACCTGCAGCTAAGGTAGGTCACATTGGTTTATATAGAGATGAAGAAACACTTCAGCCTGTAGAATATTTCTGTAAGCTTCCTCAGGATATTCAGGAAAGAGAAGTTATAGTAGTAGATCCAATGCTAGCTACCGGTGGTTCCGCCTCCGATGCTATAACCTTGCTTAAGAAAAGAGGAGCAGTTAATATAAGACTTGTTTGCCTAATATCTGCCCCAGAAGGCATTAAGGCAGTAACTGAGGCTCATCCTGATGTTGATGTATACGTAGCAGCCATCGACGAAAGATTAAATGAAAAAGGTTATATCGTTCCAGGCTTAGGAGATGCTGGGGATAGATTATATGGTACAAAATAAAAATTAGAATCAGTAATTTTAGAAGAGCTTTTCTCAGATTATGGGGAAAGCTTTTTATTATTAAAGTCTTTGATTAACTAGGTATATAGTTTATAATATACTTGATATGGAAATTTTATATGAACCTTCAATATGTTTAAAATTTAATTCTAAAGTCTAAACTATTTAAGTAACAGGATGGGGATAAGGATGGAGAGAAGAGATAAACATAATTACTATTTAGATATAGCAGAAACAGTGCTAGAAAGAGGAACTTGTTTAAGAAGAAATTACGGCTCTATAATAGTAAAAAATGATGAAATAATAGCTACAGGCTACACAGGAGCTCCAAGGGGAAGAATGAATTGCAATGATCTTGGATTTTGCAGGAGGGAGCAGTTAAATGTGCCTAGAGGGACTAAGTATGAGCTTTGCCGTTCTGTTCATTCTGAGGCAAATGCAATTATTAGTGCTGCTAGACGTGACATGATTGGAGCAACCTTATATCTAGTAGGAAAGGATGCAAAAACTGGAGAATTAGTAGAGCAGGCTAATTCATGTACTATGTGTAAAAGGATGATAATTAACGCAGGTATAGAAAAAGTTTATATTAGAGATACAAAGGACACCTACAGGGAAATACTTGTAGAACAATGGATAAATCAAGATGATTCTCTTGAAGGCGATGGAACATACTAAGATAGAAAGTGATAAAAACGATGGAAAATGTAATTGTTCTTATATTAGTATCTGGCATAATAGCTTTTTTGGCTACACCACTTGTTAAGAAACTTGCATTAAAGTATAAGGTGGTGGATGATCCAAAGAATAATAGGAAAATTCATAAAAAGCCTATACCTCTTTTAGGGGGATTGGCTATTTACTTACCCTTTGTACTTTTAACCTTGATAAAAGGTCCAGTTGTCACCGATGCAGAAATAGGAATTATTTTAGGAGCTACTATTATTATAATAGGTGGCATTTTAGATGATATATGGGAGCTAAAACCCTTTGAAAAGTTATTTTTTCAGCTGATGGCAGCAGTGGTTTTAATTATAATGGGTGTAAGTATACAGTTGATTGCTAACCCATTTACTAATGATATATCATACTTAGATATAGGTTATTGGTCCGTACCTATTACTATAGTTTGGGTAGTAGGAATTACTAATGCCATGAATTTGATAGATGGATTAGATGGACTTTCTTCTGGAGTTTCCCTAATTTCTACTATTACTATTTTCATTATAGCAGTGACAAAGGATAGGAGTAATGCCATGTATCTTACTGCTATTCTTATGGGGTCCATTGCTGGATTTTTGCCCTACAATTTTAATCCTGCTTCAATATTTTTGGGAGATACTGGAGCACAGCTGTTAGGGTTCCTCCTTGCGGCTATATCTATGGAAGGGGCCATTAAATCTGCAACTATCTTTTCTGTAGTAGTTCCAATATTAACTATGGGTTTACCTATCTTTGATACAGTCTTTGCTATTATAAGAAGAAAGGTTAACGGTAGATCCATTATGGAGGCAGATAGAGGACACCTGCACCACAGGCTGTTGGATTTAGGACTAAGTCAAAGGCAAGCGGTATTAATAATGTATTTAATAAGTGCATTGTTAAGCGGACTGGCGATTTTTTCTGTGCAACTGAGCTCCTTTGCATCATACTATTTTTTACTAGTAATCATTATGCTAATAGGCATAATATGCTGGAAAATCGGCTTTTTTAAACATAAGGATTAATTTTAAGGAGATGAATGTATGGATAAAATAAAGGTTCTCACCATTTTTGGAACAAGACCTGAAGCGATAAAAATGGCACCCTTAATAAAAAAATTAGAGCAGTATGACTGTATATTATCTAAAGTATGCGTTACAGCTCAACACAGAGAAATGTTGGACCAAGTACTAAACTTATTCAACATAACTCCAGACTATGATTTAAATATAATGAAGACTAGACAGAGCCTTACAGGTATTACATCAATGGTGCTTCAAGGACTGGAAGAGGTATTTGATAAAGAAAAACCAGATATAATCTTGGTGCATGGAGATACAACAACAACCTTTTCAGGAGCCCTTGCAGCATTTTATAAGCAAATTAAGGTTGGACACGTAGAGGCTGGTTTAAGAACCTTTGATAAGTATTTCCCCTTCCCAGAGGAAATGAATAGAAAGTTAACTGGAGCCTTGGCAGATTTGCATTTTGCCCCAACAGCTGGTTCAAAAAAGAACTTATTAAGAGAAGGTATCGCAGAAGAAGCTATTTTCATTACTGGAAACACAGTAATTGATGCTATGGAATATACAGTAGAAGAGGGTTATGTCTTTGAAAATGAAGAGCTGAACAAAATTGACTATTCAAAAAAGGTAATAATGGTTACAGCTCATAGGAGAGAAAATTGGGGTGAAGGTATAGATAATATTTGCAAGGCAATCAATAGGATAATAGAAGAAAACGAAGATGCAGAGGTAGTTTATTTAGTTCATTTAAATCCAATAGTAAAGGATGTAGTATATAGGGAATTAGGAGGAAAAGAAAGAATACATCTTTTACCGCCATTAGATACAAAGGAAACCCATAATCTTATGAATAAATGCTATATGATTATGACTGATTCCGGTGGATTACAGGAGGAAGCGCCTCATTTAGGAAGACCAGTACTTGTATTAAGGGATGTGACAGAAAGACCAGAAGCAGTGGAGGCTGGTACAGTGAAACTGGTAGGAACTGACTGTGAAAAAATCTACGAAGAAGCAACTAAACTTCTTAGAGATTCTGTGGAATACGACATTATGAGTAAGGCTATTAATCCCTATGGAGATGGTAAGGCGTCAGAGAGAATATGCGAAGCTATCATAAATTACTTTGGTAAATCTAGAAAAAAACTATCAGAGTTTCAAGGATAAAGATTGTTTATTTTTTAACAAAATTATATTGATTAACCCTTATTTTATATGTATAATTAATTTATGATATGGTTTTATATTTAAAGTTATTAATACATATAAAGGGAAAGGGGGGTTGGCTGGTTTCTGTGGCAGGCATAAGCAACAGGTTATAGATACATTTATAAAGTATTAACCTTTGTTATGTTGCCAAATATAAATCTTTGAAGGAGATTTATATCGTATAGAAACCAGGGTAACTATGAAAGAAGTTGTAATAGTTAGTGCAGTTAGAACTGCAGTAGGTTCTTTTGGAGGAAGCTTAAAGGATGTTCCAGCTGTAGATTTAGGAGCAATAGTAATTAAGGAAGCTGTTAACAGAGCTGGTATAAAGCCAGAAATGGTTAACGAAGTAATAATGGGTAATGTACTACAGGCAGGCTTAGGTCAAAACCCAGCTAGACAGGCAATGATTAAGGCAGGTCTACCTGTGGAAGTTTCAGCTATGACTATTAACAAGGTTTGCGGTTCTGGTTTAAGAGCTGTAAGCTTAGCTGCTCAGTTAATTAAGGCAGGAGACGCTGACATAGTTGTTGCTGGAGGAATGGAAAACATGTCCAGAGCTCCTTATGTTCTAAACTCATCAAGATGGGGACAGAGAATGGGCAATGGAACTATGGTAGATGCTATGATTAATGATGGTCTTTGGGATGCATTTAACGACTATCATATGGGTATTACTGCAGAAAACATAGCTGAAAAATGGAATTTAACAAGAGAAGAACAGGATGCTTTCGCAGCTGATTCTCAAGCTAAGGCTGCTAAGGCAATTGCAGAAGGTAAGTTTAAGGATGAAATAGTTCCAGTAGTTATCCCTCAAAGAAAGGGAGATCCAATCGTATTTGATACAGACGAATACGTAAGACCTGAAACAACAGTAGAGAAGCTTGCTAAGTTAAAGCCAGCATTTAAGAAGGATGGAACAGTTACAGCTGGTAATGCTTCTGGTATAAATGATGGTGCAGCTGCTGTAGTTGTAATGAGTGCAGAAAAGGCTGCAGAGCTTGGAATTAAGCCATTAGCTAAGATTGTATCCTATGGCTCAAAGGGATTAGCTCCTGAAATAATGGGATATGGACCTGTAGGAGCAACAAAGGCTGCATTAGAAGCTGCAAATCTTTCTGTAGAAGATCTTGATTTAATTGAAGCTAATGAAGCTTTCGCAGCACAAAGCTTAGCTGTAGCTAAGGACTTGAATTTTGATATGAGCAAGGTAAATGTTAATGGAGGAGCTATTGCAATTGGTCACCCAATTGGAGCTTCTGGAGCAAGAATCCTTGTAACCTTATTACATGAAATGCAAAGAAGAGATGCTAAGAAGGGCCTTGCTACTCTCTGCATAGGCGGAGGTATGGGAACAGCCCTTATAGTTGAAAGATAATTAGTTGAAACATTGAGAGGCTTAGAAGGATATAACTTCTAAGTCTTTTTTTTTATCTATTATTTCTGATATACTTAACAGGTAAATGTATAAGTATGTCTATTTTTGGGTGATGAGAAAATGAGAAATAAAGTAAAAATTATAGTAGCAGTTATTGTCATTATGGTATTTGCTATTTTAGGATATACGCAGCTATATCGTCCAATAAGCATTAAACCTAAAATGATGGAATGCATAACTTGGGATTCAACCTATGAAGGTATCAAAGCTCGTGCAGAAAGCTATAATAATGGAGAACTTGATAAGGAGACTACCTTTGTTCATGCTTTTGATGGTAAGCTACCAAGTGAGGATCCTAATGATTATATGGACATATATTGTACTTTAGAAATTACTAATAGAAGCATATTTGATTTGACATACATAGATGCAATTGTCTTAGAATTAGAACCACATGCTGATAATGTATTGTTTTCCACTTCCGCAAGCCATCATGTAACTGGTACGGGATCAGTATTCAAGCTTTCAAAAGGGAATATAACTTTCTTTTTAAATATATATATTGGAGATTTGGATGAAGCAGCAATTAAGGAATTAGCAAGAGGAATAAAAGCAAAAGTAATTTATAAAGGAGAAGCTATAGAGCTTAAAGAAGAAATCATTGACTTTTCAAGATGCAAGGATATTACACTAGAAAACACATTAACTAATTGGTAAATAGTTTCGCCCTGTATGTTTATTTAAAGGAGTCTGTTGCACAAGAATAGATTTACTATTGTGCCGCAGACTTTTTTTATTCTATATTTGCATTCCGAAAAATTATCCTTAATGTCTGACTTCTGACCTCTGATTTCTAAAAGCAGTGATGTAGCTTACCTTTTGATAGAAGTTCCTCTACTGCTTGTACAAACAGTTCTGTTTATGTATCAACACTTTTTTAAAACAAAGCAACATAGGGAAAAAGTTACTATTCATCTATTATAGAAATAATATTAGCGGCGGAGGTTTAATGAAAAGAATAAAAAAGGTAAATATTAATAACATTAATATTTAAGGTGGAGGGATTATATTAGTGGGTAAGCATAATATTTACTCTCTTAAGGGAATACTAATGGCAGATGTAGTTATAGGTCTGTTTATATGCTTGTTTATGAAGTTGATGGTTTTCAATAGCTTTATAGAAGTTATGTTGCTAGGTTTAGCTGTGGCCTACATTAACCTAGCAGTAAATAGTTTTTATGTCAATAGAATGTTCAAAAATAAAAGCTTTTTATACTTTTATTGGTTTATTAAATTGATAGGAGTAGTTAGTACCGCATCTATTGCTTATATATTCTACCTCAATGATGCCTTTAGTGCCTTGATTTTTTTAGGAGGTTATTGTGTTCAATTTATAGGTTTAGTGGCTATAGCCCTTAAGGATTTAGTAAATTAATGAAAGCTGTTGGCTTATTATTGGATTCTGTGGAATATTAAAGAGCTGTCACTGGAAGGGAAGTGGTAAGGTGGAGTCTGAAAATTCTGTTGGCCTTTCCATTAACGTTTTAGGAGTAAAGTTAGAAATTACAAGGAGCGTACTGGTGCAGTGGGCGATAATAGTTGTTCTAACCCTGATTTGCTTTTTGCTTACCAGGAATCTCAAAAGAAAGCCAGACAAAAAGCAAACCATACTGGAAATCTTTTATGAACTTATAGAAAATCTTGTCCTAGAGAATATGGGTAAGGATTATTTAAGCTTTATACCATTTGTGGGGACCTTGGTGCTTTATTTGATGATTATGAATGTGGTGCCCTTGGTAGCTGTTCCTGCTCCAACGGAGGATTTAAGTGTTACTATTGGAATGGCTCTAGTCAGCTTCTTAGTTATACAAGGTTATAGCATATATAAAAATGGACTTAAGGGATACTTTTTAGGCTTATTGCATCCTGTGGCGGTAATGCTGCCAATGAATATAATTGAAAGGATAATGCTGGTGGTTTCCCTTAGTTTACGATTGTTTGGCAATATTGCTGCAGGAGCGGTAATCATGGGTATAGCCTATAGTAGTTTAAGGGATGCAAGTCCACTATTAAATATCGGAATACCGGTTCCTTTCCACTTTTACTTTGATATATTTGATGGCTTCATTCAAATGCTTATCTTTGTAATGTTAACTATGATACACATAAAAATAGTTGCTGAGGATTAAATTAAGGAGGGATTTTGATATGGATAGAGCTTTAATCGCAATTGCAGCAGCCATGGCAGTATTAGGTTGCATAGGAGGAGCTTTTGGGACCGCTAAGGTAGCTTCCAAGGCGGTAGAGGGAGCAGCCAGACAACCAGATGCTAGCAGTAAAATATTGAGCCTGCTAGTTATCGGTGCTGCTTTTTCAGAAATTACAGCTATATTTTGCTTTTTAATTGCCTTTATACTAACAGGTAAGCTTTAATTGATAATGTAGCTTTAAGGAGGCTTGGATAATATGAGCTTAGATATACACACACAAACAACCATATTTACAATAATAAATTTTTTCATACTATACTTACTACTAAAGGGTTTTCTATTCAAGCCTATTAACAAAGTAATCACAGAAAGAAGAGAAGAAATAAGTAAAAAGTTAGAAGAGGCAGAGTTAAGCAATAAACAGGCTCAGCAATACAGATTGGAAAGTGAAAATAGGCTAAAGGCCTCTAAAAAGGAAGGAAAGGCTCTAGTTGAAGCCTATAAAATTCAAGCGGAAAAAATTAGAGAAGAGATAATTAAGAAGGCGGAAGAGGAAGGGAAAGAGATTATTGACAGGGCAGAGAAGGAGGCAAAGAGACAAAGGGAAAAGGCAGAGTCGGAGCTTCGAGAGCAAGTGGTGTCCTTAGCTTTAGCTTTAGCCACCAAGATATTAGAAAAGCAACTGGACGAAAAGGAACATAGGCGGTTAATGGATGAGTTTATAGAGCAGGTGGGGAAATAATATGTATGAATATTTTGATCAAAGATATGCTTTAGCCCTATATGAACTTGGTGAGGAAAAAGGAAAAGCAGATCTTCTATTAAATCAATTAAGGGAAGTAGTGGATTTAATTTATGGAAATAACGATATGATGAAACTTCTAATGCATCCTGAAATAACCCTGTCTAAGAAGAAGGAAACCTTCGAGAAAATCTTTAAAGGTAGGATAGAAGAGGAAATCTACAATTTTTTAATGGTACTATTGGACAAGGATAGAATTTTATACCTTAAGAAAAAGCTATATGAGATGGAAAAGATTCATTTAAAAAAGAACAATACTTTGCTAGCCTTGATAAGAAGTGCAGTTCCTCTAAATGATGCAGAAAGAGCAAGGTTGTTAGAAAAGCTTCATAAAAAATATAATAAGAAAATTATCTTAAAAGAGGAGGTGGATCCAAGCCTTATTGGTGGAATTTTTATTAAGGTGGGTGAGGACCTAATAGATGGAACTATTAAAGGAAAACTAGAAAAGCTGAAGGAGGCAATGCTGAAATAAGAGGTGAATGCTATGATTATAAAGCCTGAAGAGGTTACATCAATTATTAAAGGTAAACTAAAGGAATTTGAAAACAGAATAGAGACCGTATCCTCTGGCACTATAATTCAAATTGGAGATGGTATAGCTAGAGTTTATGGCCTAGATAACTGTATGGAAGGGGAGCTTGTGCAATTTTCCAATGGAGTATATGGAATGGCTTTAAATCTAGAGCAGGATAATGTGGGCTGTGTAGTATTAGGGTCGGAAGAGGGAATAAAGGAAGGAGATATTGTAAAAAGGATAGGTAGGGTAGTTGAAGTTCCAGTAGGTGAAGCCTTAATAGGCAGAGTTGTAAACTCTTTGGGAGTTCCGGTAGATGGTAAAGGGTCCGTTATAACCAGTGAAGCTTATCCTATAGAGCATGATGCTCCAGGAGTTATCGAAAGGCAATCTGTTAAGGAGCCTTTACAAACTGGCATAAAGGCTATAGACGCTATGATTCCTATAGGTAAAGGACAAAGAGAACTAATCATAGGTGACAGGCAAACTGGAAAGACCGCCATAGCCATAGACGCAATTCTTAATCAAAAAGGAAAGGATGTAATTTGCATTTATGTGGCTATAGGGCAAAAACAGTCTACAGTAGCATATATAGTAAATATTCTAAGAAAGATGGGAGCTATGGATTATACAGTAGTAGTATCCTCCACAGCCTCTGATAGCGCTCCTTTGCAATATATTGCTCCCTATGCTGGCTGTAGTATGGGTGAGTATTTTATGAATAAGGGAAAGGATGTACTCATAGTCTATGATGACTTATCAAAGCATGCAGTGGCCTATAGAACTATGTCTCTATTACTTAGAAGACCACCAGGTAGGGAAGCTTATCCAGGTGATGTGTTTTACATCCATTCTAGACTACTAGAAAGATCTGCAAAGCTATCGGAGGAAAAGGGTGGAGGATCCTTAACTGCATTACCTATAATTGAAACCTTAGCAGGGGATATAACAGCCTATATACCTACAAATGTAATTTCCATAACCGATGGACAAATCTTTTTAGAGTCAGAATTATTCTATTCAGGCCAACGACCAGCGATAAATCCTGGTATTTCTGTATCTAGAGTTGGAGGTAATGCTCAAATTAAAGCAATGAAAAAGCTATCAGGTACCTTGCGACTTGAAATGGCCCAATACAGGGAGCTAGAAGCCTTTTCACAGTTTGGCTCTGACCTTGATATAGAGACAAAAAAGAGGCTAGATAAGGGTCAAAGGCTAGTTGAGGTGCTAAAGCAGGAGCAATATAATCCAATTCCAGTGGAAAAGCAAGTGATAATCTTGTATGCAGCGGTTAATGGCTATCTTAACAGTATAAAAATATCTAAAATAAGAGAGTTTGAAAAGACATTATTAGAATACATAGATACCTATCACAGAAATGTAGTTGCTTCTATAGCTGAGACGGGAGACTTGACTGAAGAGACTGAGAAGGAACTTAGAGAAGCTATAGGTGAATGTTACCGATTATTCTTGAATGAAGAAGAGCCTAAGTAAATCAAGATATTCAATATAAAAGGTTGGCTAAAAAGATGTTGCCAGGAAGACAGGAGGTGGTTTAGTTGGCTGCCGCTGGGTTAGTGGTTTTAAAAAGAAGGATAGAATCCATAAAAAAGACTAGAAAAATAACAAGAGCTATGGCACTAGTAGCCACTGCAAAGCTAAGAAAGTGTCGCAATCTCCTATTTAGCAATGGATTATACTATGATAAGGTTTCTTCCGTTTTTCAAGACCTTTTAAAAGAAGTTCATAAGGATAATTTATATGTAAATAGTCCGAAAGAAGGTAAGAAGTTATATGTAGTATTTACTTCTGATAATGGCCTTTGCGGAGGGTATAATAATTATCTTGTAAATAAAACTAAGGAGCTTTGCAAGGATAAAAATGAAAAAGTAGTGCTTTGTTTTATAGGACATAGGGGTAAGGGAGAGTTTGAAAGCTTAAATTATAATATTATGTCGGCACCTTGCCAGCTTTCAGATATTCCAACGGTGGAAGAAATTAAGGTTATAGTTAATCATTTAATAGAAGCCTTTAAAAGGGGTGAAGCTTCAGAAATTAACTTAATATATACTAAATTCATTACTACAGTAAAAACAGAAGTTGTAGTTGAAAAGTTACTTCCCCTTGAAGTCGATAGGGATGAAGCTACTAAGGAGTATATAATATTTGAGCCTTCCCTTGAAGAGGTTTTTGAAGAAGTGGTAAAAGAATATTTAAAAGAGAGAGTATATTATGCAGCTATACTTGCAAAGTCTAGTGAGCATAGTGCTAGAATGACTGCTATGGATGGGGCAACCCATAATGCCAATGATCTATTAGGGAAGTTGCAATTAAAATATAACAGGATCCGGCAAAGCTCAATTACTCAAGAAATAAGTGAAATTGTGGGAGGCTCTGAAGCGCAGACTTAAGAAAGGTGGGAAATCATGTCGGATAATCTAGGGAAAATAGTTCAAATCATAGGTCCAGTAATTGATATTAAATTTAATTCAGATAACCTTCCCAATATTCTTAATGCCTTAGAAATAAAAATGGGAAATAAAACTGTTGTTGTAGAAGTAGAGCAGCATATAGGAGATGAGATTGTAAGAGCTATTGCTATGGAGCCTACTGAGGGTTTACGCAGAGGAATGTCTGTTTACGACACAGGGAAGCCTATTTCTGTTCCAGTAGGTGATGAGGTTTTAGGAAGATTATTCAATGTTTTAGGTAAACCTATAGACAATGGTGGGGAGATAAAATGTGAAAATAGATATGCTATACACCGACCAGCGCCAAGCTTTGAAGAACAGTCTGTGGAGCCGGAGATGTTTGAAACAGGCATTAAGGTTATTGATTTATTGGCACCTTACCAAAAAGGAGGGAAGATAGGACTTTTTGGTGGGGCAGGTGTAGGTAAGACAGTTTTAATTCAAGAGCTTATAAATAATATAGCCAAGGAGCATGGAGGTATTTCTGTATTTACGGGAGTAGGTGAGAGAACCAGAGAAGGTAATGATCTTTACTTTGAAATGAAGGAATCAGGAGTAATTAACAAAACTGCTCTGGTATTTGGTCAAATGAATGAGCCTCCAGGAGCTAGAATGAGAGTGGCTCTTACAGGGCTTACTATATCAGAATATTTCAGAGACAAGGGCAAGGATGTATTACTTTTTATAGACAATATATATAGATTCACCCAAGCTGGTTCAGAAGTATCTGCTCTTTTAGGAAGAATACCTAGTGCTGTTGGATACCAGCCAACCTTAGCTACTGAAATGGGAGCACTGCAGGAGAGGATTACATCTACAAAGCATGGCTCTATCACATCAGTACAAGCGGTATATGTACCAGCAGACGATTTAACAGACCCTGCACCAGCTACGACCTTTGCACACTTAGATGCCACTACTGTATTATCTAGATCAATTGTAGAACTAGGCATATATCCGGCGGTAGATCCCTTAGAGTCCACTTCTAGAATCTTAGATCCAAGAATCGTTGGAGAGGAACATTACAAGGTTGCCAGTGAGGTTAAAAATATCCTAGAAAGATATAAGGAGCTTCAAGATATTATTGCTATTTTAGGCATTGATGAAATTTCGGAGGAAGATAAATTAGTGGTGGCAAGAGCCCGAAGAATTCAGAGATTCCTTTCTCAGCCTTTTACTGTAGGAGAGCAATTTACAGGACTAAAAGGCAAATATGTACCTGTAGCTGAAACAGTAAGAGGCTTTAAGGAAATATTAGAAGGCAAATGGGATCATGTTCCAGAAGCAGCCTTTCTCTTCGTAGGAGGTATTGATGACGTAAAAGAAAAAGCAAAGACCCTTATGGGATAGCAGGAAGGGAGATTAATGTTAGATAGACTTACATTAACAATACTTACAGCGGACAAAAGGTTCTATCAAGGAGATGTAAAGAGAATTAATATTACTAATAAAGAAGGTATACTAGAAATACTGCCTAATCATATTCCTTTAATAACTACTGTAATACCAAGTGTAACAAGGTTTGTGGACATTGAGGGAAAGGAACACAGGCTATTTACCTCAGCAGGTATTATACGAGTAAAAAAAGGCCAGGTAGACCTGCTCTGTGAAGATAGCAAATGGGTTGATAATCAATGAAAAAATGGGCTTCTCCTACATAAGTAAAGATAATTATACTGGGATTCAGCTGAGCTGAATTCTTTTTTTTGTTATATGGGAAATTGTAAAAATTAAGAGTGTGAAAGGATGCTAAATTTCTAGCTTTAGCTTGGATATAAAATAATGTTAGAACTGTTGGAATGTAGTAAATTTAGCGTTCTGCAAAATTTTCCTTAATGTCTGACTTCTGATTTCTGACCTTTGATATCTAAGTTATAGTGCTTTTTCACACTTTTTAATAAAAAGTATATATTAATAATATATTTAGTACTGCTGTAATGTGTATAAACTCTCTATTTTTGGCAATAATTTAGCTAAGAATAATAGGGGGAATCAAAATGACAAATAAAAAAATTGCTATTCCAATTTATCTACTGCTTTTAATCATTTATATAAGCAAGGTTACAGTATCAGCTCATAGTATTAATGATATAAGTAGTAGCATTCTAAAGGAAACTAAGGGAAAAATCATAGAGTATGGGTTAAGGTATGAATTAAGCATAAGTGGAAATCCAGATGAAAGCTGCAAGGAGATATTTGATTTACTATCAACTAAGAAGGAAGCAGTGGTAGTAAACAATGGGGCAGAAGGACCTAAATTAAGACTTGAATTCCATGATGACAAGATTAAAGGTTTTATAGGCTATTTCCAAGAGAATAATAAAGTTACCGTAGAGCTTGTTGGAGAAGAAAATATATCTTCTAAGAAAAATAAAATGGACGAGTTCCTTAAAAGAAAATCATGGAAGGTTATGAGATATGAATACCTAAAGGCTATAAGTTCAGAAAAGGATATATTAAAGATAAAAGGACAAGTTGAGGGTATTTTAAAGGCTTTTAATGTTGATAATATAGCAAGTATTCATATACAGAAAGGTTACAGTATAACAGGCTATACGGGGATAGGGAATCCAATTAAGAATGGCAATGGATTAATTGATATAAATTGTGCCATTCGTAGCTGTGAATCTGGAAGTTATGTAATAATAGGTACACCAGTAATCAGCATAAGCTATTAACAATTTTTTATGGAGGACAATATGGAAAAAATAGTAGTAAAAGGTGGATGCAAATTAAGAGGCGAAGTAAATATTAGTTCAGCCAAAAATTCTGTACTACCCATTATTGCCGCAAGTATATTATGCGGAGAAAAATGTGAAATTCGAAATGCTCCTATGTTAGAGGATGTAATAGTCATATGTGACGTTTTAAGATCCTTAAATGCTAAAGTGGATATTGATAGGAAAAATAATATCATAACTATAGATACTTCAGAGGTAATTACTTGCGAACCAGACGCTGAATTAGTAAAAAAGATGAGAGCATCCTTTCTTATTATGGGTCCAATGGTAGCTAGATTTGGAAGATTTAAAATATCTCTTCCCGGAGGCTGCAACATTGGTAGTAGACCAATTGATTTGCATTTAAAAGGCTTAAGTGCCTTGGGAGCTAATATTAGTTTAGGACATGGCTATGTAGAAGCTTATACTAATAAGCTGGTAGGAAGTCAAATATACTTGGATTTTCCATCAGTAGGTGCTACAGAAAATATTATGATGTCGGCGGTTATGGCTGAAGGGGAAACCACTATAGAAAATGCAGCGGCAGAACCAGAAATTGTAGATCTGGCCTCTTTTTTAATTTCTATGGGAGCAAAAATTAAAGGGGCAGGAACAGATACAATTCATATAACAGGGGTAAAAAAGCTAAAGGGCGTGTCCCATACTCCCGTTTACGACAGAATAGAGGCAGGAACCTTTATGATAGCAGCTGCTATTACTAAAAGCAAAATAAGAATTAACGGTATACTGGAGGAACATATGAAGCCAGTAATAGCAAAGCTAACTGAATGTGGTCTTTCAATGGAACAGTTTGGAAGGAGTATTATAGTAGATGGAGATAGAGAACTACGCCCAGTAGATATAAAAACAATGCCATATCCTGGTTTCCCTACAGATATGCAAGCGCAGATGATGGCTCTTTTATCTACGGTTAATGGGACGAGTGTTATAACGGAAACAATATTTGAAAATCGTTATATGCATGTAAATGAATTAAAAAGAATGGGAGCTAATATAAAAACGGAAGGTAGAAGTGCCATAATTGAAGGGGTACCTCGCCTAACGGGAGCGGAGGTAAAGGCAACAGACTTACGGGCAGGTGCAGCCCTAATCATAGCTGGGTTAGCAGCAGAGGGTACTACCTCCATTCAGGATGTATATCATATTGATAGAGGCTACGTAGAAATTGAAAAAAAGCTTCAAAAATTAGGGGCTAATATAATTAGAATAAAGGAATAATCAAATTTATTACTTTTATAAAAAATTCGGCCATTGGTCGAATTTTTTTAATTAAAAATCTAACATCTAATACATTAGCTCCATTACACATGATGCTATAACAATAACAGAAAGTTTCTGACCTCCAACGTCTAAAGTCTAACTTCTAATTTCTAAGTCATATTTAGTCCGCTGAAATAATAGATTAATATATAAAAAGTACGGTGGAGGAAAAGATGAAGAGAATTGTTTGGACTATAAATTTGAGTAAAAGCAAATTTGTGATGTTGATAATAGTAATACTAATATTAGTAATACCTATAATAGTACCTATATTTGCTAAAGGAAAAAGGAGTGAGGATGTTGACATTGGTGAATCTTATCAATTAAGTCCTAATAGCATAGAATTCAGTAAGGTTAAGATTAAGGATGATAAATTAAAGATATTTTTGGCCAAAGAGAATAAGGTAGTAGAAATGAGCTTGGAGGAATATTTACCAGGGGTTGTGGCCAGCGAAATGCCAGCTAATTTTGAACTGGAAGCCTTAAAAGCTCAGGCAGTTGCAGCCAGAACCTTTGCTTTGGCCCACTTAAGGTCTATTGGAGGAGCTGGGTGTAGTAAAAATTCCCAAGCGGATTTATGTGATACAGTACATTGTCAAGTGTTTCAAAGCAAGGAAAGTAGGACAAGTTTATGGCCTGAGGAAAAAAAGGATGAGTATTGGAATAAGGTACTCAGTGCTGTAAAAGCTACAGAAGGTGAAGTTCTTACCTATAATGGTGAGCTAGTTATGAATCCACAATACTTTTCTACTAGTGGAGGTAAAACTGAGGATGCACAAACGGTTTTTGGATTTAGTGCTCCATACTTGAAAAGTGTAGATAGCCCTGGTGAGGAAATAGCTACAAAATATAAGGAGACCTATGAGTTCACTTATAGTAACTTGGCAAATACAATAAATAAAAATTATCCAAAGGCTAAGGTAACAGCAGCGAATTTACATAAGCAATTGGAGATTCTCGAAAAAAGCGAAGCTGGAACGGTGACAAAGCTAAAAATGGGGAACATAGTTATAGCAGGTAAGGACTTTAGAACTATGCTAGGACTAAACTCCGCAAACTTTACCATTAGCTATAATGATAACTCTGTTAAAATTCAATGTATTGGTTATGGCCATGGAGTAGGAATGAGTCAGTGGGGAGCTAATGTAATGGCACAAAAAGGCAAGGATTATAGACAAATTTTGACGCACTATTACCAGGGAACTAGGATTGAGAAGATAGAAAAGTAATTTTAGTCAAGAAAAATTGACAATAATAGATAAAGTTTTGGAGTTGGATTATATATCTAAAAAAGAGCTTTTTTTCAGCCATGCTGAGAAAAGGCTTTTTTTATATTTTGATTATAATTAATTTCATTTAAAGTCTTAAATCTAAAGCATTCCAAGAATGATAAACAGTTTAATTTGTCGTTTTTTATAAAAAAAACAGGAAAAATTTTCATCGCTAATATGTATTTTTTACTAAGCTCTGGACAGACTACAAAATGGAGGTGTTCGTATGGACAAAAGATTATTTGACAAATCATCAAATTTCTTTAAGAAGGAGGGATTCTATGTAATATTATTTGTTTGTCTTTGTATCGTAGCTACTATTGCCGCAGTTACTGCAAGAAATAATAAAACAGTAACGAAGCCGCCAGTAGTACAGGAAAGCAATGTAAAGAAAGGTGAAGTTGCTTCAAATAAACCAGAGGCACAAAGTACAGAAATACCTAATGCCATCCAGGTTAAAAATGAGAAGGAAGCAAAAATTACTGTTCCTAAGGAAGGGGCTACTTCTACCGCTGTATCTAAACCAGCAGACTACACTTTTGTAAAGCCAGTGGAAGGTCAATATGCAACAACCTTTACCACAGGGTTAGTTAAGTGTGAAACTATAGGAACCTATAAAACAAACAATGGAATAGAAATTAAAGCAAATGTTAACAGCAAAGTTTATTCAGTACTAGATGGAAAAGTAGAAACTGTTGACAATGATCACACTGAGTTAGGTCAATATGTTGTAATCAACCATCAAAATGGTCTTAAAACCGTATACGCTAACTTGAAGGAAGATGTAAAGGTTAAAGCTGGTGATACAGTAAAAAAAGGTCAAGTCATCGGATATGTAGGAAAGACTAGACAAAGTTACTCCAATGAATACTATGGAGATCATTTGCATTTCCAAGTTATTAATGGCGGTAAATATGTGGATCCAGCAAAATATGTTAAGTATAGTCCTCTAAATAAAGAGTAGACTTGTATCCCGCCGGAAATAGATGAAATCCATTTATTAACCGGCGGGAGGTAATTTAAGAAGCTTCAAACGCATATTTATAAATAATAGAGAGTTAAGGAGGTAGCACTTTGAAAGACTATATAGAAGAAAGAGTTCTTGAAGTCGCTAACTATATTATAGATTCTAAAGCAACAATTCGTAAAACAGCTAAAATTTTTGGTGTCAGCAAAAGCACCATTCATAAAGATATGACTGAAAGATTGCCCAAAATAAATCCTACCATTGCAAAAGAAGCTAAGCTTATATTAGATTTAAATAAATCAGAAAGACACATTCGAGGCGGCAAAGCTACAAAAATGAAATATAAAGCTATTGAAGGTTAGACTCATTACTAGTATAATATTAAGAGAAATTTGTAATGATATAGCAAATTAAATAAAAAAGTGTTATATAGGTAGGAGTGGGTTTAACGATGTGGTTTTTTGGTATGGGTGCAGATATGGGCATAGATTTAGGCACAGCAACAGTATTGGTGTATGTGAAAGGTAAGGGAATAGTTTTACAGGAACCATCTGTTGTAGCCTTAGATAAGGTTTATAATAAGGTTTTAGCAGTAGGCGAAGAAGCTAGACAGATGATAGGAAGAACACCTGGTAATATTGTTGCTATAAGGCCTTTGCGTGATGGTGTTATTTCTGATTATGACATTACAGAAAAAATGCTCAAATATTTCATTAAAAAGGCATGTGGAAAGAGAAGAATTTCTGCACCTAGAGTTATGGTCTGTGTACCTTGTGAAGCCACAGAAGTGGAAAAAAGAGCTGTTAAAGATGCAGCTATTAATGCAGGAGCAAAAAGGGTTTGGCTAATTGAAGAGCCTATTGCAGCTGCAATAGGTGCAGGGCTCGATATAACAAAAGCTAGTGGAAATATGATTATTGACATAGGAGGCGGTACTACAGATATTGCCGTTATATCCTTAGATGGCATGGTAGTAAGAAACTCAATAAAAATTGCAGGAGACCATTTTGATGAAGCTATTATAAGATATATAAGAAAAAAGCATAAGTTAATGATTGGTGAAAGAACTGCAGAAAGTATGAAAATAACTATAGGAACTGCATATAAAAGAGATGACAATACTACTATGGAAGTTAGGGGTAGAGATTTAATAACAGGACTACCTAAAAATCTAACGGTTCATTCAGAAGAGATCGCAGAAGCCTTGGATGAGACTGTTACAGCTATAGTAGAATGTACTCATTCTGTTTTAGAAAAAACGCCTCCAGAATTGGCCGCCGATATAATGGAAAAGGGAATAATGATGACAGGAGGAGGTTCTTTACTTCACGGACTAGATGAAAGAATATCTAAAGTCACAAAGATTTCTGTAAGAATAGCAGAAAATCCAGTAGAGTGTGTTGCTATTGGAACAGGAAAAGCTTTGGACTACCTTGATGATTTAGATTATAATAATTATGGTTCATTATAATAGTATGATATATTTAAATATTGATTTTTAGATTTGCGAATGTACCCATATACATTCGCAAATCTTTTTAATAAGGTTTTTTAAACCGATTATTTGTCAGGTATATTGCATGAATAAGACTATCAGCGATTACTTTAGACATTTCCATTACTAGATTTAATCTAATGGTTCTATTGGTAAAAAGTTCGTTGTTATCTGTTGAATCTACTATACCAATTATAGAGCTTTCTCCTACGTTTGGTAGCGACTTGCCTACACCCTTTCCGGGGTGAATGGGATAATTCCTTCCTTGAATTTCTCCAATACTATCGCTATCTCCTAAACAGGCATCGATTCCAATAATATTGGCTTTGGGGTGAAGAGTTTTTATCTCTTGAATCTTTTTTTCAAGATTTAATGCATGTATAGGTTCTGATACAGAACCATACACTGGTAGTGGAAAATTTCTGCATTGCAAAAATGTTCCAACTAGTGGACCAAGGCAATCACCAATACATCTATCAGTTCCTATACAGACAATAATAGTATTCTTGTCTATATAGTCTTTAATAAAATAGGCTAACTCATAATATGCTAGTTCATCTTTATAATGTATTTTAACTTTATTCAAGCATTCAACACCCCCTCATTAATATATATGAAAAAATATCTGGAATATTAAATAAAATTAGAATAAAAAGATTAAAAAATGAAAAAATGAAAGATAGTAGTAAAAACTATAAAAATATATTAGATAAGGGTGAGAATGTTGAGGTATAAAGTTTTATCTTTTGTAGTTATAATTTGCACAATTGTATCTGCTTACATAATGCTTTCAAGCAATAGTAATATGGTAAACTATGGGGAGAACAATGAATCAGTCTTACTTGATGATAGCAAAGTTGATGAAAGAGAGAATATAAAAGAAAATAATGACCTTAAGAAGGAAAAAGCTGAAAGCAATAAAACTACAAAAAAGGATGCAAATCAGAAGGAAGAAGTGAATAAGAATAAAGCTACTTTAGAAGAAGATAAAAGGGAAAATGAGCAGGCTAGTGAGGAGCGGGTGAAAGGGGATAAGTTTGTGGTTGTTGATAAAAGGCAGGAGGAAAATAAAGGAGAGGAAGAGGATATCACAGATTATCCTGAAAGTGCAGCGGTATTTAAGGTTGAATCTAGTAAAATATTAGAAAATCTTAGTCTCAGCGAGAAAACTAAATTGCTATTATTAAGACGAAAAATATCTCCAGTAGATTATGCTAAAATTAATAATTATCTCCTTGATAAAAATTCAACTAGAGGCATAATAAAAACATTTTCTTTACTGAAGGAAAGATTAAGCGATGAGGATTATAATGAAGTTAAGGACATAGCTTCAAAATATATAAATGTAGATTATATAGAGGAGTATATATCAGAGTAAGAAAGTTAAGAAAAGTAGATAAATAAAATATATATAAGTCTGAGAGGAAGAAAAACAGCGATAATTTGAGCAAAAACGTTTTAATCTTATATAATAAGCTATTTTAGCAGTTGAATTGTGCTTAACTTCTAGGTATACTATTCCTTGTCGACAGCCCTGTGCTGTGGAAATTAATTGCTGGCATAGCTCAATTGGCAGAGCAGCTGACTTGTAATCAGCAGGTTGTAGGTTCGATTCCTATTGCCAGCTCCATTTATTAAGGAGGAGTTCCCGAGTGGCCAAAGGGGGCAGACTGTAAATCTGTTGTCAGACGACTTCAGTGGTTCGAATCCACTCTCCTCCACTTATTTTATATCAAATTGGGCGCATAGCTCAGCTGGGAGAGCATCTGCCTTACAAGCAGAGGGTCACAGGTTCGAGCCCTGTTGTGCCCACCATTAAAACTTAATATGCTGGCATAGCTCAATTGGCAGAGCAGCTGACTTGTAATCAGCAGGTTGTAGGTTCGATTCCTATTGCCAGCTCCAAATAAGGAGGAATTCCCGAGTGGCCAAAGGGGGCAGACTGTAAATCTGTTGTCGGACGACTTCGATGGTTCGAATCCATCTTCCTCCACCAAAAGAAGGATGCTTAAACAAGCATCCTCTTTATTTCTCTATAGGAAATTATATATTTAAGAAATTGTGGATAAGTTCGATAAATTACCTATAGGAGTATTAAATTGGGTGATTATTTCTATGAGTAAGATAACTATTAAAAGTATACTTGAAGATAAAT
>Ga0209537_1001173_pt1 | contig 30313 bp, 25 predicted proteins | sample BioPla4DNA1_FD_187698 | JGI IMG/M metagenome (GOLD analysis project Ga0209537, IMG submission 187698) | Biogas fermentation microbial communities from Germany - Plant 4 DNA1 (SPAdes) (version 2) | ecosystem: Engineered > Bioreactor > Anaerobic > Digestate | place: Bielefeld, North...
AGCACTAAACATATGAGATTTTGCTGCTAAAGTTGCTGGGGTTGACATAAAATTTCCCCACCGGTGCCTGGGGAAAAATTTTGCAAAAGTGAGGAAATTTCTCTTGCAAAAAACAATATACAACCGTTGCAGATGGTTCGGTTATGGTTAATGTTCCCGGGGTAACGCTTAAGGATGTTACTGTAACCGGTGATTTGATTATAGGTGACGGTGTCGGTACCGGCGATGTGACCCTTGATAATGTTAAAGTATTGGGACGTACAGTAATACGCGGTGGCGGAAATAATTCAATTCATGTTATCAATGGTTCTGTTCTGACCGGCACTGTTATTGTTGACAATGTTAACAACGAAGTACGTATCGTAACAGACAGCGGTACGTCTGTCCAGAAGATTGAAGCCGGATCTAGTATTGTCCTTGACGGTAAATTTGCCAATGTTGTTGTTATGGGCGAAGAAGCAAAAGTAACGGTTAAAGGCGAAGTTACGAATATTGTTGTAGAAGCGCCTGCCGCAGATATAATCGTGGAAGGGTCCGTAACAAAGATTGAAACCAGTGAAGAGGCTGCAGGTACAAAAATCAGCGGTAACGGTAAAGTTACTCGTGTAACTGTAAATGCCAATAATGTTGCTGTCAATACAGGCAACACAATAGTTACGGTAGGTAGTGGCGTTACGGGCACAACCGTTGGAAATGTCGCAGTTGAGGCAGGCACAACAGCTGTTACAAGTAATGATGGAAAAGGCATAGTAACTCCCGGCACTTCGGGTGGTTCTTCCGGTGGTTCGTCTACTCCATCTAATTCTGTTAGATCAGTTGCATTAATTGATAAATTTGGAAACCTGATTCCAAACAGCACGGTAAGTGGTTCAAACTATACTATCGATTTATCTACCATCGATGAGAATGTATTCATCAACGGGTTTAAGGTAACCAGTACACCTGCCGCAGATAGGCTTGTAGTTACGGGTTATGATGAAAATAACATAATAGGTAACAATGGAGTTTTCTCATTGACAGGCAACAATTCATTGGTTGAATCCTTAACTGGTTTTACATTCGATGGTGATGTTTCTGTTAAAACATTGAGAACCATATTTAGCGGCTCAATCTCCAAAGATATTAAGGTATACAGCGGAAACACATTAGTTCAGCAGATTAAACTGATTATCAAGGTATCGTCAGATGGGGATGCTTTGGATGTAGATTCTACATGGCTGAAGAACTATGATATGAAAGTTGAAGATAAAACTCATACTGCTAAACTGAAATCTGGTAAGGAAAATGAGTTATTGTTTACCGGCAGTGGGATATATGCAAAGATTAAGGCCATGGTAACAGTATCTGCAGGGTATACATACAAGGGAGTTTCAATTGGTATCCATGATAAAAACTATACAAGCGTTACAAATAATGACGCTGAGATACTTACTGATTTAAGAAACCAGCTGAACGCAGCAGGCATATCAAGGGGTATCAATGAAATTACCCTTGGTGATCTTAAAAATGCGGGAATTACTGTCAGGCTTTATATAATGAAGGGTGAAGTTTCAGAATATTATACTGTACTTTTTAAATAATATAATAGAGTGGTATTTATTGATAGTTTATCCTCTTATTTCAGAAGGACTAAGTTCGTATTGATTTACTGGATTTAGTCCTTCCTTATTTCTTGTAATACTGGTAATATATTCTTGATAATTAAAATTAGATAGAACAGGGGTTATAGCTTGCATAATAGATCCGGTGTAATAAAAGTATTATCTTTATTAAGTGTCCTTGTTTTGGTGAGTATTATTTTTTATTCCACACTGCATTCAGGTGTTAATGTCAATCAAAATTTAGGCCACTTACCGGAATAAAATCAGGCCACCAATTCATAAAAAATCAGGCATTATTTGCCTGCTTGGAAAGAGCCTGCTTAAACCTGTAGCTTTCACCATTGATGTTCAGTATGTGTGCATTATGGGTCAGGCGGTCAAGCAGGGCAGCTGTCATTTGTTCATCGCCTAACACCTCCGTCCATTTTGGAAATTCTAAGTTTGTAGTTATGATCAGGCTGCCCCTCTCATATCGGGAGGAGCAGAACTGGAACAACAATTCTGCTCCGACTTTACTAAAAGGCACATAGCCTAATTCATCAAGGATCACTAAATGCGGCGCCAGCCATTGCTTTTCAAGCTTGTTAAGACGATATTCCTGCTGTGCTGCAAGCAATTCATTTATCAAACCAGCTGCCGTATAGAATTTGACCTTCACACCCTGCCGACAAGCCTCGTAACCGAGCGCAGTTGCAATATGGGTTTTCCCTACTCCGGAGTTGCCTATCAAAATGACATTTTCTCTTCTTCGGATATATTCTCCCTGTATGAGTTTCAATACCCGCGGTTTGTTCAAAGAAGGTATGGCAAGGAAGTCAAAGCTTTCAATCGTTTTGATAACAGGAAAGCCTGCTTGACGGATCCCTCTCTGAATCCGGTTATTCTCCCGCTGATGTACCTCCTGTTCCAGCACACACAGCAGGTATTCTTCATAATCCAGATTATTGTCTGCGGCTTCTCTTGCCAGGGATTCATAGGTTTTTGCCACCTGAGGCATTTTTAGCTTCTTCAAGTAAGTTTCGATAAGCATTTTATTGACCGGCATTATTGCCCACCCCCTGACATGAGAGCGCTGTATTTGCTGAGATCAGGAGGTACTACAACAACCTCGGGGATGCCCTGAAGCTTGTCTTTGCTGACAGGAGCCGTCTTAGGACTACCTGAGACCAGCAGCTGTCCTAATATGTTAAATACACCGTCATAACTGTATACATTGTATGCCATAGCTATTTCAATAGCTTCTGTCACCAATGCCGTGGGGTAATCCCTGTGCAGCATAAGTATCTTTACGAATTCCCTGTTACCCTTCTGACTTCTGACATTTAAACCCCTGCGATACTGCTCATAAACGGGTGCCAGCATCCTGGGTTTATATACTTTTGTGTTGCCCAGGGCGCGTGATTTTTGCAGCAGTAGTTCCAGATAATGATCAAGCTTTATCTGTTCCTGGTATCGTCCGTATATTCTTGGATGGCTTGCTATCATTGCTCCTTTGTATAGTATTTTTACTTCATCTGCCGTAGCTTTAACAGTGACTTTCTCTCCCACATATATCGTGGGGACAGAATACCGGTTCGTTTCAAACTGTACCATAGAATAGCGGTTTACCTTTGCCTCTATATACCTTGCGCCATCAAACCTTACTGCCGGTAATGGCCTCAATGCAGCCCTTTCCGCCTCCCATTTCGGATTGCTTTCCAAAAGCTTTATGCATTCGTTGTGCAGATATTCATTCAACTCTTCAAAGGAGTCAATCTCAGGGTAGGGAACGAAGAACCTTCGCACAGCCTCTTTGCCTGCATTCTCCACACCGCCTTTATCGCTCCCCTTTGCTGGCCGGCAGAATGAAGATTCATAAAGATAATGGGTACGTAAGGCGATAAATTGCTCCTGCTCTTCTCTGTTGCCGCCTTCGAGTATCTTCTTCACTGCCGTTTTCAGATTGTCATATGCTATCTTATATGGTACACCGTTCATAAACTCAAAGCACTTGATATGCCCATCAAAGAACGCTTCCTGTTTCTCGAAAGGATACGCTCTTACATAGAATCCGCCTGATCCTCTCAACTTCATTACAAACAAATGTGCCTTGGTTTCCTTGCCTTTCAGATAAAAGTATGCTTCTGTCCAGTCAACTTCTGCATAGGCCCCCAGTTCGAACTCCAGTGGCAGGAAAGCTTCCCTTTGTTTTCGGTATTCCTTTCTCAGGTAATCCATTACAGTATTGTATCCTCCCAAGAAGCCTTCTTTTTTAAGTGTCTCAAATATTTTAGTCCCTGTGTGACGCTGCTTGCGAGGCCTTGTTTTATCGTCTTCTATTATTTGCTTGATCATTGGTATGTACGGGCCTAATACCGGATGGCTACGTTCTTTTGTCAACTTATATTTCGGCGGTTTTGGTTCATCCATGGAAATATATTTTGAGATTGTATCCCTGTGGATTCCAGTTCTGCGGCTTATTTCCCTGATACTTAGTCCTTCCATAAAGTACATTTTTCTGATATCCTCTAATTGTGCCATCTTAATCATATCCTTTCCTCCTGTACGATGATGCTGTCAACATAATCATACAGGAAATTTGATTAAGGTGGCCTAATTTTTTGCCGGTATATGGTACAATTTTAGAGTAGCACTAACATTCAGGGTATGACTCCAATAAAGCGTCGGAGAAAGTTACTTTATTGATTGCCAATGTGATATCCGGCATATTGAATTTACCTCCTGTTGCACCGCATTCGGAACTTTTCAATGTTATCCATGCCGTAGTCCGTAAATTAGCACATTTCACGGAGTACTTCATTTTAAGTATCTTGATATATTTTGCCTGTCGGAAATTCGATATGTCATGGAAAAAGGCCAAGCTGTTTTCGTTTCTTTCAGCTTTTGTCCTGGCTTGCACAGATGAGACCGTACAGCTTTTTGTTCCAGGCAGGGACGGAAGAGTTACAGATGTTCTTATCGATTCATCAGGGGCGCTTATTGCCGTGGCTATAATAAAGCTTTTCGAGAAAATGGTAATTCAGAAAAGGAAACGTGTTGAAAATTCAAATTACCAATGATGTGTCAAAGCCGTCATATTTCTTTTTTCTATTGATATCAGGGAAATATATTGCTAATATTAAAACTGTACACAATGTTAATTGCAGGCTATTGCAATGAAAAGGAGTTGTAAAGATTGGGCCTTGGATTAGATATTGGTTTGGATTTAGGTACGGCATCAGTACTGATTTATATTAAAGGAAAGGGTATCGTATTGCGGGAACCCTCTGTAGTAGCTATTGACAAGAACACTGACAGAATTTTGGCGGTTGGGGAAGAAGCCCGTAAGATGCTTGGAAGAACCCCGGGAAATATTGTGGCTATACGTCCTTTAAGAGACGGTGTAATATCCGATTACCATATAACCGAAAAAATGCTGAGATACTTTCTTAATAAAGTATCCGCAAATAACTTTTTTAAGCTCTTTAAACCAAGGGTTATGATTTGTGTGCCATCAGGTGTTACCGAGGTCGAGAAAAGAGCGGTGGAAGATGCTGCAGTTCAGGCAGGCGCAAGAAAAACCTACCTTATTGAGGAACCTATTGCCGCTGCAATCGGGGCAGGAATCGATATAACAAAGGCATGCGGAAGCATGGTAGTGGACATAGGCGGAGGAACGACAGATATAGCCGTTATATCCCTTGGAGGAACGGTTGTAAGCACCTCTGTTAAAGTTGCCGGTGATAAATTTGATGAAGCCATCATACGATATATGCGCAAAAAACATAATGTCCTGATTGGGGAGAGAACCGCTGAGGATCTTAAGATAAACATTGGAACAGTCTTCCCGCGCCCAAAGGAAGTCCAGATGGATATAAGAGGCAGGAACCTTGTTTCAGGGCTGCCGAAGACTATTACCGTTACCTCTTCAGAGATTATGGAAGCTTTGGAGGAACCTGTTTCCAGTGTAGTTGAGGCGGTACATTCGGTACTTGAAAGAACTCCTCCGGAACTGGCCGCCGACATAAGCGACAGAGGTATTGTAATGACAGGCGGCGGATGCCTTGTCTATGGAATGGATAAACTTTTGGAGCAGAAGACAGGAATAAAGGTTATTATTGCTGATGATGCCGTATCATGCGTTGCTATAGGGACAGGAAAAACTCTGGATAATTTGGATTATCTGAAGAAGGAACATTTTACCGAGATAGGCTGATTGACGGTAAATAGGATTAATTGTTGCACAGCAGATTGTATGGACCGATGAAAATATTTTCATTGGTCCATTTTGTACATGCCCATTTTGGCATAAAGATCCTTCGATTCCCGTACACCAATCTGCGGGTTTTTCGGTCAACAGGTAATAACCAAACGTCAATCCCCTATGAATCATATCCGCTCCCGGCATTACGGTTAGGGGTGAGTAACATTAGCGAAGGATCTTACAATCCAACACTATGTCCTGAAACCGGTAAATTTTGCGAGAAATCAATATAATGGATATAATAATAGAATAAACAGTATAAACGCCTGTAAGGCTGAATCACTGATTGAAACGGAGAAACAAATGAGGACGTCAGGAATTTGTATAGGCGCATCCACAATAACAGTGGCGTGCGTTACGGAAAAAGATGAAGTAATATCGGTTGACAAAACCTTTTGCGTATCCCATGAGGGAAATCCCAGAGAAATACTGCTTAATCTGTTAAACCAGGATAACATTAAAAATGCCCATCGGATTGTGGTCACAGGGCGTAACCTGAGACATCTGGTCAACGCTGCGACCTTGTCTGAGCCTGAGGCTGCAGAAGAAGCATATAAATATATAATGAATATTCAAAACAGCGATGATAACGGCGATAATACGCGAGAGTTTACTCAGGATTCCCCGGCTGTAATTGTGAGCGCGGGCGGGGAGACCTTCATGGTATACAAGCTTGACGCAAAGGGGCGGATAATTGAAGTAAGAAGCGGCAATAAATGCGCGTCAGGAACAGGGGAATTCTTTTTACAACAGATCAAGAGAATGGACCTCCCCATAGAAAAGGCTATAGAAATTGCCGATTCGGAACACCCCTACAAGGTAGCGGGCCGTTGCAGCGTTTTTTGCAAGAGTGATTGTACCCACGCACTGAACAAAGGAGCCGCAAAGGCTAACGTGGTGGCCGGCTTGTGCAAAATGATGGCCGACAAAATAATCGAGCTTTTAAAGGGTGAAACAAAGTCCAAAGTAATACTGGTAGGGGGAAGCTCCTCCAACAGGATCATGGTGAAGTATCTTAAAGATGCCGGGCTGGAAATAACCATTCCGGCTTACAGCAATTGTTTTGAGGCATTGGGAGCGGCATTGTGGGCGTTAAAGAACGAGACCGCTCCGATCGATATAAACAATTTCTTCAAGGAAAGCGGATATGGATTTCCTCAACATAAACCTTTATCGGAAGGCATGTCAAAAGTAAGGTTTATGGAATCGGTAAGAGGTAAGGCGAATAAAGATGATATCTGCATACTGGGACTGGATGTAGGCTCTACTACCACCAAGGCGGTATTAATGAGAAAAGAGGATCAGGCCATCCTTGCCGGAATATATCTTCGGACCAACGGAGACCCGGTGGCGGCATCCCGGAAGTGTTACGAGGGGATAAAGTCCCAGCTTAAGGTTCCGGTGAATATCACAGGCTTGGGAGTAACCGGCTCCGGAAGGCAAATCTCCGGTCTTCATGCCCAGACCCCTGCTGTTATTAACGAGATAATAGCCCACGCCAGGGCAGCCGCATTTTTCGATCCGGATGTAGATACAATTTTTGAAATCGGGGGACAGGACGCCAAATATACCTATCTTACCAACGGAGTAGCATCGGATTATGCCATGAACGAAGCCTGCTCGGCGGGAACCGGATCGTTTCTGGAGGAATCGGCCTTCGAGGCGCTTAATCTGAAGGTCGAGGAAATAGGCGAAATAGCCTTAAAGGGGAAAAATCCCCCGAACTTTAACGATCAGTGCGCCGCTTTTATAGGAAGCGACATTAAAACTGCCATACAAAACGGCATTTCCAGGGAAGATATAGCGGCCGGGCTTGTTTATTCCATATGCCTTAACTATTTAAACAGGGTGAAAGGCAACCGGGCTGTAGGGCAGAAGGTATTCATGCAGGGAGGCGTATGCTACAATAAGGCCGTTCCGGCAGCAATGGCCAATTTGACAGGCCGTGAAATCATAGTTCCTCCCGAGCCGGGGCTGATGGGAGCCTTCGGGGTTGCCCTGGAAACCATGTCCATGCTTGAAAACGGGCAGATTGAAGCTCAGAATTTTGATCTTGCAGAGCTGGCAAACCGGACGGTTGCATATAAGGAACCGTTTATCTGCGGGGGCGGCAAAGAAAAATGTGACCGCAAATGCCAGATATCCCGTATTACAATAGGAAAAAAAACGTATCCCTTCGGGGGAGCATGCAATAAATACTATAATATTTTTGCAGACAAAAAAGAGGCCGACATAGAAGCGCTGGATCTTGTCGCCTTAAGAGAACGGCTTCTTCATAAATACGCGGAACTAGGCACAGACAATAATGCATCTGGCAATAATATTAGTCAGGCCAAAAAGGTTGGCATAAACTTATCCCTTATGGCTAATACCCTGTTGCCTCTTTATGCGGTATTCTTTAAGGCTTTGGGCTATGAAGTGGTTTATCCCGCTAAATATAATTCCGAGGGGTTCTCCCGCAAGGGCGCAGCTTTCTGCTGGCCGGTGGAACAGGCTCACGGCGCTTTGCAGGAGCTTTTAAGTCTTGAACCTGATATTATATTCCTTCCCCATGTAAAGGCTTATCCGGTACCGGGAGGGCAGGATGTGAGCGTTTGCTGCCCGTTTGTGCAATCGGAACCATATCTTCTTAAATCAGCATTCCCTGAGCTTGAGAGTATTCAGGTACTAAGCCCTGTATTGGATATGACCAGGGGCTATGAAGCTGTGGAAAAAGTCTTTGTTGATATGGCAAAGAGCCTTGGCCACTCTGCAGCTGAAGCAACAGCGGCCTTCAATAAAAGCCTGAAAGCGCAGAACGGTTTTCATGAAGCGCTTATGCGGGAGGGCAAGAAAGTTCTTGAGGAAATTGAAAACTCTCCGGAAACGGCCGTCATACTTTTTGGAAGGCCATATAACGCATTCTCCGGGCTTGGGAACATGGGAATACCTAAAAAGCTGGCATCAAGAGGTTACAGGGTTATACCCCAGGATTTCCTGCCTGTTTTTGATGAAGATTCCCACGATAAAATGTACTGGGCATCAGGCCAATGGATTTTAAAAGCGGCTCGTTTTACAGCCAGGCATGAAAAGCTGTTCGGCGTTTATATAACGAACTTCAGCTGCGGTCCGGATTCCTTCCTGCTGACCTATTTCCGAAATATAATGGGAAATAAGCCGTCCCTTACCCTGGAACTGGATTCCCATACCGCGGATGCAGGTGTGGATACGCGAATTGAAGCGTTCCTGGATGTGGTGCGCCGGTATAGGGACTTAACGGATTCGGCAGTGAATAAAAGGAAATTATCGGTTTCCGGCGCTTTTGAGACGGCCGAAGTGGTGAAAAAAGCCAACAAAGTATATGTTGTAACCCCTGACGGAGAAGAGTACCCAATTAACCATCCAAAGGTTAAGATCCTTGTGCCTTCAATGGGGGAAGTCGGTGCTAAAATGCTTGCGGCTACCTTAAGTTATGTGGGAGCCAATACCGTTGCCCTTCCTCCGCCCGGAGAAAAAGAGCTTAATTATGGCAGAAGATATACCACCTGTAAGGAATGCCTTCCCCTTTTGCTTACCTTTGGCAGTCTTATTCGTTATTTGGAAGAAGAATGGAACGGCGAGGATATCCTGGTCAATTTTATGCCTGAGGCGTCGGGTCCCTGCAGATTCGGCCAATACAATGTTATGATGAGGGAACTGGTGGGGCAGAAGGGTATCAGGAATGTTGCCATGCTGTCTTTGACTGCTGAAAATTCCTATGCGGGATTCGGGGTCAAATTTGCCCTGAGGGCGTGGCATTCCATAATTCTTTCCGATGTCCTGGATGATATATACAGCGCTGTTATTGCACTGGCGAAAGATCCTGAGTCCGCAAAAGAGATATTCAACGAGGTGGCCGAAGATTTGATAGAGGCTGTCGGAACAAAGCCCTGGCCGGAATTGAGGAAAAGAATCATAGCGGCCTCCGAACGGCTGGGGGCCATTCCCCGCAGGGCCGAGCTCGATGATATTCCTTCTGTTGCATTAACAGGCGAGATATATGTAAGGAGAGATGAATTCTCCCGCAGGTATTTGGTGGAGAGACTCAGCAGGAAAGGTTTTCGGGTGCGGATAGCTCCTGTCGGCGAATGGATACATTATTGCGATTATATTGTCCAGAATAAGCTGGTTGCAAAATCTCAATATTGGGACCGGGTAAAAAACCGCCTGACCTGCATGGTGAAAGATCCCTATGAGTATGAGATCAAATCCATTCTTGCTAAATCAGGTTTATATAAAATAAGTGAAAGCAGCGCTGAAGACCTGGTTGAGGCAGCTTCTGAAGTTTTATCACCGAGGCTTACGGGAGAAGCGGTTTTAACTGTCGGAGGGGCTTTATACGAGATCGTGGAAGAGGTTGACGGCGTTATCGCTCTCGGTCCCTTTGGCTGTATGCCTGCCAGGATTTCGGATGCACTGGTGACTCAGAATCTTAAAGATATAAAGCTTAAAGTATCCCGGGAAAAAGAGCTGGTTAAGCGTGTAATGGAGGAGCATCCCGCATTGCCGTTCCTCACGGTTGAAACAGACGGGAATGCTTTCCCGCAATTGATTGAGTCCCGGCTGGAGGCATTTTTGCTGCAGGTTGAACGGGTACACCAGACCAGGAAAGTGTTGAAGGACCTGGCACACGTTAATATGAAAGATTCTTCGCTTCGCTCAGAATGACAGGGATAAGGTCACATCGTTCATATCATATGGAATTTAGAGGAAATTTACCGTGTTATTTCCTGATTCACACGAGAAATAACTGTTTTATGGTATATTTCTTTTATACAAATGATAAGTTGGTTTTATAAACTTAAGAAAAAAGGTTGTGACCTTATGATTCCTCAATATTATGAATTTTCAAACAAGACGAAGATTCTTTCCGGTTTTCAGGCTTTGGAAAAAATACCGTTTGAACTTCATGAAAGGGGTAAATCCCGCCCTTTGATCATATGCCAGAGAGAATATATAGATAAGGGCGTACAAAGAATGCTGATGAAAGCCATGGAGGGCTCGGCATCGATTAAAGGGGTTGTTTTTCTGTACCGCAGGCCGATTGATGAGGAGTGCCTGACACAGGGGATATCGGAATTTAAGAGTAATGGGTGTGATTCTTTAATTACTTTGGGAGATGTATCTGCTTTTGAATTGGGGAATAGTATACGCATTGAACTGGAACAGGAAAGAGATGCCGATGACGCTGATAACGAGATTACATTTATAGCGGTACCCACCGCCGGTTCCGGAGCCGAAATTACCGGGGAAGCAGATTTAGTGGTAGCAGACCCAAAGCTGGCACTCAATTTATCTGTGAGAGACACAGTCCTGTCCGCTCTTGATATAATATGTCATGGTATTGATGCCTATACCTCAGCTAAGAAAAACCCTGTGAGTGACGCTTATGCTTTTTCAGCCATAAAGCTTACTGCCGAGAGCCTGCCTGTTATTATCAAGAGATCCAGGGATAAGAAAGCGAGAAACAGCTTGTCCAATGGAGCTATTTTATCAGGGATGGGTTTTTTAAATACCAAAGGAGGAATTTCACACGCTATTGCAAAAGGTCTCACCGAATGCAGCAAAGTATCCCATACGGAGGCTGTTTCAGTAATACTTCCGTATTGTCTGGAGCACAATATGATAAAAAATGATGAATATTACGGTGAATTATTGCTTCCCTTGGAGGGCCCTGATGTTTATTCGGAGACTCCGCGGCATGAAAGAGGAAGAAAGTTTAGAAAAGCAATCCGAAATATGATCCATGAGTTCCACGTTAAACTGGATATACCGGTCTGCCTTTCTGAAATCGGAGTAAAAAGAACCGATTTTGATAAGATTTCCGAGTGTTGTCTGAATAATGAATATCTTGCTGATTATTCAGAAGAGGTGCACAAAGAGGACATAATGAACATTTTGAACTTAGCTTATTAATAAAGGTAGATTAACTTACCGAAGGAATCACTTTATAAAGACAAGCCGGCCTTGGGTTGGTGTTGTCCCGTCTGGGCGGAGGAATCGGCACCCGGGGTCCCGGTGAGACTAAGCTGGAAACTGATAAAAGGCATATTCGCAGGAGGATATCCTACCTGAAAGCTCAGCTTAAAGAGATCAAGAAGCAAAGGGGAATTTTGAGAGTTGAAAGAAAGAAAAACCGTGTGCCTGCCGTTTCCCTGGTAGGGTACACCAATTCAGGAAAATCCACTTTGCTGAATGCTTTATGCGGTTCAAATGTTTATGCTGAAAATAAGTTATTTGCCACCCTGGACACAACAACACGACAGCTTGTTCTTGATAATAATATAATTCTGGTAACCGATACGGTAGGATTTATCAGAAAACTGCCTCACCAGCTTTTGGACGCGTTTAAATCCACATTGGAAGAGGCACTGTATGCGGATTTTCTTGTAATCGTAGCGGATTCTTCCGATCCCTATTTTGAAGATCATATCCGTATCGTGGATAACATACTTGATGAGCTTGGAGCGGGGCAGAAACCTTCTGTTATCGCGTTAAACAAAATTGATAAGCATATTGATCCGGAATCAGTCAGGATCAATACTGACCGGCCTGTAATCGAAATATCCGCAAAAACAGGGTATGGGCTTGACAAGCTTAAAGAATACCTTAACCAACAGCTTTGTGAGGCGCGTTCAAAATATAAACTGTCAATACCTTTTTCTGATGGTTGGGTTTTGCCCTGGCTTTACGAGAATGGAAAAGTCATATCGGTAGAATATGATGAAAATGCATCGACAGCAGAGGCTGAATTGACCAGGGAAGCTGCTTTGCGTGTTGAAAAATACATTGTTGATCAAAGTTAAATTATTTTAGCGGCACCAAAAAACTGGAATACTGCCGATAAGAAATGTTGTCTTGACACCCTTAATCTACTGTTGTAGAATAATAATGCTGTTTTTGCTCGAGTGGTGGAATAGGCAGACACAACGGACTTAAAATCCGTCGGACTAACCCTCCGTGCCGGTTCGAGTCCGGCCTCGAGCACCAGGAAAGCCCTGATTGCTTAGAGCAACCAGGGCTTTCGCTTTGTGTGCCCAGCATGGGTTTTTTTAGCTGTCATAATGTATATGTGATTATTTCTTTTAAGTTTATATCAGGATACTATTGAAAAGTCGAGTTAGGGTCGATATAATAAATACACAATATATAGTTACCTATTACTTAAAGCCCACAATATATATTGTTTTTTTGTTACTTTATGGAAAAAGTCTCAAGAATAAACGGAGGGGAAAAAACCATGCAATTAACCGAAAATGCCATTAAGGTCCTGGAAAAACGCTATCTGATAAAGGATAAGGACGGAAAAGCCATTGAAACTCCAGAAGAAATGTTCAGAAGAGTCGCAAGGGTTATAGCTTCTGCTGATAAGGGTTATGTGTCCGAGGAACAGCTTCAAAAAACCGAGCAGGAGTTTTTTGATATGATGGCTAATTTGGAGTTTCTGCCAAACTCTCCGACACTGATGAATGCCGGAAGACCTTTAGGCCAATTGTCTGCTTGCTTTGTGCTTCCTATTGAGGATAGTATGGAAGGTATCTTTGACAGCGTCAAAAATGCAGCGTTGATCCATAAAAGCGGAGGAGGCACAGGTTTCTCATTTTCCAGATTGCGACCGAAAGGCTCAAGCGTAAATTCTACCGGCGGAGTCGCCAGCGGCCCCGTCAGCTTTATGAAAGTCTTTAATGCCGCTACAGAGGCCGTTAAACAAGGCGGTACCCGCAGGGGCGCCAATATGGGTATATTGCGGGTTGATCACCCTGATATTTTGGAATTTATAACATGCAAGCAGGATAATGCGGATATTACCAATTTCAATATAAGTGTTGCTTTGACTGAATCTTTCATGGAAGCAGTAGAAAACGGCGAGGATTATGATTTGATCGACCCGAGAAGCAATGAGGTCAGAGGACGGTTAAACGCAAGAGAAGTCTTTGACTTGATGGTCAAAATGGCCTGGAAAAACGGGGAACCGGGAATAATCTTTATTGACCGGATAAACCGTGACAACATAACGCCTGAACTGGGTGAGATAGAAAGTACAAATCCATGCGGAGAACAACCTTTGCTTCCTTATGAGGCATGTAATCTCGGATCCATTAATTTAAGCGCTATGGTTAAAGAAGGGGAATCAGGGCCCGAGGTGGATTATGACAAGCTTCGTGATACAGTCCATAAAGCTGTTCATTTTCTGGACAATGTTATTGACGTTAACAATTATCCTTTGCCCGAGATCGATAAAATGACCAGGGGAACCCGCAAAATTGGCCTGGGCGTTATGGGATGGGCCGACCTTCTTCTCATTCTCGGGATCCCGTATAATTCGCAGACGGCAGTAAATCTGGCGGAAGAAATAATGGGATTCATTGACTTTGAGTCCAAACAGGAAAGCGAACGCATAGCATGTATAAAAGGTGTTTTCCCTTATTATGACAAGAGTATTTATAAGGATTCAGGAAGAAAGCTCAGGAACGCGACTACAACAACAATAGCGCCTACCGGGACACTGAGCATAATTGCAGGTGTAAGCAGTGGGATAGAACCTCTTTTTGCTGTCTCATTTATCAAGAATGTAATGGACGGAACAGAACTGGTGGAGGTAAATCCCCACTTTAAAAAAGCAGCGATGGAAGAAGGCTTTTACTCGGAAGAACTTATGCGGGCTATTGCAAAGAAAGGATCTCTTCACGATATTGAAGGGGTGCCCCAGGAAATCAAGGATATATTCGTAACTTCTCACGATATAACTCCTGAATGGCATGTAAAAATGCAGGCAGCCTTCCAAAACCATACCGACAACGCTGTATCCAAAACGGTAAATCTCAGGAATGAAGCCACAATAGAAGACGTTGCTGAAGTATTCTGGCTGGCATATCGGACAGGCTGTAAAGGCGTAACTATTTACAGGGATGGCAGCCGCGATATGCAGGTATTAAATATAGGCAGTGTCAAGGGCAAAGAAGCGAAAAAGGAAGAACACTCTGGCGGCAATGCCGGTTGTGATGGATGCGAAATGGCCAGCAAGAGAATATACAAAAATATTAAACCAAGGCCAAGACCTGAAGTTACTACCGGATTTACCGAAAAGTTCAAGATTGGCTGTGGGAATCTCTATGTAACTGTTAACTACGATGAAAACGGCATATGCGAAGTGTTTACAAATACCGGCCGGGCCGGGGGGTGTCCCTCACAGTCCGAAGCTACCAGCCGTTTAGTGTCCATAGCCTTGAGGTCCGGGGTTGATGAAGCTGCAATTGTTGAACAGCTTAAAGGGATTCGTTGCCCTTCCACCATTCGCCAGAAAGGGCTTAAGGTATTATCCTGTCCCGATGCAATAGGGCGTTTGATTCAGAAGGTCATAGATCACAGAAACGGACACGATGAAAAAAATTCGGAAATAACAAATGAGATTGCAAATTTCAGTGCGCCGAAACCAACTGCGAAAACTTTCGTACAAGGCTTAGACTTAAAAACCTGTCCTGAATGCGGCAGCGAAGTTGAGCATGAAGGAGGCTGCGTAGTCTGCAGGAACTGCGGATATTCGAAATGCGGATAAGAAATGCGGTCTTATCGCATGTGAATTTTAAGATAGTTTGATTAAATGTACTAGAAAAATTGAGTTATTAAAACTTAACGTATTAATGATATAAACTTGGAGGGCAACAGTAAATTTATGTTGCCCTTGTTTTTTCACATAACCAAAAGTGCCAAATGTGTTTGTGGAACATGTCTGCGTGGAGATTATCTTTTAAGGCTGCCATTACGGCGGATGTTTTTGGTGCAATGGGCTCATGGAATGACAGCCCGCCTTATATGGCGCATGAAAAAGGACTGGATAAAGAATACGACTTACTATCTGGTGAATTGCTGAAGCAGATTCGGCTTGCAATATTATTCGCAATCAACTAATGGTAAAGAATGGGCAATAAAACAAACGTGAAGCATAGAAGGTAATAGCAAATTTATGTTGTACAAATCATTTTTTCTATCGGATCAAAATTAAGCCGAAAAAAATTGATCTATGATGTGTAAAATTTAATGACCTTATTGTATTCCTTCATAATACTCTCCAAAATATCTATATGCTTAAAATCGCGGTGATATAGAATATTGATTTCACGGATCATACTGAGATTTTCTATCGGTAATACAGTTATCTTACCTTTTTTCAGTTCATCAAGGCATACGCTCCGCGCTAGGATGGAAACCCCTATATCGCGCCGTATTAGGTCTTTAATAGTAGCGATATTGTCAACTTCCAAAATGACATTAAAATCATCAAGCGACATGTTGTTACTTTCCAAATGAGCGGTAAACAGGTTTCTTGTTCCTGATGATGGTCTGCGAAGAATTAGAGGCTGTTTTTTTAATTCGTTTATGGTTACCATACTTTTTTGGGCCAAAGGGTTATTGTTAGACACCACCAACATTAATGAATCTGTGTCAAGCAGAAGTGAATTTATGCTTGTATCTTGAATCTTACCTTCGACAACAGCTAAATCTATCTCATAATTTAGGAGCATATCATAAAGATTATTTATAGAATCAGAAATTATTGTTATAGTAGTGCCTGGATTTTCAGAACTGTACCTTCCCAACACTTCTGCAACAGCATTACTTTCAGCAGTGTGAGTGATCCCAACCGTAAGCCGCCTGACATGACGTTGTAAATCCAGAATATTCTGTTTCATCCTTTCATACAAGGCAATATTTCTGCGGGCATACTGAATAATGACATTTCCCTCATTTGTCGGTTTAATCTCTTTTCCAACACGGTTGAAAATCTTAATATTCAGTTCTTTTTCCAATTGTTTTATGTGCTGAGTTACGGCAGGTTGTGTCAAAGAAAGATGTTCTGCTGCACGTGTATAACTGTTAAATTCGACCACCGCTAATAAGGTATAAAGTCTGATATCAATCATCTTGTCCACCTTCGATTATAATATTTATTTATACTATATGAAAATACTATAAATTTACTTTATGCAATTTATGAGTATAATGATAGCATAAATCAGGAAATGAAACAATGATAATGAAGTAAAACGTAGTATTTGTATGGCATGTTATTATTTTTAATATTATTAGGCCACTGCCTGTTTCTTCAGATTACTTGTGTAGATAGGGGGCGTAGATCAATGAGTAACTTTTCAAACCTAAATGACACTACTATTGTTCTTTTATCTTTATCGGTAATTTTGCTTGCCGGATTTTTACTTACTCGTATCACGAAACTGGCGAAACTTCCTAATGTAACTGGTTATATTATTTCCGGTATCCTGATAGGACCATATGTTTTGAATTTGAATCCACATGAAATGGTTGATAATATGGGGTTTATCAGCGACATCGCTTTAGCTTTTATTGCATTTGACATCGGACGATTTTTTAAAAAAGAGAATTTTCGAGAAACCGGATTTGGCGTTATTGTGATTACTCTATTTGAATCTTTATTACCTGGAATAATTGTAACTATCTCTATCCATTACATATTCCGTTTAAATTGGGACTTCTGCCTGCTTTTAGGTGCAATCGCAACTGCGACTGCCTGCTTTGCTCCGGAGACATAAAAATTGATAATACGACAATACAACTCATGGAAAAGGCAAAAATGAGTTAGAAACCGAGATAATCAGTGAAGACAGAGAGTCTTGATTACAAGGCTTTAAGATTCGGTTTTACTGGATTACATCAATTCAGTCCTCTTGGCATAAAGATGCAGAATGTGTACAAACATATCGAGAATGTATTATTAAGATTATTATAGGCAAGAAAGTGCGCAGGATATCCGGAGATGAAAATAGAGTTCAAACTATTAATCGATTGACGAAAAAATTCAGTATAGGCTGTCTGATAAACGTTGGTCCAAAAACAGAATGAATAATATGTCCCAACAAGTATTAACAGTTCTAAAATGCGCAGAATAAAAACGATCCTGTCAACTAACATGAAAATCTTTATATAAAAGTTCATTGTACTTATATTGTATTTGCCGTATAATATGGTAAAACAAATTAAACTTTTCAGGAGTGATTTGATTGAATCGCCTATCAAGGCTGGAACTAAGATATGGTCGCTATGCCATAAGCAATTTAACCTTATATATTGCGGCTATAAACCTGGCTGTTTTTATTCTAAGCTTGTTTTCCGGTTTGGGTATAGTAGGGTTATTAACGCTGAATCCCGAAAGAATAATTAAGAATCTTCAAATATGGAGACTGGTTACCTTCATTTTTATACCTGAAACTTTCAGTCTGTTATGGATCCTTTTCTCAGTATATTTGATATATATGCTGGGTGCTGCGCTTGAACGTTATTGGGGCACATTCAAACTGAATGTTTACTATTTTGTCGGGATGCTTGGTTCAATCATCGCTGCATTTATAACTTATATCTTTGCAGGAGCCGGCAATATGACGGGGTATTACCTCAATATGTCCTTGTTTTTAGCCTATGCTACGCTATTCCCCGAACAGGAATTCCTGATTTTCTTCGTTCTGCCCATAAAGGTGAAATATTTAGGTATGCTTGATGCAGCCTTTCTGTTATATGCAATAATCATGTCATTAAGAATCGGAGCCTGGTACCAGGCCGTAGCCATTCTGGTGGCTATCATGAACTATTTGCTGTTTTTCGGCAAGGATTTTATTAACTGGATCAAGTTAAAGCGCCAGGTCGCAAAAAACAGAAAACGATTTTTTGAGCAGGTCCGCCCTTACAACCGGGACAGGCGATTTTAAGCTTCGTGATGGGGGGGGGGGTAAGGACTATGGACTATGTTAAAGAGATCCTTCGGTTAAAAAAAGAACGCAATGCTATTATCGTAGCTCATTTATACCAGGACGGAGATATACAGGATATTGCCGACATGGTAGGCGATTCCTTTGAATTAAGCCGTTATTGCGCCACAACTGATAAGGATGTCATTGTCTTCTGCGGGGTTCACTTTATGGCCGAAAGCGCAAAAATTCTGTCTCCGGGGAAAACGGTCCTTCTGCCTGCGATCGACGCAGGATGCCCAATGGCGGACATGGCCAATGTTGAAGATTTAAGAAAATTGAAGGCAAAATATCCTGAAGCTGCGGTAGTATGTTATGTGAACACTACAGCCGCAGTTAAAGCAGAAAGTGATATCTGCTGTACTTCATCGATTGCCGAAAAGGTCGTTCGTTCGGTTCCCAATAAACAGATTATTTTCCTGCCTGACAGGAATTTAGGACAATATGTCGCAAAGCAGGCGCCCGAAAAGGAATTTATTTTCTGGCCCGGCTTTTGTCCGACCCATAACGCTCTTTCGATCATGCATGTTAAGGAAGCCCGTGAAGCGTATCCTGACGCAGTTCTGGCAATACATCCGGAAGCTCCTCCGGAGGTAGTCGAATTGGCCGATTTTGTAGGAAGCACCAAGCAGATTATAGATTTTTGCACACAATCCGATAAACAGGAGTTTATAATAGGCACGGAGGAAGGAATTTTACACCAGCTGAAAAAGAAGAATCCCGATAAGAAATTTCATATGCTGAAGTATAGATTTATTTGCCCCAATATGAAAAAGACGAATATGGAAACTCTCTATACGGCACTTAAGGATATGAAGCACGAAATCACGCTTGATCCGGAAACCATCAGGAAAGCATCCCTAAGCCTGGAGAGAATGCTCAGCGTAAAGTGACATAACGGATGTTGAAGGTGAACATTGATGCAGAAGATCGTACAAAAAGACACTGCGAAGCATGACAGGTACCTGATAAATTTTGATACGAATAGTATGCCCTGTGAATTTTATGATGTGGTGATTATCGGAAGCGGTATAGCCGGAGTTTATACTGCCCTTTCTGCGCCAAGAAATACAAAAATATTGATTATTACCAAGGAAGCCATAGAAATAAACAACTCTGTACTGGCCCAGGGGGGGATTGCCGTTTCCCTGGACCAGAATGACTCTCCGGAATTGCATTTGAAGGATACCCTGTATGCCGGTGCAGGCCTTTGCGATGAAACGGCGGTTAATGCTTTGGTAAATGAGGCTGCTGAGAATATCGCCACCCTTTGTTTATACGGGGTAAACTTTGACAGGGATGAAGACAGGCGTCTGTCTCTTACCAGAGAAGGCGCTCACAGTATGAACAGGATCATACATACCGGGGACGCCACAGGAAAAGAAGTATGTGATACTCTCGTCAGCGCGGTGTCCGGACTGGACAATGTAACCATAAGGGAACAGACCTTTGCCGTGGATATCCTTACTGAGGAAGGGGAATGCAAAGGCGTCCTGACCGCAAATGAGGACGGGACGGAGCTAAGAGCATATTTCGCGCCGGTGGTTGTTTGTGCTTCCGGCGGTTATGGACGATTGTACTCAAAAACAACCAATCCCGAAGTTGCTACCGGGGACGGCGCGGCGCTTGCCTACCGGGCGGGAGCGGAGCTGATGGACCTGGAATTTGTTCAGTTCCATCCTACGGTCCTGTGTCATCCTGAAAATCAAAGCTTCTTAATCTCCGAGGCTGTACGCGGAGAAGGCGCGCTTTTGCGAAACAGCAGGGGAGAACTGTTCATGGAGAAGTACCACCCCATGAAAGAGCTGGCGCCCAGAGATGTTGTATCCAGGGCAATTTTTCAGGAAATGCAAATAACCGGATCCAACCATGTCTTTCTCGATATAACTCACAAGGATAAGCAGTTTTTGGAGCATCGTTTTCCGATGATTTATAAAACATGCCTTTCTTACGGATTTGATATGTCAAAGGATTTTATACCCGTAGCGCCTTCCCAGCACTATAGTATGGGAGGGATCAGGACAGATGAATGGGGCAGAACCAATATAAGAGGCTTTTACGCAGTGGGAGAGGCGGCATGTAACGGTATTCACGGGGCAAACCGCCTGGCTTCAAATTCTCTTTTGGAAGGCCTGGTTTTCGGCAGAAGAATCGGTCTTCAGATAAAGGAAAACTTAAACCAAATAAAATTAAGGGAAGGGTTCAAACCTATTATTAGTTATAAGAAGGAATGGAAAGATAAAAATATTGATGTGGCATCAATGATAAGCAGGCTTCAAAACGTAATGAACCAAAATGTCGGCATAATAAGAAGCAAAGAAAGTCTTTGTGCTGCAATTGATGAAATTGAAGCAATGAAAAAAGAAGTCGATGGCGTTAAAGTTGTGCATACACAGTTTATGGAGCTAAAAAATATGCTGACTCTTTCAGGTATGGTGGTTAAGGCGGCCTTAATGAGGGAAGAGAGCAGAGGAGCTCATTTTAGATGCGATTTTCCTGTTACTGATGATAAAAACTGGCGTAAGAACATAGTCTTTTTCGGAGGAACCCAAGATGCTTGATTATTTGTTGGTTGATGATATAATATTGCGTGCGTTGAAAGAAGATATGCCAATGGGGGATATCACCACCGAAAGCACTGTACCGGAAGATGAGATGAGCAGTGCCCGCCTTATTGCAAAAGAGGACATAGTTGTGGCAGGGCTTGAAGTTTTTTGCAGAGTGTTTAGTCTGCTTGACCGAAATATTTATATTGAACGATATGTAAATGATGGGGATAAGGTCAAAACCGGTACAATTATATTGAGAATATCCGGAAACTCCAGAGCAATGCTTAAAGCGGAAAGAACAGCCTTGAACCTTCTCCAAAGAATGTCCGGAATAGCAACTGCCACAAGAAAACTTGTGGATATCCTTGAAGGAACTAATGCTAAAATAGTTGACACAAGAAAAACTGCTCCGGGATTACGCTACCTGGATAAAATGGCGGTAAGGATGGGCGGAGGCACCAACCACAGGTTCAACTTATCAGACGGAGTTCTGATAAAAGACAATCATATAAAGGCTTCTGGCGGAATAACAGCGGCTGTGAAAAGAGCAAAAGAGCGGGTACCGCATACCGTTAAAATCGAGGTCGAAACCGAGACCATGGAGCAGGTAAAAGAGGCTTTGGCAGCCGGAGCAGACATTATTATGCTGGATAACATGAAACCTGAAGATATGAAGAAAGCTGTGGCGTATATCAACGGTCGGGCCCTTACCGAAGCATCCGGTAATATTACTGCGGATAATCTGGCAATAGTAGCAGAAACAGGTGTGGATTTAATATCATCAGGAAGCCTTACACATTCTGTTAAAGCTGCTGATATAAGTCTGAAATTTGATTAATAGTATTGTAATAACAAAGAAAATACGACAAATTATGCCTTTAATAGACAATTTATTTATTTTTGATATGCATATTTGCCAATTAATTTATCGAATTACCACTGAAAAATGTCAATAATTGATAAGAAGTTAAGTTGTAATGACGACTTGTGGACAAAATAAGAAAATATCCACAGGAAAAAGACGTTAAAACCCGGTGTTTGCCGGCAATGACCCCGAAATCCGCATATAGAGCGGAGTTCGGGATTTCTATTATAATCCACAGGCTTGTGGATTTCTGGGGATAACTTTGTTAAAACTTCACAGAATAAAGTTTTATGAATGGGGAAAACATAATTTTGTACGCCGAGGTTCATCAACAAGGAGGGATTGGATCATGAGTAGACATAGTGTTATGTCGGAAACTCTGAAACATGAGATTGCCCGTGAACTTGGTGTATATGAAACGGTAAGCAGAGAAGGATGGGGCTCCGTCTCATCCCGAGACTGCGGTAACATGGTTAAAAAGGCGATCGAAATAGCGAACAGGAACTCCGCAGGACAACCGGTCTAGCTGATGCGGGGTACAGCGAAACCGGATGGGTGAACCGAAAGCGTATTTAAATAAAGGGCATGGGATATATTCCCGTGCCCTTTATTACAGTTGACAAAGCGATTTCGGTATTGTAGAATATATTGCGTTACACGTTATGAGAGTAAACTATGGAGAGATGGTCGAGATGGTTTAAGGCACCGGTCTTGAAAACCGGCGTAGGTGCGAGCCTACCGTGGGTTCGAATCCCACTCTCTCCGCCAGATATAGAATAGAGGAAATAAAGTTGATTTCATGTCCTGCTTTATATGGAGAAGTACCCAAGTAGGCTGAAGGGGACGGTTTGCTAAACCGTTAGTAGGGGATTACTCTAGCGCGGGTTCGAATCCCGCCTTCTCCGCCAAAAAAACGCATTTCACAAGATTCGTGAGATGCGTTTTTTATGTTCACAGTAGTAATCATTTACGATTAAGGGTATTCTGTATAGGTTGATATTAGAATTTTAAGGAATTTTATCAATTTATATTTAAATTACTATACGTCATACCAGGATTTATGATTTGCGTATTGTGTACAGGCATTTTTATTGGTATATATGGATTATTATCTTTTATGTTAGTATATAGTAGAATGCTGCCACTTGAACTACAATTAAAATACTATTAAATAAAAAAATAACCCTCAATTGAGGGTTATTAGGCTTATTTATGAACTAAATACAACTTATCATATCTGGTTGAAACTTTCCTTCTTCACTTTCTCTAATACTAACAACATTATCATCTTGTTGTAATTTTTGAATCTTAGATTCCTCAATTTCAACACCAATAACATTCAAAAACTTGGAAATAAAAGTTACGGAGCAAAAATTCATAATCTGATTAATTTTTGTCTTGTCCTTCACTTTTACGATTAATCTCTTCATTTGCTATCACTCCTACTAATTTTTCAATATCTATGCATCCGAAGCCTTGCCAATGTCTGGGTAAGTTTAAATCTTTAGCTGTTCTGTAAATATATTCAATAGCTTTATAAATATTCCCAGATTTATATAAGATAGCGGCTAAAACTCCAGAAATAACAGGTGCAGCAAAAGAAGTTCCTTCAAAACGGCGACCATCAATGTAACCATTACCTGGTGCTACTATATTAGGTTTGCCACTTCCCGGCTTACCTATACTTGAATAACTTGCTAATTTCATGTTAATATCTATTGCACTAACTGTTACAGCATTATCAACTCTACCCGGGCAATAAATGCTATCTTCAACGTTTTGCTCATTACCAGCGGCTACTACTATAGCCACTCCAAGTCTCGAAACTTGAGATATCAATTGACAAAGTTCACAATTGCCCTCACATTTACGTTTGAAACCAGCAGATATATTAATTATATTTACTCCTTTTTCAAAGGCCCACTCAATTGCACCTAACATATTAAGTTCGTCTGGTTCTGCATTTCCTACCTTAGCAGAATAAAGACTACACCCTTTAGCAAAATGCTTAATTATTTGGGCTACTCTTGTTCCATGATTCAGATAATCAAAATCACCAGTTCCTGTAAAATCCTTACTTTCGATAACATTTACAATAGGATTCACCCCTGAATCTATAACAGCAACTCTTGTATCACCCCAACCAAGCATTTGGTTCGAGACTAGTAAACTTTTTCGTAAAGGCGGCTCAAAACATATAGTTGAGAAATATTCTCCACCCATGAAATTTCCGAGAGCCGGTTTTCTAACACTTTTAACAAAATCAAGGTTCTTTATTGCATCTGGGTTGTCCGTTATGACACCAATCAATGGGAGAAACTTTGACTGGTATACAATATCTATTGAAAGTTTATTTAGTATATCCTGTTGCGAGTCAGAAAGCATATCGTGTAATTTAACAATATACCTCACGGTAGCTTCCCCCTTCGGAACTCTATTATTTATTTCGACATTATAGTGCATTATCCTTTATATTTCTAATCATAAAAAAAGTATATCAATTTTACCATATATTTCCCGAAGAGACAAGTTATTATTTAACCCAAATATTTTAATTTTTGAATAGCAAACCAGTTTTCGTTAATCTGTCATTATTTATTAATTAGCGTTAAAAATCACGGAGACATTATGACGGAGAAACATGGAATACTATTAACATATATTTTTCCGATAAATAGATAAATAGAGGCAGCCTTTTTGTCTTAAAACATATGCAAATAAAGAAGGGGTACGCTTTTACGCACCCTAATCTCAATTCCGCTATTTATGGCACTCTCCCGATATAGGGCAGCCGGAACAGCATGCGCCGCAGGAACTTTTGTGATTTTTCTTATCCCGGATAATCTTTGCAAAAACTGCTCCGACTATTGCAAACACAATAGCCCCCACTATTATGGAAGACAGGTTGTTTTCTATAAAGGTTAACATTGAGCATTCACTCCTTTCAGATTCAGGGCGGTCGTTTCGTATTTATTCTTTCTGAATATCATGTAGAGCATGACGGCCAGAACAACTAAGGCAGCGGCTGTCCAGGCGGTAAAACCATTACCTCCGAAGAACAGTCCCAACTGATACACGATAATTGATACCGAGTATGCAAAGACACATAAATAACCAATTGCATACCATGTCCACTTTGGATCGTTCATCTCACGCTTGATAGCGCCGATAGCCGCAAAACACGGTGCGCACAGTAAATTAAATATCAGGAAAGTAAAACCGGAGAGAGGCGTAAAATGGTTAGCTATAGGAGAAAGAGTTTCTATTACGCCTTCTTCCACTAACGCCAAAGTGTCCCCGCCAACTCCGTACAATACGCCAAAAGCGCCTACGACTTCTTCTTTTGCGACTAAACCCATTATGGTGGCGACAGCTGACTGCCAGTTTCCAAATCCAATGGGGGCGAAAATCGGGGCGATCAATCCTCCTAATACTGCCAATATGCTAAAGTCCATGTCATCAACAATGCCGAAAGAACCATCAACTATACCAAAGTTGCTTAAGAACCAAATAAGCACGCTTGCTGCCAGAATGACCGTACCGGCGCGCTTGATAAACGACCAGCTGCGTTCTGCGGTTGTTCTGAATACGTTCCTGGCAGAAGGAACATGGTATGCCGGAAGTTCCATAATGAAAGGAGAGGGATCTCCGGCAAAAGCCCTGGTTTTCTTTAAAATAATTCCCGAGATCAAAACAGCTGCAACTCCTATAAAGTATGCCGTGGGGGCAACCCACCAGGCTCCTCCGAATAACGCGCCTGCAATGAAGGCCACGATAGGCATTTTGGCTCCGCAAGGTATAAAGGATGTAGTCATGATGGTCATTCTGCGCTCTTTTTCGTTTTCGATGGTACGGGAGGCCATAATTCCGGGAACAGAACAACCTGAACCAATCAGCATGGAGATATAGGACTTACCTGAAAGGCCGAATCTCCTGAATATTCTGTCCATAATAAACGCAACACGGGCCATATAACCGCAATCTTCAAGTATCGAAAGCAACAGGAACAAGATAACCATCTGGGGAACAAACCCAAGGACAGCTCCTACACCGCTTACGATACCGTCTACTATAAGCCCTGACAGCCAGCTTACAACGCCTATGTTTTCAAGCCAGGCCGAAAGAGGTCCAATGACCCATTCTCCAAAGAAAACATCATTGGTAAAATCGGTTACTATAGTGCCTACTGTTGTTACCGAAATATAATAGACAATAAACATGACCAGCGCGAAAATAGGCAACGCCAGCCACTTGTTGGTTATAACAAGATCAATTTTATCGGAAGTGCTGAGTTTCGATTTATTCTTTTTTTCGATAAACTGGTCTATAAGTCTGTTTATATATGCGTATCGCTGGTTTGTGATAATGCTCTCGGCATCATCGTTAAGTTCCCGCTCACATTCGGATATATGCATCTCAATATGTTCCATTAATTCTGGATCAAGGCTCAGCTCTTCCGCTACTTTTTTGTCCCGTTCAAATAACTTAACAGAATACCAGCGGCGTTGTTCATTATTTATTTTTCCTTCAATTGCTTCTTCAATATGGGCAAGAGCATGCTCTACAACACCTTCAAATGTGTGTTTCGGCTCAATTGCCTTTTTGTCCCTGGCAAGCTGTGCCGCTTTTTCGGCGACTTCTTTTGAGCCGATACCTTTCAAAGCCGATACCTCTACAACTTCACATCCCAAAGCTTTGGATATCTTGTCGGGATGGATTATATCCCCGTTTTTTCTCACAATATCGATCATATTAAGAGCAATAACCATGGGTATCCCAAGCTCGGCCAACTGGGTTGTCAAGTAAAGATTTCTTTCCAAATTTGTACTGTCTACGATATTAATGATCGCGTCAGGCTTTTCATTTATAAGATAATTACGGGCAATGACCTCTTCCATGGTGTAAGGAGACAGGGAGTAGATACCGGGAAGATCCTGGATAATAATGTCAGGATTGCCTTTAAGTCTGCCTTCCTTTTTTTCGACAGTAACTCCGGGCCAGTTGCCTACATACTGGTTGCTTCCTGTTAAATCATTGAACATTGTTGTTTTTCCGGAATTGGGATTGCCGGCTAATGCTATTCTAATCTCCATATTTATCTCGCTTACCTCCGAAAAACTGAGTTAGTTGTATCTAACTGATCTATAAAAAAATATGTAAAAGTTATTTATCTTTAGCATCTACTTCTTCAACTTCTATTAATTCAGCATCGCTTTTTCTTATCGCAAGTTCATAACCAAGGACGTTGATTTCCATGGGATCGCCTAAAGGCGCCACTTTTCTGAAATATACCTTTGTGCCCCTGGTTATGCCCATATCCATGAATCTTCTTTTTAAAGCACCGGTTCCATGGATCTTTTTGATAGTGGCAGTTTTGCCGACTTCAATATCCCGCAGCGTTTTCATGTTTGTTTCCCCCCTGCTATATCATAATACGGTTTGCCATGCTGTTATCAAGGGCAATTCGGCTGTTTTTTACTGAGAGTATCATATTGCCGTTAGATTTGCTTATAACAGTGACTGGCTCGCCTGTTACAAAACCCAGCTTTTCCAGGTATCTGCGAACTTCATCCTTACCTAGTATTTTTCGAATATAATTAGTTTCGCCTGTACCTGCCATACTAAGCGGCATATGTTTCCCTCCCTTTTGAGTTAGTTGTTCTGTTAACTTAATAAGAAAAATGAGACCTGAAACGCCTCTGGTATAATGGAAATCGCCAAACCACCATTACCTCCCAGAAAGGAGCGTTCAAGTCTCATGACTATTATACCATCTAGCGCAGTATGTCCAAGGTGTTTTTCAAAAGATCTTTACCGTTTTGGTAAGGACAAAGAAGGTTATCAAAAATATCAGTGTCAACACTGTAAGCGCCAGTTCGCTCCAGACAATCCTTCCTGTAATTCGCAGAAGCAAAGAAAATACCCCCATTGTCCTGTTTGCGGTAAAGCAACCTTTCTTCACCATGACTATACTTATTACTCAAACTTCCGTTGCTGTGATAAAAATTGTAACCATTCTTTTCGAGTACCAAAACTTATAAATGTTGATCCACCTTCTTCCGAGTTTAAGCCTGAAACCTTTTCCTTTAGAGGTATGCGCCATCCCCTTCATATCGTTCTTCATGCTCTGACTTATTACTTCTGTGGAAATTCAACAACTCGGAAGGTTGCTCAAACCTTGCATATGGTTCACCAGGTTAAGGTTTCTCATGTTACTGTTTCTAAATGGATCAAGCGCTTTGCTCCTGTATTCAAGAAAATTGCTGATGACAGGCTTTTGGGGATTAATCTTTGTGATTCGGATGAATGGCATTTCGATGAAACTTATATTAAAATTGCTGGTAAAGATTATTACCTCTGGCTTGCCATTGATTCAGAAACTAGATTAGTACTTGACTTCAATCTTTCCCCTATGCGCGACTCGGCATCTGCCCATAGCCTTTTATCTAACTGCAGAAGAAAGTTTGGTCAACCCCGATCTGCAGTCGTTTCTGACAGATATTATGCCTATCAGCAGCCTGCTTCATTGTTCTTTCCTAACGCAAAACATATTCGTGTTGAAGATTTTGATGATTTAATCAACAACAACGTCCTAGAGGCTTTTAATGGTCAATTTAAAGCTTGGTACAAACCAAAAAGAGGATTTAATTCAATTGAATCTGCCAATAGACTTATTGCTACTTACATCTTCTTCTACAACTTCATTCGACCACATTCCAGCCTCAATGGTCTCACTCCAGCTCAAGTTGCTGGGGTGAAATACTCGGAAAAAGAACGGTTATTTTGGCTTTTGGTTGCTTGAGTAATATTCAGATTTCAATGTTCATTCCGTCCTGTACTACATCAGGACTATTTGTGCTGCCTTAATTAATTTTCAGAGGCTTGCACGTCTCCTATTTTCATGCTATCTTACACTTAGTCGTTTCCATTTGTAGGTTTTTACCTTTTTAAAACCTACCAGAGGCCTTTCAGGTCTCATTTCTTTCATACTAAGTTAACAGAGCCAATTTACAAATAGTTTAACCTTTCGTAGTCTATTATAGTCTACATCAAAAGAAAAATAAAACTGTGATTTTTGTCACATAATCATAAATCATGTAAATCCGATATCAAAACAGCCCTTACAGGAGCAGCTTCCACACCTTTTATCTTTAACGGCGCCGCAAAAAGAAAATATTCACCTTCATCGACCTGGTCGAGCTTCAGACCTTCGAGAATTACTATCCCCGCTTCAAAAAGCGTTAAATGAGTTTCATGAGCAGGCTGATCCCTCTCTATCCCGAGGGAATCGATCCCCACGCCTTTTATTTTTTTATTTCTTAAATATTCGGCTCCGGTTTTGTCAAGATAGATGAAATTCCCCTCTAAAATGTTCTCTGTGCTGTTTTTGGTTTTAAGAAGTATAAAATCATTCTCACAGATTTCTTTTGTTTCTAAGTCGATTTTTGTTATCTTTTCCTCAACGTCTGTAAGATCGATGACCCTGCATCTTGTGATCACTTGTTCCAAACTGATACTTTCAATATTCTCTCCGCCTTCTATCATATGCAGAGGGGAATCCATATGGGTTCCGGTATGCAGACTTATATCCAGTCTTGTTTCATAGGATGTGCCTGTTTTTAACGTGCTGACAGTCCTGAAAACCGGTCTTTTATCTTTCTTTCCTTTATATACAGGCATTTTTAGTGATATCTCCATTGATATGTCATATATTTTCATAATACCTATACCTCCCACCATTTTCTTCCGTTTACGGCTAAAAGCTCAAACGCCCTGGCCGGCCCCATTGAACCGGCATCATAGTTGGGAAAGTCAAACTTTTTCTTTGTCCTGTATTCAATGATTTTGTCGGCGAATATCCACGAAGCCTCCACTTCATCCTACCTGGAAAAGAGTGTGGCATCGCCTCTTAAAATATCATAAATCAACCGCTCATAGGCTTCGGGCGTATTGCCGGCTGTCGGATTATAATAGCTGGTATCCATTTTTGTGGATACGATATCGTTATAAGTACTGAAATCCTTGGTGTTAAACTGGAAAAACACACCTACATTGGGTTGTATCCTTATTACCAGAAGATTCGGGACCTGTACATGACCTTCCTTGAAATAAAGGATATCCGGCAGCTCTTTAAACTGGATGACAATTTCCGACGACGTTTTCCCCATTCTTTTCCCCGTTCTGATATAAAACGGCGTCCCTGCCCATCTGAAATTATTTATGTGCAGTTTCAGAGCTACAAAAGTCTCAGTTGTAGA
>Ga0209537_1001175_pt1 | contig 30270 bp, 31 predicted proteins | sample BioPla4DNA1_FD_187698 | JGI IMG/M metagenome (GOLD analysis project Ga0209537, IMG submission 187698) | Biogas fermentation microbial communities from Germany - Plant 4 DNA1 (SPAdes) (version 2) | ecosystem: Engineered > Bioreactor > Anaerobic > Digestate | place: Bielefeld, North...
TTTTTCTCCTCCAGTGTGTTCATTATGCTGACACGTGTTTATTTATCTGACATATTTTATATTCTACATATATTCTTTAAGTCCTTCCATAATTCGAAAATATTTTATTAAATTTTCTTAATATTTTAAATATACAAAAACCTCCTCTGCTTTTAAGCTTAGGAAGTTTTTGAGAATCATCGGGGAAAGTCATTTTTAAATAGAATTGGATTTACATTTAAAAACACCTAACTTTTGTTAGGTGTTTCTACATAAGCCTATTTACTATTAATGAAACCACTATTCCCAGTAATGTATCTATTACCCTATTAATTGCAAAATACATAGGATTTGCATCTCCAATATGAGAAATGGTTATACTTAAAAAAACTACACAGCTAATATAAGAAGAGCTTGAGTATTTTAGATGTACATTTGTATATATTATGGGAATCAAAAATAAACTTAATATTAAATAATGAATATAATTAAATAGTTCTATGTTTAATAAGTCTATTAAAAGTATGGCTATAAAACCATATATACCACCGATAATCGTTCCTACCATTCTGTTCTTACCAACTTTTAAACTACTATCGTGATCAGTTTGCATGCTCAATATGGCTGCTATAACTGAATAAAAGGGACTAGTATTTCTAAAATAGCTTATTATAAAGCAAATATAAGATGCTATTACTGTTTTTATGACTCGCATTCCTATGATCCTTTTAGTCTTTATTTCCTTACTTTTATTTTCAGCTTCATGGTCTACATTTTCACTTATATTTTCACTTTCCATATTTTTATTTTCATCCATAAGTATCCACCTTATTCCTTATGATTCTAGCCTTGGTACATTTCTTATATAATAGTATATGGCATCTGCAAAATTAGTTTCAAGTACTATTTTATAATCCTTATTTCCTAAGCAAAAAGCTTTGGACCAAAACCAAAGCTTTCGAAGATTAATATATTACTTCCTTTTTAATATATTCGGAGGTCATTGCCCTTAAAAGGCTCACATAATGCATGGTAAACTCTATAATATCTCCAACTTTATAATCGATTTCACTATCTGTACCATCTAAGATTAGATGGTCTGAACTACCTCCTAAGATTATAACTCCCTTATCTACAGGGTATAAGGTTTCTAGGTCAATGTCCTGCTTGCCTATGGCACAGAGAATCCTTTTTCTTACACCCCTATCAACGAAAGTAGGTACCTTTCCAAAGGCATCTCTTCCAATTTCACCAGTAGGTACCGAAGGTTTTTCTTTCACTTCTATAATTTGAGCTTGAATTCTAAAGGCATCATTTCTAGTTCCTTCCACTTGCTCACCATAAGCAGATTCTGTACCTAGGACTAAGGATTCACCTAGTCGTAAATTATTTATCCCTTCTAGATCATGGTCTGCTAATAGGTGAATAGAACTTGAATTGCCACCAGATAGGATTTCTAGTTCAATACTAAATCTCTCTTCTATTTCCCTTTTTAGTCTATTTAGTCTATCAATATGGTCCATAGATGGAATTACTCCACCATAGCAGGTTAGGTTGGTTCCCAGACCAACTAGCTTTACTCCTTTTAATTCTAATACCTCTTCTACTGCCTGGAATAAATCTTCATCATTATAATAGCCTTCTCTTAAGTCCCCTAAGTCTACCATTAAAACGATTTTGTGTACTAGGTTTTTTCCTAAGGCCTTTTCAGATAGGGCCTTTATGGTTTCTATTTCCGAGTTAAGGGAAATATCTGCAAACTCTACTACTTTTTCTGCTTCGGAAATCATGGGGAGTCTCAGCATTATCTTAGGCACATTTAAATTCTTTAATCTCTCTAAATTCTCTATTCGAGAGTCAGCTAGAAAGCTTACACCGCCATCAACATATGCCTTTGCAATTTCAGGATGGCCACAGAAAACCTTTGTAACTCCAGCTACTTGAATCCCCTTACTATTGCATAGATTAACTAGAGCTTTAACGTTGTTCTTTAAAATTTCATAGTCAACAATTAATTTAGGATAGGACATTCTTATTCCTCCTTAAGGCTGTTATACAACAGCTCTAAAGCTATTTCTGGATATTTTTTGGACATAACCCCTAAGGATGCCATTATATAATGATTATCTATTAATATCTCCGTCTCTGTATTTGGCAGTAGCATATTACCTGAGTTGGAAAGTAGTGTTTCTCCAATTATAGACTTTCTTCTAGGCAGCCTAGTTAAGGCTCCACCGGTACCTATAATATATTTTACACCTGTTAGGTCTTTCCCTTCTGCTATGGTCTTTTTGCCACTTGGACCATATAGGTGTTTTAATTGGCCAGCATGTCTTTTGACTGCTGTTATTGTAGCATGTAGGGTTAAGCTTTCAACAAATCTCTTTTCTAGATCTGTTTCTGGTATTGGCTTATGGTTTTCTATTAGGTTTTCTAATTCCCCTAGGGAGATATTTAATTCTTTAGCCAATTCTTCCCTCCCTACAGTTTCTACTATATTTTTCATATTTACATAGACACCTAGATCTCCCTCAACTGTTCTCTTGGCCTTAGGTTCTGGGTTGATTAGTATTCTAGATATTTCATCGCTATCTTCTGCCACAGAGTGGACATCTGTAGTAGCACCGCCTACATCTATAGTTATTAAATCTCCTAGATTTTCGAATAATAATTCTGATGCTGCCATTACAGCCCCTGGAGTAGGCATTATAGGTCCTGTAATCATTTCCCTAATCCTTTCCATACCTGGTGCATGGATAATATGCTTTTCAAATACATCTTGGATAACCTTTCTAGTAGGCTCTATATTCAATTCGTCGATCCTTGGGTAAACATTGTCTACTATATATAATTCAGCTTTTGTATCTTCGAATATTTCTTTTACATCTTCCTGATTTTCTATATTCCCTGCATAGATAACTGGAATACCTAAATTCATTTCTGCAATTAGTTCGCTGTTATATAGGGCAGTATCCCTTTCACCATAATCTACTCCACCAGCAATTAAGATTATATTAGGTTCTATTTCCTGAATTTTTTTTAAATCAGATCTCCTTAATTTTCCTGCTGTTATTAATTTGATATTTGCCCCTGCCCCTAAAGCTGCCTCCTTAGCTGCCCTAACGGTCATGTCATATACAAGTCCATGGACAGTCATCCTAAGTCCTCCAGCAGCAGAACTAGTTGCCATTAACTCTTTATATTCAATGGGTTCTCCTAATTTTCTTGATAGGTCATCAATAGCCCCCTTAAGGCCAATATTTACATCTCCTTCTAAAACGCTTGTTGGAGCTTGACCCTGCCCAATAAATCTTGGGCAGGAATCAAAGCCATGAAATCCATTGACAACTGTTGTTGTGCTACCTATTTCTGCAACTAGTAAATCAATCTTCATAGTTCATCTCTCTTCTCTTTTCTACTAAGAAAGTGGCCACATGCTCACCTTTAGTTCCTCTACCGAAACCGGCATCCATACCTGATTCAACTGCTAGTTCATTTGATACTTGAGTACCACCAGCTACTAATATAATCCTATCTCTTATACCCTTTTCGATGCAAAGCTCGTGTAATTTTTTCATATTCTTATAGTGGATATCATCATGGGATATAATTGTTGAACAAAGTATAGCATCTGCATTTAATTCTATGGCAGCATCTACTAGTTTTTCTACTGGTACAGAGGTACCTAGTATATGGCACTCTATTCCATATTTTTCTATTCCACCATGTTTAATATCTATGATCTCTCTTAATCCTACAGAGTGTTCATCTTCTCCTACTGTAGCTGCAACTATTTTCATAGGCTTATTTTCAATATCTTTTCTTATTTCGTCTTCAGAAAGTACCTTTGGCTTAGGTGGTATTACTAGATCCTTAGTATCTATAGTGAAAGTTACTCTACCCTTTAATTCAATACGGGTACCTTCTGCCTCTTGCATTATTTCCTTGTGTATTACTTCTACATCTTCTAAGCCCATTTTCTTACCAACTTCTATAGCAGCAAATTCTGCAGTTCTTTCATCTGTTGGTAAGAATATAGTCATTAGAACAATCCCATCTCCAAGCCATTCCATTTCAGGCTTAATCTTAGAAGTCTTTCTAAGTTCCTTAACTTCTTCCAGTCTTACATTGACATTGTCATTTTCATCTAATTCATCTATGAATATAATCTTTGATGGGTCTTCAAAAGTAGAACCACCTATTAGTTTTGCAGGATCATCTACATATTCTTCTCCATATTGGGCAACATTATTGTATCCAAAATGGGCAGTTACTGGAGCCATATAGTCTTCATCTCTCTCATAAACTGCTCCTGCTCCAACTCCACCGTCAATCTTTCTAAATATACCATCACCATTTCTTTCAGGATAATATCCTGAATCTACGAAGAAGCCCTGTTCTACTGCATTAAAGTATCCGCCTACTTCTAGGATTTCTTCCATGAATAGGATGGCTCTTTCCTTTAACTCTCTAACCTTTTCAGCTAATTCACCTTCATGTCTTTTTATTTCTACCATTTCTGTTAATCCGTCCATACCTGCAAAGGCTTGTTTAGCCGTATCTACTGCTTCTATATTATAGATGTGCCATGGCACATTTCTTCCTTCATCAGGAGTAATGGTAGATTGAATATCCGCACTGGTTAATTGAGAGATTAGTAGGTTTAATACATGGGTTACAGTTGCTTCTCTAGTTGAAGACTCCATGTACTTCGTATTCATTTGGGCCCTCATCTTATATTCTCTAAACAATTCTCTTAAGGCCACAGCATAAGGTAAGTCTAATCTCATACAAGGTGCTGGTGGTGCTGTTGGTGGTACTGTTGAAAGACAGATGTTTTCTTTTTTCATACCTACTTTAACAGAATAAATTGAGTTTATGGCATGTTGAACCATTAGCTCTGGCATGACCTTCCATGCTTCCCTTGCTGTAGCATTAGCGTTATGAGCCCCGTCTATTTGGGCCATATCTGCCCAAGCCATTACCCTTTTAGCTTCTGCAGCATCTACAAAAGACCTTATCATATTGATATTTCTGTATAACACATTATATTGTGGGTCTTGGTGAGCACCGTTTACTCCCTCTTCTGCAAACATAACTGCTATTTCTGGTCCTGCTACACCTGATACATAGGAATGGTAATTAATTGGTCTACCTACTTCATCTTCTATATAGTCTAAGGCCTTTCTTTGAGCCCTAACTTGTTTTCTTGTAACGGGTATGCCCCCTACTCCTTGGGGTGTTCCTTCTATAAGACCGTCAAAATGTGATTGTCCTGCAGTTCTAATTACCATAATATGGTCTGCCCCATGCCAAGCAGCCATTCTCATACGCCTTATATCGTCTTCAAACCTACCTGAAGCGATTTCAGTAGTTATAACTGCCTTTGGTTGGGGATCAATGTTATCAAAATACTTGGCTGCTGGTAAGGGTTGACTATTTTTAAGGGGTTCTGACATATCATAGTATTCAAATTTACCTATGGTTCTCTTTTGTCCAGTTCCCTCTCTCCAGTGCCAACCCCTTCTTCTTGGTCTATATTTATCTATATCCTTCAATATAAATTCTATGTCCAGTTTCTCATTATGCTTTAATTCCATTAGTTGGCACCTCCTTTAAAGATAGCAACTACATCTTCCCACATCTCACCTTCAACTAGTCTTAGTCCTGCTTCTCTTATTCCTAAATTCTTCTCTTTTGCTAATCTAAAAACAATATGACCTGCCCCTTTTCCGATTAGGCCCCTATCTATAGCCCCATCTACTATGGCTTTAGCTTCAATACTTGAAAAACCCATTCTTAAAAGTACAGATCTTTCAATGGAAGGAGTAGTATTTTTTCTAGCCAACTCAATAATCGGGTCTACTATTTTTTCAGCCAATTCCCAAAATCTTTTTTCTAACTCTTCTTCCGTTAGATTAGCAAGATGTTTTCTTCTTTCTTGAAAATCATCAGCTCTTTTCATTATATCCCTCCATTAAATTAATATTTAACTCCCAACTCGTCTAATATTTCTTTTACGAATTCTAGGTTTGATTTAGTGTCCTTTGCTAAAAACTCTAGGTCTTCATGGGTAACTTCTGTTACATTCATATTATTAACTGCATTTCTTATATAGGATCTTTTTGTTCTGTTTATATCTAAATCTTGAATCCAAACATAGGATGGATCCTTTGGAAGTATAATATTTTTACCCGGAATCTCTTCTTTTGGATCACCAATTATTATTTCTATTCCATTTTCCTTTGCAAAAGTAAGTTGAGGATTGATATGTTTACCTGCTCCTGTATATTCAGTTTCTTGAACTACGATAATTTGATCTTCATCCATTTCTTGAGCTAATTTAAAGGCTGCTGCTAAGGAGGTATTTCCAGCAGGACCTCTTTCTAAGCCTTCTAATTGGGCTAGTAATTCGGTCATATAGAATACGGAACCTTGATTCATTGTAACATATCTATCTATATATCTAAGTGGTCTAGCAGCTGATCTTGGCACGTCAGATCTATCAGGCCAAGTGGCAAATGGGATACCGAAACCAGTATGGCCTGTAGTGAAAGATTTTTTGTTAAATTGAGTATCTGAAGCCATATGAAGTCCCTCTAGGCTTACACTAGCTGCTATGATCTTAGTATCTACAGCACCTGCCTTTAATAGTCCCCTAGCAGTACCTGTTAAGTTTCCACCACCTGCATTAGTAATAACTACTGCATCTGGGTCTCTTCCTTCTTTTTCCCTAAATTGCATTGATATCTCATATCCTAAGGTTTCCACACCTGCTATACCAAAGGGTGAGTATAGAGAAGCATTGAAGAATCCTGTTTCTTCTAATAAAACTAAGAATGTATAGAATAACTCAGGTCCTACTGATAGCTGTACAACTTCTGCGCCGTAGGCCTCACAAGCCCTTGCTTTTTCAATTATTTCTGGTTGTCCTACGCCTCTTGAATCATAGCATTCTTGAACTACAATACATTTAAGGCCTTGCATAGCAGCCTGGCTAGCAACAGCTGCACCATAGTTTCCTGATGTAGCTGCAATAACACCCTTATAGCCTAATTTTTTTGCATGATAGCAAGCTGTAGCAGCCCTTCTAGCCTTAAAACTACCTGATGGATTGGAAGCCTCATCCTTTATGAAAATCCTAGCCCCTTTACCCTTTGGAGCAATTTTTCTGGCTAGTTTAGTTAAATTTCTAAGTTCTAGAATTGGAGTATTGCCAACACCCGTTCTTTTTTGTATTTCTTCTATCTCTTGTAATGAGTATCCAGTTTCTTTCATCATTCTTTCATAATCAAAGGCAATACTGCCGGATTCAAATACATCATAGTCTATGCCAATGGCTTTTTTCATTATTTCTCCTCTTCTAGCCATTACAGCTTCATAACTCATATCTCTAGTCATTATTTCCCGCCTCCTCTCCTAGGATTTCCCTTGCTTGACGACCGATATATAAAAGTTCTGGAACTGCTTTTCCATAGTCATGTTTATAATAAGGATTAACCTCTATTAAAGTACCTTCTACTATTCTACCTATATAGGTTTCTACTTTTACCTTATCTCCTATATTGGCACTTTCATCAAGTAAAAATCCTTTAACCCACATTTCTAATGGAACATTTTGTGTATCTTCCGGAATGTTCTTAGCTCTTTGACCAACTTCTAATACAACATTGTGGATTCTTACCCAATCACCGCGTTTAGCATCCATTCTAACACTTCCTTTCTATCAATTCACCATACAGTTCTAGTGAATAATAATAGTGATTAATTAATAGATAAAGTTTAACCCTTGCAAGTCTTCACTACTCACTATTCACTATTCACTTTTCACTATTCACTATTCACTATTCACTATTCACTATTCACTATTCACTATTCACTATTCACTATTCACTATCTATTAGTTCCCTCATATCTCCCATAATGGCTCTTGGTACTGGTAGGTCTATCATAGTCTTTAGTCCTGGTCTTGCATTGATTACGTGAGGAATCATGTTAACAGTCATAGCAATAGTTCCTATACCGCCAGGTACCTCTGGAGTTATTTGCATGTTTACATTTGGTGTTCCCTTGATAGTAATGTAATCTCCAGTGTTTACACCTTCTAATTGAGGCTCTACTTGTTGTGGATGAAGCATTTCTATCTTTAATTCTCCATCTACATAACCATAGCCCTTCATATTACATCCTGCAACATCTCCAGCTTTTACTTCTGCATATGGAGCCTTTCTATAAACTGATGAAACTATTGGTGCCCTTTCTAATTTGATTTCATCGCTCAATTTCCATCCTAATGCGTCTGCAATCATTGTGATTGATTCTGGGAATCCTATGTGGCCATCTAAATCGTTTTCTGCAACTCTTCTATTAAATTCATCTACAGTTATACCAACACCTTGGCCATGCATAACTGTAGGTCCGAATGGTGATAAGTTATTAACTCTTTCTGCCTTGATACTTTCAACATCTATACATGCTCCTGTAAGTGTAATAACTAGTAAGTCCATAATAAGACCTGGGTTAATACCTGTACCTAATACAGTCACTCCATTTTCTTTAGCAATTCTGTCTAATTCCTTTGCTAATTCTGGAGATTGGGCTTGAGGATAAGCCATTTCTTCTGCAGTTGATACTACATTGATTTTTCTTTCTAGACAATATTTGATCTTATCAAAGGATGTTTTTGTATAAGAGTCAGTTGCTATTACTACAACATCGGCTGCTCCTTCCTTTATTACATCTTCATAAGAGCCAGCTATTAGATCTGGTCTGTCGCCTCTTTCAATGCCTGTTAATTCATACATTGATTTTCCTATTTTATCGCCCCTTACTACTGCTCCAACTACATCTACGCCTTTTTTGTTTAATAGCATTTCTACTACGCCTTTTCCCATTGCTCCTAGTCCCCAAACAATTACCTTAACATTTTCTTTTCTCATGATTATACCTCCTTTAATCTTTTATAATTATGTAATGCAATTTTCTTGCCAACTTTTTTAGAATCAGATATGCTTATTTCTTTGAAATTTCCAGAACTTTGCCAAATATTTGACAGGTTTCTCGTAATTTTTCTCAAAAAATGCAATAATATTTGCATATAAGCGCAAAAATTATTGCATCAGATTTTATATTTCTTCAACTTATGTTGCAAGGTTTGCCTTTTTATTCCTAATTCTTTAGCTGTTTTAGTTATATTATTGTGATTATTTTCTAAGGCATTTATAATAAGGTTTTTTTCAATTTCTTCTAAAACTACTGGTAAACTTTTATCTTTTTGCTCCAAGACGAAGGGATTTCTATAGTGCTTGTCCTTCATAATATGAATGGAAGAAATGAAGTCCTTCTTTGTCAATAAAGTTTCATTCTCATCCACTATATTCATAGCCCCTTCAATAACATTGGCTAATTCCCTAACGTTTCCAGGCCAAGTATATTCCATAAAATAATCTAGTACATCTTTTGATACACTTTTTACTTTTTTGTCCAATAATAAGTTAAATTTATTTATAAAATGGTTTGTAAGTATAGGTATATCCTCTTTCCTTTCCACCAATGGTGGTATCTGGATAAATATTACATTTAGCCTATAGAACAAGTCTTTTCTAAGGGTTCCTTTTTTTAGGCTCTCTAACGGTGGTTCATTAGTAGTTGCAATAATTCTTACATCTATGGGTATATCTTTAGAACCTCCAACCCTCCTAATATAGCCTTCTTGTAGGACTCTAAGTAATTTGGCTTGTAGTGGCAGGGACATGGAGTTTATTTCGTCTAACATTAAGGTCCCACCATTGGCCTGTTCAAATATTCCTTCCCTTTCAACGGCTCCTGTAAATCCACCCTTATCTGTACCAAATAATATTCCTTCCAGCAATGACTCAGGAATTGCAGCACAATTTTGGGCTAAAAATGGCTTATTAGCTCTTATACCTCCATAGTGGATACTTTGAGCGAATAGCTCTTTTCCCGTTCCTGTATCTCCGTAGATTAGAACACTTGATATTGAATTACTTGCTTTTTTAGCAATTTTCTTTGCCATTTCTATTGGTTCTGATACTCCAATGATATCGTGGAAATTATATCGTTTGATCTTATTTTTAGATGGGGATTTTCTAAATTTTAATTCGCTTTGCAATTCTATCAATTGATCAGACAAGTTCTTAATGTGGGTAATATTATTGGATATCTCTAAAGCACCTATGATTTCATCTTTATTGTACAAGGGTATGGTAGAATTTATGGTGGTAATTCTTTGTCCTTTAAAGTTTAAATAGGTTTGGGTACTATTTAGTATTGACTCTCCTGTGTGTAATACCTTAATCAAAGTCGACGTCTCTTCATTTAGGCTAGGAAAGATATCTAAGATATCTTTCCCCAGTACTTGTTCTCTTTTTAGGCCTTCTAACTTTGCCATAACATCGTTATATATTACAGTCTTTCTATCTTTGTCAATTACATGGATACCAATATTAGCATGGTGCAAAATATTTTGCATTATGATTTTATTAAAATCTACATTTCTCATATTACCATCCCTAACTTATTCCTTTAATGTTATGGCAGCAATCATTCTATTTTTAGTACCCTTTTCTTTTCTATATGAATACAGAGTATCTAGGTTACAGGCAGTACAAAAATTGCTCTTATAAATATTCTCATCCTTAATGCCTGCATCTAGCAAATTAATATAATTTACCTTCCAAAGGTCCAAATAGGTCTTTCCATTTTTTTGAACTATTATTTCAGAATTATTATACTTGGACTTAAATAATTTTTCCACATCTTCTCCTATTTCATAACAGCAAGGTCCTATGGAAGGCCCTATGGCTACAACTATATTGTTTAAATTAGACTGGTAAGATTTCACCATATTATCTATAATGACTCCTGCTATCTTGTTTAAAGTTCCTTTCCAACCAGCATGGGCAAGACCTATGATGTCTTTTTCTTTATCATAAAAATATATTGGGACACAGTCAGCATGGTAGGTACATAATACTAGACCTTTAATATTAGTAATAAATCCATCGGCTTCTTCTTGTCCAATGGTTTTATTATCCTGTTGATCTAATATGATTACATCTTTACCATGAACTTGTTTTGCCCTATAGATTTTTTCATCGGGTATATTAAGTAATTTACTTAAATCATTAAATATGTTTTTTTGATCCCATCCAATTCTTGAAGAAAACAGATGGCAAATATTATTATATCTATTAAATCCTTCTATTTCAAAGTATAGGGTATTGTCATAGAATTTTTTTGTAACTCCCATATTCATCTCCTATTGTCAGTATTCTCATTAAGCAAATTTTTCAATTCATCCATAAAAGAATTTAGGTCCTTAAACTGTCTATATACAGAGGCAAATCTTACATAGGCCACATGATCAACATCTTTCAATTTATTCATTACCATTTCCCCAATTTCATTAGAAGTTACTTCCTTTTCCATGGAGTTGTATAGGGATTTTTCAATTTCACCTACAATATTTTCTATTCTTTCCATGGAAACAGGTCTTTTCTCACAAGCTTTTATTATACCATTTAAGATTTTATTTCTATCAAAGGTTTGTCTATTTCCATCTTTTTTAATAACCATAAGTGGGATTTCTTCAATTTTTTCATAGGTAGTAAACCTTCTACTACAATTTATACATTCCCTTCTCCTACGGATTGCTTGTCCTTCTTCTGTAGGCCTGGAATCTACAACCTTGGACTCATGAAATGAGCAAAAGGGACATTTCATCTTTCCACCTCACCTTTTACTTTAACTTCACTTTAATTATATTACATTGATTGAAAAATGTCTATTTATATATCTCCCTTATAATCCACTAAAATAGTGTCAGTTCCTATTTTTACGATATCACTCCAATTAATAATGATCTCTGAACTTTTACCAAACAGGCCTAATATTTTACCCCCGCCAGAAATTACTAGGGCTTCTACATATCCTTTTTCTAGGTCTAATTCAAAATCGTCTACAAAGCCCATTCTTTCTCCTGTATTTATGTTTATTATTTCCTTTTCCCTGATTTCTGATAATTTTAACATAATCCCACCTCTTTCATATTATACCCTATTATTTATATATAAAAATAGGGTATAAATATGACAAGATTTTGGTGGGATTTATATCTTCTTCCTTATATATATTTTCTCATCTGCCTTAAGGCATTTTTCTCTAATCTGGAAACTTGAGCTTGTGAAATGCCAATTTCTTCAGCAACTTCCATTTGGGTTTTACCTTCAAAAAACCTTAAATTAAGTATCTGCTTTTCTCTGCTATTTAATTTTTCTATTGCTTCCCTTAAGGCTATTTGACTTAACCAAACCTCGTCCTCTGCCTTTTCATCCCTTACTTGGTCCATTACGTATATTGCATCGCCACTATCATGGAAAATTGGTTCAAATAATGAAATAGGTTCTTGTATTGCTTCCAGTGCAAATACTACTTCCTCTTTAGGTAGATTTAACTCCTCTGCTATTTCATATATTGTAGGTTCTTTGGAATTTTTATTAATCAATTGTTCTCTTGCTTGTAATGCTCTATAGGCAATATCCCTTAAGGATCTAGATACTCTAATGGAATTATTATCTCTTAAATATCTTCTTATTTCACCTATTATCATAGGCACTGCATAAGTAGAAAACCGTACATTTTGACTCAAGTCGAAATTGTCTATAGCTTTTATTAAACCAATACAGCCTACCTGAAACAAATCATCAACGTGTTCGCCTCTTCGATTAAATCTTTGGATGATGCTAAGTACTAGTCTTAAATTACCTTGAATAAATTTCTCCCTAGCCTTTAAATCACCAGCTTTTATCTTGACAAATAATTCTTGCATTTCTTCATTAGTTAGTACTGGCAGCTTTGAAGTGTTTACTCCACATATCTCTACCTTAGATATATGCATTTACTTTCATCCTTTCATGCTGTATTGCCCCTTTCTCTATAAAATTATTGCCTTGAATAGCATTTTTATTCAAAAATTTATTTTACTTAAAGTCCATTTTACATCAGCTTTACCATCTCTTTCCTCAGCCTTTTAATTATTCTCTTTTCTAGCCTAGATATATAGGACTGGGAAATACCTAAAAGGTCTGCAACTTCTTTCTGGGTTTTTTCCTTCCCATTATGTAGTCCGAACCTTAATTCAATTATGGTTTTTTCTCTACCAGATAACTTGCTAATGGCTTGTTTTAACAAGACCCTATCTACTTCCGATTCAATATTTTTAAATATAATATCTCCATCAGTTCCTAAAATGTCTGATAATAGTAGTTCATTTCCATCCCAATCTGTATTTAAAGGTTCATCTAAGGAGATTTCTGATTTCATTTTGCTAGTCCTTCGAAGGTACATGAGTATCTCATTTTCTATACATTTTGAAGCATAGGTGGCAAGCTTAATATTCTTATCAGGATCAAAAGTGTTAACAGCCTTTATTAGTCCAATGGTACCTATTGAAATAAGGTCTTCAATGGATATTTTAGTGTTTTCAAATTTCCTAGCTATATATACTACAAGTCTTAAGTTCCTTTCAATTAGTATAGTTTTGACTGTTTCGTCTTCCTTGATCAAGGAAAGATAATGGGCCTCTTCTTCTGGAGATAATGGTGGAGGTAATATTTCTCCACTTCCTATATAATGAACTATTTTTATAATATTTAATTTTTCCAATACTTTATATAAAATAGTTTTTAATCTAAGTTTGATACTCGTAAACATTTATATTCCCCCTATCTAAGATTTCTAGACTCAATAACCCCTTATATTGTTCATCTGTGGAGAGCTTACCATTAAATATTCCAATAATTAAATTATCACATCTTATAACTCTTGAGTTTTTCTTAATTTCTATATAATCTGGTTTAAAGCCTAATAACATCCCTTTTTTAGAACCTATAGTTTTAAAAGGGATAAGTCTAATAAAGTTTTTCTCTTTCAATTCTTCCATAATATTTTGTATTTGCAACAGGTCATCCTCTTGCTTATTTTCAAATACTTGTCTTAATCTTTCAGGAATTATTTCCTTAATAATTTCATATTCTACTATAAATACTGGTAATCTAGTTAATGGTTCAAGTAGTGAGTTTCCTGTATCCATTAAAGCAATAAGAGAAGTATTCTTATTACCATAGTATATAGTTACTTCAAATAATTCTTTTTCTCTAGTTGTTTTTTCTTGATAATAATCGAATATATTCTTAATTAAAATTCCACCTAAAGCTACTCCTAATATTAAATATCTAATTGGAAAGTCTTTGGTAAATACATTTTCATTTAATGAAAAATTAGAATAGTTCTGCACAAAATAATAGGTTCCAATACTAGCTCCAGCAAAAATAAAGGATACAATATAAAATCCAAATAATTGTTTTATATATAATTCTATGGATTTAGAATCAAAGGCCAACTTTACAATAATTATAGATATGAGAATTTTCATAAAGAAATTAGTCAAGAATAGGAAAGAAGGTATAAATAATACAAAGGGATATAAAGCTGCTACAAAGGAAGCTATTAATATCCTTTTCCTACTTGCCTTGGTCCTAGTTATTATCTTGGTAATATTTAAGATTGCGAAATTTATTAAAAAATTTTCCAAAAATAAATATTCAGCAACTACATACAAATATATTCCTCCTATAATTATATAGCCTAATACTTATTCTATTCTTTAATAGTTATTATAGGACATTAATTTTAAATTTTTTGTCATTTTATAGTTAATAAAAAAAACGTATCTCTACAAAAAGATACGTTTTCTTTGTTAATTTGATTTTTTATCTCTTCTTCTAAGAAATACGGGAATATCTAATTCATCATCGTCATGGGCTGCAACTTCATCTTTCCCGTCATCCTTGTTTATGGCTTCTCTTATTGACTTTTGACTTTCCATATCGAATCCGGTAGCAATGACAGTTATTTTAATTTCTTCCTTCAAACTTTCATCAATTCCTGCACCAAAGATTATGTAGGCATCCTTGTCTACTGCAGCCCTAATTAAATCAGCAGCTTCATTGACTTCGAATATTCCCATATCTTCGCCACCGGTGATGTTTAACAATACTGATTTTGCACCATCGATTGATGTCTCCAATAAAGGTGACCTAATGGCTTGTTTAGCTGCCTCTGTTGCCCTATTCTCTCCAGAAGCCCTTCCAATACCCATGTGAGCAATTCCCTTAGCATGCATAACAGTCTTAACATCAGCAAAGTCTAGGTTTATTAAATTTGGCACTGCTATTAAGTCAGATATGCCTTGTATACCCTGTTTAAGTACTTCATCAGCCATCATAAAGGCTTCTACCATAGTAGTCTTCTTATCTGCAATTTGTAATAACCTATCATTTGGAATGGTAACTAGAGTGTCAACTTTGGACTTTAACTCCTCTATACCTTGTTCTGCATGTTTCTGTCTTCTTGGCCCTTCAAAGGTGAAAGGCTTTGTAACTACTCCTACTGTAAGTATGCCTAGCTCCTTAGCTATTTCTGCTACTATTGGTGCTGCCCCTGTTCCTGTTCCCCCACCCATGCCTGCTGTAATAAAAACCATGTCTGCACCCTTTATAATCTCTGCTATTTCATTTCTATTTTCTTCTGCAGCCTTAGCTCCAATTTCTGGATTCGCTCCAGCACCTAAACCACGGGTCAACTTTTCTCCAATTTGAAGTTTATATTCTGCCTTGGAGGAATTAAGGGCTTGTCTATCCGTATTTAAGGCGATGAAGTCAACTCCCCTTACGCCACTTTCTATCATTCTATTTACAGCATTATTACCTCCACCACCAACACCAAGAACCTTAATCCTTGCAAATTGTTCAACATCTACATCAAAATCAAACATAACATTTCCCCCTTATATTTTGATAGCTTATCCAATATTTGCTTTTTAAATTTCTAGTTAGTTTTTTTCCCTTTGAAAAGTAAGACCCTCCTGATCTTAGCAAAGTTTTCAAATAGCCTTCCACCAAATGTAAAAATAGCTGCATAATATAGAGGAACGCCTAGTCTATCCCCAAGATATGCAAGAAAAGCAGCTAAAATTGCATTTCCAAAGAAACCTGAGAGAAAAATTCTTATATTAAAATTGTTTTCTAAGTTAGATCTAATACCGCCAAATACTGAATCTAAACAGGCTAGTATTGCTACGGAAACGTAAAGTGAATAGGTGGTATCATAAGTATAGGGTAAAATAAAACCAATTACAATACCTATTAAAATACCAATTATTGCAACGAACAAATTAATCATCCTTTCCCAATGGCTTGGCATATCTGAAGTCAAAATCTCCAGTATAAGCAGGAATATATATCGAATCTTCTATGGTTGTTTCAAAGCCTATTTCATATATTTTTAATAAATCGCCATAAGTTCCTGGTGCATTCACAGCTGCATATAATACTTTAGGGTCTCCAATAGCTTTAATAATAAAGGGTGTGGCAGAGCTTCTTCCATTTATTCTAATAACTGGCCCACCACATTTTATTTCAGATGTAGATAATACCCTTTCATTATTTATACTAATGGCTTCTGCTCCTGCAATTCTCAAGTCATTTATTATATTTAGTATATCTACATCATGGATAACGTCTTCATTTAAATCGAAACCAAAATACCTTTCTGCTGGATTATCATACATTTTTATTACTATTCCAGGTCCTTCCAAAGAAGTTTGCCCTGAATGAATTTTATTATATTGGATATCTTCCAATAAAATATTAATAATATTATCGTCACCTTTAGCTATATTCTCCAGTAAGGCCAGCTCTTCCTCTTTCATCTTAATTATATTGTTTAGCTCAGCTATTTCATTATTGATGGCATTGATTTCAGCTTTCATAGTTTGTAGGGATCTAATGGTAATAGGAGTAATAGTTTCAAGTTTCATTTTTATTTGTGTAGAAATAAAAATACCAATCATTATACTGAAAAAAGTTAGGATGATTTTTGGATTTTGATTTTTCATTGAAATCACCCCATTAATCAAGATTTTCGTCTACAGGATTTGCGTATATGAATTCCTTTATCTTCCTAGATTTTGGTATTACTATATTATTTTCTTTATTCACTTGTACCAAGTAGTCGTAATTCCTTAATATGGTCACTATTCCTCCTTTAAGGTTTAATGCAGACTCCAAAGTGTCTGGTGGTCCTATTGCTTTTATAACAATAGGTGGACTTGTTGATACACCATTGATTTCAATATGATTTCCAGCTTTCTCTATCTCAGTAAAGGATGTATATCTTTGGTCATTGATAGATATGGCCTCTGCATCGGCTGCATTTAAAACAGATATTACTTGTAAGATTAAATCCAACTCATCAATTATACTATAACCAAAACCATATTCTAAATCCACTGGTGGATCATTAATTTCAATAACAACACCTGGTCCTTCTAAATCTAAGTATCCAGCTAACATCCTATATTTCATTGTATCATTATATAGGTTTTCAGCATATATATTTTTATCTACTTCACTCATCTCATATTGCTTTATCTTAGCTTCTAATTCATCAACTTTATTTATTAATAAATCCCTTTCATTTTGTGCTTTTTTCAGCTCTGTAGCAAGCTGCTGAGCTCTTTGAGTAGGTAAAATACCCTCTCCTAGGGTTTTATTCACAGTTTTGAATTGAAGGGATACAATAATTCCAAGTAATATAGATACTATTGTTAATGCAATATACTCCTTAAATTTTTTCATCTTACCTCTCCTACTCCTCGTTAAGTACAATTACAGGATTATCTCCCCTATCCATTAATATCATTTTACAGGATAGTCCTTTTTTGTCGATATCTTTTAAAATTTCATTTAATAAGTTCAATTTATATTTTACATTATTTATGGTACCAAAGGCAACCATAATACCATCATTTAATTCAATATTTATATTGTCATTATCTGTCATATCCACATCTTTCATCTTTGATAATAAACCTAGGGCATGTCCTTCTTCAATAAATTCAAAATTTAGTTTAGTATCTTCAGAAGCTATTAAATTTTCGCCAATTCTTTTGTTCTCTATATTAAAGCCACTGATTAAGGGCAAATTTTCATTCTCACTATCTAATATATCCAAAATATATCCTTCTTCATCAATTAAGGCAACATATGATAAGTTCTTTATCTGAAATACCTCTTTCCTCTCTATAACCTCTATTATAATTCCTTTAGGAAGTTTTCTTTTTATATTTACATCTTTAATATAAGCTAAATTCCTTAAATTATTCTCTCCATCCTTTGTCCTAACCTTTAGTATGTTTTCCCCTATGTTAATGGATGAACCTAATATTATACTTTCCTTGGATAGTTTATTATTTCCTATTACCTGTATATTATTTATGATAAACAGATCTGTATTTAATGCCAACACAATTAACAAAGTTACAAATAAGCCTAACAAGAAAATTCTAAAATATAACCTTCTTCTTCGCATTTTTCTTTCTACTCTAGATATTTTTCTCATGTTATCACCCCTCTGGGCTAGTCCCTATGTATAATTAGCAGCAAATGCTGCTAATCAAAATGCTGCTAATCAATCTTTACTATATCTGCACCTAAGTTTTGCAAGGTTATATGGAAATCTTCATATCCTCTTTCTATGTGATAAATATTTTGAACTTCAGTAGTCCCTTTAGCAACTAATCCTGCTAAAGTCAAAGCTGCTCCACCTCTTAAATCCTTAGCAGTTACCTTTGCACCTGTTAATTCTTTAACACCATTAATGACTGCAACCCTACCAAAGATCTTTATATTGGCCCCCATTCTAATTAATTCCTCACCATGTTTAAACCTGTTTTCAAATACAGTTTCACAGATTATACTGGTTCCATTAGCTATTGATAAGAGAGCCATCATTTGAGCCTGCATATCTGTTGGAAATCCAGGATAGGGTAAAGTTTGTATCATTTCTATTGAATTGACCTTTCTAGGACCTGCTACTTTTAAAGAGTTGCCATTGGTATAGATCAAGGCACCTGCTTCCTTTAACTTAGCTATTGTTCCCAATAGATGTTCTACAATAATGTTATTCAAAATAATATCTCCACCTGTTATGGTAGATGCAACCATTAAGGTACCTGCTACAATCCTATCAGGAATTATGGTATGTGTAACGTCTTTTAACTCTTTAACACCCTCTATTGTTATTACTGAAGTTCCTGCACCGGAGACCTTGGCTCCAGACTTATTTAAGTAGTTTTGTAAGTCAATTATTTCAGGTTCCCTAGCTGCATTTCTAATCACTGTAGTTCCCTTTGCCTTTACAGCAGCTAGGATAATGTTTTCAGTGGCTCCTACCGATGGGTAATCCAATTGTATATCGCAGCCCTTTAACCCCTCAGTCTTACAGTATAGTTGACCATGAGACTCTTCTATTATTGCTCCCATACTTCTTAATGCTTTTAAATGTAGATCTATAGGTCTTGGTCCAATTTCACAACCACCGGGGTAAGTTATGACAACCTCACCCGTTCTTGATAACATTGCTCCCATTAGTATGATGGAAGATCTCATTTCCCTAACTAATTCCTCTGGAACTACTATTTGATTTAGGGGTTTAGAATCTATTTCCATGATATTACCAGTTCTTTTAACTGTACAACCTAATGATAAGAGAATACTTTCCATTATTTCCACATCTCTTAAATTAGGTATATTAAATATGGTGCTTTTATTTTCTCCAATAACAGTGGCTGCTAATATAGGTAGTACTGAATTCTTGGCTCCTGAAACTGAAACTTCTCCCATTAGCTTATTTCCACCATTGATAATATATTTTCCCACCAAACCACCTCCGCATAACATACATTCGAGTATATAAACATATTATGCATAGGTGGATTTAGGGTTACAGATTTTATTTTATGATGGTTTCAATAAGCTGGTATATCTTTTCTGCTGCATCGATTTGACCCATTTTTTTGCTATTTTTTCTCATATTTGATAATTTTTTGTCATCTCTTATAATACTATATATAATATCATCTAGTCTGGTATTATTTAAATCCTTCTCAAGTACTAATACGCAAGCTCCATTTTTTTCAAAGGCCCTAGCATTAAACTCCTGATGGTTTTCTGCTGTATAACTTTTAGGTATTAATATGCTTGGGACACCTACTGCTGAAATCTCTGCCAAGGTAATGGCTCCTGCTGAGGTAATAACAAGGCTTGCAATGTTTATTGCTTCAGGCATCTGGTAAAAGTATGGGAATATCCTAATGTTTTTATCAAGTATAATGTTGTTTTTATTGATCTCTTTCATAAATTCATCATAGAATCTTTTACCAGTTACATGAATTAGCTGTATGTCTTTTATACCTCTTCTAATAAAATCAAACATGGCATCGTTTAATTTTTTCTGTCCTCCACTACCTCCAAAGGATAGGATAAAGGGTTTATTTTTATCTATATTTAGGCTTTTATAGGCCATTTCCTTATCTATTTCAAGGATTTCCCTACGGATTGGGTTTCCTGTTTTTACAACCCTATCGGGGTGTTTAAAGTATTTTTTTGACTCCTCGAAGGTTACAGCTACCTTATCCACATATCTAGATAAAATCTTATTTGTAATACCTGGATAGGCGTTTTGTTCGTGGATTAATGCAGGTATCTTTTTCCTCTTAGCCACATAGACTACTGGACCACAAACATATCCTCCAGTACCTATTACAACATCGGGCTTAAATTCGTCTAAGATCTTCTTGGCATCAAATAAGCCATGTATAAGTTCCTTTGCTGCAATTAATGAATTTTTATTTAATCTCCTAGGCAAGCCCTTAACCCTTATGGTTTTAAATTTTAATCCTTCCTTTGGTACCAGTTCTGCTTCTAAACCCTCCTTAGTACCTACATAAAGGATATTGGCATTTTTATCTCTTAACTGAATTTCTTTTGCAATGGCTAAGGCAGGGTATATGTGGCCACCTGTACCTCCACCAGATATTAAATATTTCAACTCTTTCAACTCCTATCTAAATTCGCATGTCTAGAAATATTTAGCAGTATTCCTATGGCTGACATATAAACCATTAGGGAAGTTCCACCATAAGATACAAAAGGCAAAGTAATGCCTGTTGTAGGTATGGAAGATGTTACTACTGCAATATGGATTAAGGTTTGAACAGTTACTAAAGCTGTTATACCTGAAGCCAAAAAACATCCAAATGCATCTTCAATACTTAAGGCTATCCTAATGCCACGCCAAATCAATATCATGAATAGTATAATGACGAAACTAGTACCTAAAAAACCTAGTTCTTCACCTATAATTGAAAAAATAAAGTCGTTATAGGACTCAGGAATATAGAAGAATTTTTGCCTGCTTTTTCCTAAACCTAGGCCAAATAGGCCTCCAGAACCTAGGGCATATAGTGATTGGACAGCTTGCCATCCAATATCTAATTTGTGGGCAAAGGGGTCTCTAAAAGCTATAATTCTCTTCAATCTATATTCATTCTCTGGCCCCGTTACAGCTAAGACTCCCAAGGCAGCAGCTCCTAAAACCATGAAAACCAAGTGAAACAAATTCATCCCAGATATGAAAAACATGCCCATCAAGGTAGCTGCCAAAGTAATGGTAGTTCCTAAGTCTTTCTGAACATATATGGCACCACAGGCTATGCCTACAATGATTAAGGCAGGCAATGTGCCATGAAAAAGTGAAGAGATTTCTTCTTTTTTATTAGCAAGGAAGTTGGAAAAGAAAATTATGGAACCTATTTTTATGGCATCTGAAGGCATGAAGGTTGTAAAGCCTAAATCTATCCATCTCCTTGCTCCTTTAATTTCCCTACCTAAGGGAGTAAAGATCAAGGCCCCTAAAAATAGGGAGAATATAAAAATCAATAGAGAGTATTTCTTCCAGATTTTATAGTCTATGTTCATACAAATTAGGAGGCCTGTAAGACCAACTGAAGCAGATATAATTTGCTTTTTCAAAAAATGGTAACCGTTTCCATAATCTTGCATGGCTTCAGGCCAGCTAGCACTAAAAACCATAATGATGCCAATGAAGACAAGGAATAAGGTTGACAAAAGTAAGGTGAAATCAACTGCTTTTTTTCTTTGAAGAGTCTTTTTCTTTGACATATTACTCCACCTCTAAATTATAAACAGCGTTTTTAAAATCCTTACCTCTTTCCTCGAAACTATTGTACATATCCCAGGAAGCACACGCAGGAGATAGTAACACATTATCCTTTTCCTTTCCTAACTTATAAGCTAAATTTACAGCTTCCTTCATATTGTCTACTAGATGTACATTTATAAAATTTAACTTTAAGGCAGTTTCCTTGATTTTTTCCTTTGTTTCTCCCATAAGAATTAGGTCTTTAACTTTTCCATTAAAGGATTTGATCAAATCATCAAAGTCTGAACCCTTATCATAGCCACCTGCTATTAGGATTATGGGTCCATTAAGGGCCTCTATTGCCTTTATGGTAGAGTCTGGATTAGTTCCCTTGGAATCATTATAAAAGGCAATACCTCTTATTTCCTTAACATATTCAATCCTATGTTCTACTCCAGGAAACTCCTTCAAGACTTCTCTAATACTGCTTAAATCTACTCCCATAGCATAGGCTATAGCAACGCTGGCTAAAGCATTTTCCAGATTATGCTTTCCTAATATCTTTAGTTCACCAGTAGGAATTACTCTTTCATTAATATTTTCATCCTTTATAACTATATAATCTCCTTCTACAAATACTCCCTTATCTAATACACTATTAGCACTAAACCAGATAAGCTTTGAATCAATTTCTTCCTCAAATTGTCTTAGGAAAGTATCTTCAAAGTTGAGTACTGTATAATCATTTTTACCTTGGTTTTTGAATACTTTTTTCTTAGCCCCTATATAATTGTCCAATGTACTATGCCAGTCTAAATGGTCAGGGGTAATATTGGTTATTAAGCTTACCCTAGGTTTAAAATGTATTGTATCCTCCAATTGAAAACTACTTGCTTCAACGACAAAGACATCTTCCTTTTCAGCATTTATCATATCTGCAAGAATACCCACACCTATGTTTCCTGCTAGGTAAGTCTTATATTTTGCCTTCTTAAATATCTCTCCCACTAAGGCAGTAGTGGTAGTCTTACCATTGGTACCCGTTATAGCAATTATATTATCTGTTGGTGAGATTCTATAGGCCAATTCTATATCTGTTATTACCTCTATGTTTCTGTTTCTGGCATTAAGAATAATTGGATTAGTAGGCATAATTCCAGGGCTTTTTATTATTAAATCAATATCTTCCAATGGGATATCAATTGTATTCAAGTATTTTTCAACAAATATGCCATCTATTTTTTGAAAGAAGTCTTCCAATTCCTCTTCTTTTTTTGAATCAGATACTATTATTTGGGCATTTAACTTGTGAAGTGCCTTTACTGTAGATAGGCCTGTTATGCCCAGTCCTAAAACTAATACTCTAGAATTTGATAAATCCATATAATCAACTCTCTTTCTAATAAGGTACACTAACTATCCCAATTAAGCATAATATAACTGTTACAATCCAAAATACAGCTACTACTTTAGTTTCCTTCCAACCTTTTTGCTCATAGTGATGATGGAGTGGACTCATAAGGAAAACCCTTTTTCCAGTTAGTTTATAAGAAGTTACTTGAATAATAACCGATAGGGCTTCTGCAAAGTATATACCTCCCACTATTGGTATTATCAAAGGCAGATTCAAAAGTATTGCTATGGCAGAGACTGCTCCACCTAAGGCCATAGACCCTGTATCTCCCATAAAGACTTTTGCAGGATAGGCATTGTGGATTAAAAAGCCTAAACAAGCTCCTGCCAAGGTAGTGGAGAATATGGATATGCTTTCCATACCATAGTTTAATGCAACCAATCCAAAGAAGGACAGGATAATTAAAGTAACTCCTGATGCTAACCCATCTAGACCATCGGTTAAATTTACACTATTAACAGTTGCCACAACTACAAAGGTAATGAATGGAATGTATAAGGGGCCTAGGTCTAAGTATTGGTCTCTCAAAAAGGGTACTATTAGTTTAGTTCCTAGTACAGAAGTAGATGATTGATATATTGTCAAAATAACAGCCAGTATAATTTGACCAATCAATTTTTGGTATGCCCTTAATCCCAAAGACCTTTTCTTAACTACCTTTATATAATCGTCTATGAATCCGATTAAACCGAATCCAAAAGTAGATAATAGTAATACATACATATCACGATTTAATACACCGGATGTTACAATTGTAATGACTAAGGCTATTAGTATTAAAATCCCACCCATAGTAGGAGTTCCAGATTTTTTTAAGTGGGTTTGAGGGCCATCATCTCTTACATTTTGACCGATTTTTAGCTTCCTTAATAAGGGTATCATAATTGGCCCAAGGATAAGGGTTATTAAAAAGGATATTAAAATATTTCTTACTATATCTATATATTCAATCATAATTTTCTCCTCTCAAGTATCTAATCTATTATTTTTTGTTATTTAGATAATCTAGTACAATTTGCCTTTCATCAAAAGGTAAGGTCTTTCCATTGATTATGGTATAGGTTTCATGGCCTTTCCCTGCCAATAATATTATATCTTTAGGCTTAGCATTATCTAAAGCGTATTTAATAGCTTCCTCCCTATCTATTATCTTAACAAATTTTCCTCCTGTTTTTCTTGTACCAACCAAGACATCATCTATAATTGATTCTGGGTCTTCAAATCTTGGGTTATCTGATGTGACTATGGACAAGTCAGCATATTTGCCAACTGTTTCCCCCATTTCAGGTCTTTTAGTCCTATCCCTATTGCCTCCAGCTCCAAAAACTACGATTATTCTTCCTTCTGCAAACTTTTCAATAACTTTTAGCACTTTTTCAAGTCCATCTGCCGTATGGGCAAAATCTATTATAACAGTATAATCTGTATTGGTGGGAACTACTTCAAATCTTCCTTTTATTCCTTCTAAGGATTCTAAGCCCTTTTTAATAGTGTCTAGGTCTATACCATAGGCATAGGCACAGGCTGCTGCAGCTAAACTGTTATATACGCTAAATTCACCTGGAATATTTAATTTTATCTCTATCTTACCTTGAGGCGTGTTTAAGTTAAACTTTACTTTTGATAAGCTAAATTCAACATCTGTTGCAAAAATGTCTGCCTTATTTCTTATACCATAGGTCAATAAGGGAATTTGCTCCCCTATTAAGTCTATTATTTTCCTTCCGTAATTATCATCAATATTTATAATATTGTATTTCTTAGTTTTGCTAAAAAGTTTTAATTTGCTGTGAAAATATTTGTCCATGGTTTCATGATAGTCTAAGTGGTCCTTGCTCAAATTAGTGAATATACCAACATGAAAACCCATATAGTTTACCCTTTTTAATTCTAAGGCATGGGAAGATACTTCCATGATACAAGTATCAATGCTTTTATCAACCATTTCCTTCAGTAGCTTATGGATAATTAAGGCATTAGGCGTAGTGTTGGTAATATCGGATTTTTCATCTCCAATTATGGCTCCAATGGTGCCTATAATACCTACTTTTTTATTATATTCTTCAAAAATACTTTTAATGAAATATGTAATTGAAGTTTTTCCATTGGTGCCTGTTATCCCTATTAATTCCAATTGCTCCCAGGGTCTATTATTGAAAATACTTGAAAACCTTGCCAAGGCATCTACTGAATCCTCAACCTTAATTACTGTAATATCTTCTTTTATATCTAAGTCTCTATCTATAACTACTGCAATAGCACCATTTTCAATAGCTTTGTCAATATAATCGTGACCATCTACTGTAAAGCCTCTTTCTGCAATAAAAAGGTCTCCCCTTTCTATTTTGCGGGAATCATTATTTATACCTGTTATGTCTATGTCTAGACTACCCTTTAGTAAAGTATATTGGTAGTCCTTAACTATATCTTTTAAGTTCATAGTCCCACCTGCCTTCTATCCTTTATAAAGATTAACTAAAAGGCAACTTACTTAAGTTGCCTCTAATATCTTACTCCTATGTCCCTTCAAATTCAACTACTATTTTGCTATTTATATCTAATACTTCACCAGGAGCAGGGCTTTGTGACTTAACCTTACCTTCTCCCTTAAGTTCATAATTTATATTAAGATCATTTAATATCTCTATTACTTCTGATTTATCCTTTCCGAATAAATTTGGCATTATTATAGTTTCACCTTCTTTAATATTCAAATATAGGTCAACTATAGATCCTTTTTGTACCTCCGTACCTGGCAATGGGAATTGGTCTAGGATTACTGAATCAGAAGTTAAGTTTAAGTATTCAGTAGTATATCTTAATCCCATTTCAGTTAAAGCTTTTCCACCTTCTCCTATTTTCATATTTGTAACATCAGGTACTATAACTTTTTCTGTCATCATTTCCTGCTCTTCATCTGTGAATACAGGTGTTACTTCAAGATAATTAAGAGTTTCCTCTAAGACATCCCTTGCCACAGGTGCAGCTATGGTACCACCATAATACTGGCCTGCACTTGGCTCATCTATTACAACTAGTAAGACTATTTTGGGATCATCTACTGGAGCTACTGCCACAAAAGAAGCTATGTATTTTCCTTGTGCATATTTACCATCTATTATTTTTTGAGCTGTTCCTGTCTTTCCACCAACCCTCATGCCTGGAATATATGCCTTAGTTCCTGTACCATCTCTAACTACATGTTCTAACATATGTAGCATGGTTTCCGATGTTGATGGTGACAAGACTTTTCTTTTTACAACAGGTTCAAAGCTCTTAACAATATTGCCTTCTTCATCGATTAATTCCTTTACAAGCCTTGGTTCCATTAGATTTCCACCATTGGCAATGGCAGCTACAGCATTAACTAATTGCAAAGGGGTAACTGCTATACCATGGCCATAGGACATGGTGGCTAAGTTGACTTCCCTAATAGTATCTGCACTTGCAGGTACTAAGCCGCTTTGTTCACCGTTTAAGTCTATTCCTGTAGTTTCACCGAATCCAAAGGCCTTTATGTATTTTAACAATAAATCTTTACCAACTTGCCTTCCTAAATTTACGAATACAATATTGCAGCTATTGTTCATACCCTCTATTAAGGTTTGAGGTCCATGGGGGTTATACCATCGAGAACATCTTAGAACTACCCCTTTTATATCCCTTATAAAACCATCACAATAATAGTGAGAATCAGGTTTAGCAATGTTCTCCTCCAAAGCTGCTGCTGCAGTGATTATTTTAAATGTAGACCCTGGCTCATATACATCGCTAATTGCAGTATTTCTCCACATTTCATACCATTTTTCCAAAAGTTCATCTTGGGACAGGTTCTCCCAGCTCTTTTTAAGTTCTTCGTCTAAGGGAACCCTTGGATTATTTGGATCATAGTCTGGTTTGTTGGCTAAGGCCAAAATATCTCCAGTATGGGGTTCCATTGCTATTATGGTAACATTTTTTGCCTTATTGACGATTAAAGCCTCTTCAGCTGCTTTTTCTACGAAATGTTGTATAGTCTCATCTATGGTAGTTACAATAGATACTCCATCTGAAGCTTCATATATTTTTTCATCATCGAAGGGTAGTTGTCTACTGGCAGCGTCAGTGGTTTTTATCCACCTGCCAGGAACACCAGTTAAATATTCGTCATAAATATTTTCAAGCCCCTCTAATCCATTATTGTCAATATTTGTAAAACCTAAAACATGAGATGCAAAATTTCCATAGGGGTAATACCTTTTATTGTCATCGACGATCTCTATGCCCGGTAATTTTAACTTTCTAAGCTCTTGAGCCTCTTCATTGCTTATCCATTGTTTAATCTTTTCAGTTCCTACTCTTTTAGTTATTTTCTCATAAACATACTCTTCATCTAAATTTAAAACCCTAGCTACTTCCTTTGCGGTTTTTTCCGGGTCCTTAATATCAGGTGGACTTGCCCATACAGTGGAAGCACTTATACTTAAGGCTAATTTTTTTCCATTTCTATCATAAATTATACCTCTTTTTGATTTAATTGTAATACCTTTGGTCCACTGTTCTAAGGCTCCCTTCTTTAGTTCTTCTCCTCTAACTATTTGCAAAAACCCCAACCTTCCAATAAGTAGAATGAATAAAGCCATGACAGAAATAAAGGTGAAAATAAGTCTCCTTTTAGATGAATAGCTGGGTTTATTCAAAATAAATACCCCCTAAAATAAATTTGATACAAAGCTTAATATCTTGCTTAATCTTCCTCCTAATGTGATTTTTTCTTCATCTTCTATTGTATTATGGTTAACAGTAATATATACTATTTGATCTTCAGTTGGATAAGTCATCCCTAGTTTAGTGATGGCATCTTCCTCGATTTTAGCTGATGACTTAATCCCTTCTAAATCAGCAATTAAATTCATCTTTATTTTTTCTAACTCTACTTTTTCTCTTTCTAGTTTAGTCAGTTCCTGCCTAATAGATGTAATATTGGCATAGCGAGATAGAATTAACAAAGAAATACCCAATAAAACAAATGGTATAGTCAATGCAAATAGTTTCAATATACTATTATTATTTTTCTTTTTTCTTACAGGCTTTTTTCTATGTTTCTTCTTAACTTCAATTGTTTCTTCAGGGTAATAACTAAATTCTCTTGCTAACAATTTATTCTCCCCCTTTAACATTTAGAACATCAAGTTTCTCTCCAATCCTAAGCTTTGCAGACCTGGATCTAGGGTTTGAATTAACTTCTTCTTCACTGGGTATAATAGGTTTTCTAGTAATGATCTCTATTTCCTTAACTTTATCACATATGCATTGAGGCAATTGTGGTGGACATACACAATCCTTGTTTAATTCTTTAAAGCTTTCCTTTACTATCCTATCCTCTAGTGAATGAAAAGTAATGATTACAAGCCTACCCCCAGGATTTAAAACTTCAACCATTTTGGGAATTGATTCCTTTAAAACTTCTAATTCCCTGTTTACTTCAATCCGTATTCCCTGAAAAGTTTTCTTAGCTGGATGGTGCCCATCTTTTCTAGCATTTTTAGGTATGGCTTTTTTAATTACACTTACTAATTCCAATGTGGTGTCTATTGGCTTTTTTTTTCTTTCCTCTACTATAAATTTGGCTATCCTTTTAGCCCATCTTTCTTCCCCATAATCCCATATTATTCTCTCTAGGTCTTTTTCAGTATACTTGTTTACCACATCCCAGGCTGAAAAGTCCTTAGTCTCGTCCATTCTCATATCTAAGGGTGCGTCCTTATTATGAGAAAAACCTCTACTTTCTTCATCTAATTGATGAGATGAAACACCTAGGTCTAGTAGTATACCGTCCACTTTATCTATTCCTATTTCATCAAGTATCAGATCTAAATTTCTATAATTATTGTGAACAAAGATTACCTTGTCCTCGTATTCTTTTAGCACTTGCCTAGCTTTTTTTAATGCATTTAAGTCTTGATCAATGCCTATTAATTTGCCGCCTTCTAGTCTTTTAACTATTTCCTTTGAATGGCCTCCTCCCCCCAAGGTACCATCAACATATATTCCATTAGGTTTTATCTTTAGTCCTTCAATACATTCCTTTAAAAGGACTGGTACGTGTTTAAATTCCATCCTTATACCCCCAACTATATGCCTAACTCAGCCATTTTTTCTGCAATACTATCATAGCTTAAGCTATCATCGTTATTATAGCTATCCCATTCTTCTTTACTCCATATCTCAATTCTTGTGGATACTCCTATTATGACTACTTCTTTTTCCAATTTTGAGTGTTCCCTTAAATTAGGTGGAATAAGAACTCTTCCCTGTTTATCTAATTCACATTCACTGGCTCCTGAAAAGAAGAACCTAACAAAAGCTCTTGCATCACGATTGGTAAGTGGTAGTTGTTTTAGCTTTTCTTCTAAAATAGACCATTCAGTTTTTGGATAAACGAATAGGCAGTTATCCAAACCTTTGGTCATCACAAATTCTTCCCCCAATTCAGTCCTAAATTTTGAAGGAATTATTATTCTTCCCTTATTGTCCAAGGTGTGTTGATATTCACCAATAAACATAGGAATCACTCACTTTATTATATTTACTACCACTTCTCTCCACTTTCTACCACTATGTCTATTATTCTACACTAAAATCATAATTCCTACCACCCTTTTTTAAAAAAATAATTTTAGGACTTTAGTCATATATTGACAAAAGTGCTTGTCAGTTCAAAATTTAGACAAAAAAAACTGCTGATAAATTGAATTTACCAGCGGTTTTTAGACTTTTTTTATGCTTTTTTTCTATTTCTATAAAAAATT
>Ga0209537_1001176_pt1 | contig 30266 bp, 23 predicted proteins | sample BioPla4DNA1_FD_187698 | JGI IMG/M metagenome (GOLD analysis project Ga0209537, IMG submission 187698) | Biogas fermentation microbial communities from Germany - Plant 4 DNA1 (SPAdes) (version 2) | ecosystem: Engineered > Bioreactor > Anaerobic > Digestate | place: Bielefeld, North...
GTCTGGTATATTATTTGTAAATACAAGAAATAATGATGAAGCTAACATTCCAATAGTGGTATAGATAGTAAATCTTTTGTTAAGCAGTTTGTTGCTTAAGAATATTAATGGTATATTCATAATAAAGGTAGAAATACCAGAAGGTATATTAAATAAATACTGTAAAACAAGTGCTATACCAGTTACTCCACCACTTAAAAGTTCTGCATTAACTAGAAATAAATTAATACCTATTGAAACTATAAAGCAGCCTAAGGTAATAAATAAAAAATCCATAATAATATGTTTATTAAACTTAAGTTTTGTTATCATTTAAAACTCCTCAACTTCTTTTTCCATTGTACATAAAGCATTATATACCAAATATAAAAATATGTTAATAAAGAATTAACTTTATATATTAATAAAATTGTAATTATTGCCCTTAGCAAATTAACATAATATAAGATATTATAATTATAGAATGTTATATTAATAGAATAATATACTAACGAGGTGAATAAAATGTTTAATGTTTTAGTTGTAGATGATGAAAGAGAAATTAGGGACGCAATTGAAATATACTTAAGGGGAGAAGGAATGAAGGTATTTAAGGCTGGAGATGGGGTAGAGGCCTTAGAAATATTAGAGGAAGAAAAAGTACATCTTATAATTTTAGATATTATGATGCCTAAAATGGATGGAATACAAACCTGCTTAAAAATAAGAGAAAAAAGAAATTTACCTATAATAATGCTTTCAGCAAAGGGAGAAGATAGTGATAAAATACTAGGACTAAATGTTGGGGCAGATGATTACATAGCAAAACCATTTAATAACTTAGAACTTGTGGCTAGAGTTAAATCACAGCTTAGAAGATATGAGAAGCCTCTTGAAATAGAGGGAGAAAATAAGGATGTAATAACAGTAAGAGATCTTGTTGTAAATAATAAAGAAAAAACTGTTTATTTAAGGGGAGAAGAGATAAAAGTTACTGCAACAGAATTTAAAATATTAAAATTATTAGCTTCTAACTTAGGAAAAGTGTTTTCTATAAAGGAAATTTATGAAAAGGTATGGGAAGAACCCTTTTATAGAAGCGAAAATACAGTAACTGTCCACATAAGAAGAATAAGAGAAAAAATAGAAATTAATACAAAGGATCCAGAATATATAAAGGTTGTTTGGGGAGTTGGATATAAAATTGAAAAGTAAGATAAAAAACTATTTAACAGGTATATGGGGAATAGAAGTACTAGTTTTTCTATTTTTATTGCCAACCATATTTTTAGGTTATTATCAGGCCCTAAATAATGAATTTGTAGAAATTGGAGCAGGAACCTTTGATGCTTTACTTAATAAAGAAAAATATATTAAGGGAATGATATATTATGAAAGCCAGGATATTTCAAAATATATATATACAAATACAAACAATCTTGAAGATATAAGTGAGATAAAATACGATAATGAAAAATTTATTGGCCCTTCAAATTATAGCGATATATTTTATATATTAATTAATAAAGAAACAGGGGAATATACAACAAATGATCAGGATTTATTTCAAGATATACCCTATGGAAGTGAAACGAGAGAATTAATAGAAAAAGAGACAGAGAAGTATATAGAGGAGTATGGTTTTATATCAGTAAGGATAGATAACGAAGAAAAGAATAATTATTATGTGAAAACAACCCTAGATAGTTTAGAAGAGGGAAAAATTGAAGGTTCCACTGATGAATTTAAAAAAAACAATTATTCTAATATAAAAAATTATGTTGAAATATATTATAGGGCTCCATCAGTATATTTTTATCTTATAAAAACAGAATCAATTACTGCAAAGACTCTTATAGCAGCCACAATACTTACTGCAATACTATTTTTAAAGCTTGTTATAAACCTATTATTTAATAGAAAGAATCTCCACTTAGAAATAAGAGTATTCAAAAATTTATTTTACGTTTTAAAATATGGATTAAAATATAAAAATACAAGAAATAAAATCCTATTATCCTTTGGAATAGCTATAGGGGTTATATTAATTTATTTATATTTAGTTGCAGGAATAAGAAGTGAAAATATATTAGTTACATTTCTTACTAGATATCCCTTTAAAGGAACCCTAATATTAATTCTTATTCCATTAATAACTGTTTTATATTCCTTAAAGAAAAGCTTAGATATATCAATAATAAATGATGGCCTAAAAAAGATTAATTCAGGAGATTTCGAATATACCCTAGATGATATAGGAGAAAGAGAAGTAAGGGAATTAGTAGATAATATAAATAAAATAAAAACAGGATATAAGATAGCATTAAATGAACAAGTTAAAAACGAAAAAATAAAAACTGAATTAATATCAAGTGTATCCCATGATTTAAAAACCCCCCTTACCTCAATAATAAATTATGTAAATATACTAAATAATAAAAATATAACCGAGCAGGAAAGAACAGATTATTTAAGAATACTAGAAAAAAACTCAAGAAGATTACAATCCTTAATAGAAGATTTATTTGAAATTTCAAAATTAAATAGCGGAAAAATGAAGATTGAAAAATCAAAATTAGATATAATTTCACTAATATATCAAGGTGTTGGAGAATACTCCAGCTTATATGAAGAAAAAAATATAGAATTTAAAGTGAATTCTAATGTAGAAGAAGTATTTTTAGATTTAGATGGAAAACTAATATCTAGAGTATTTGAAAATATAATAGTAAATGCATTAAAATATTCATTACCTAATACAAGAGTATATGTAGATGTAATTGATAAAGAAAATATAGTAGAAATAGTATTTAAAAATATTGCAAATTACGAAATGAATTTTAATGTTGAGGAAATGTTTGAAAGGTTTGTAAGGGCTGATAAGTCAAGAAACTCCTCTGTAGAGGGTTCAGGCTTAGGTCTAGCAATATCAAAAAGCATAGTTGAACTACATAATGGAAGCATCGACATAGAAGTTGAAGGGGATATGTTTAAAATATTTTTACTTTTACCTAAAATATAGAGGAGGAAATATTATGTCAGTATTATTTATAGAATATCCAAAATGTACAACTTGTAAAAGAGCAAAAAAATTTTTACAAGAAAATAATATAGAATTTATAGACAGACATATTGTAGAAGAAAATCCAACAAAGGAAGAACTAAAAGAATGGTTAAATAAAAGTGGTCTTAAAATAAATAAATTCTTTAATAGCTCAGGAGTTTTATATAGAGAAATGAAGTTAAAAGATAAGGTAAAAACTCTTGGAGAAGATGAACTATTAGACATACTATCAAGCAATGGAATGTTAGTAAAAAGACCATTAATAATTAATGATGATATTGTTTTAGTTGGTTTTAAAGAAGAGGAATGGAAAGAAAAATTACTAAAGGATAAAAATTATCTATAAGTAATAATTAGGCGAAAAATGGAGATATATATTAATATCTCCATTTTTCTTTATATTGGGATAATTTATCATGTTTTACAAAGGAAAAAAATAAAACTATAATAACAATATGTTGTGCGAAAAATAGGGTTAAAACAAGATGAGCATACTATATATTGTGGGAGGAACAATGATGAATTATTTAAATGAGATTTGTAAAATTGCCTTAGAGGGGATAGATAAAAATAGGGAAATATACACAGAAGATAAACTTATAGAAGCATTAAACAATATAATTAGGCCAAATATGACTAATGAAGAAATAAGGGATTCAGTAATGCAGATAGCACTAGAATTAACATCTGATATGGAGCCAGACTGGCAATTTGCAGCTTCAAAATTATTTGTCCTAAAACTTTATGACAACATTAAAGAAAAAAGAGGAATTTTAGAAGAAAAGAACCTGTATAGTAATTTATATGAATTTATTTCAGAATTAACAGAAAAGGGTCTTTATGGAAGGTATATACTAGAAAACTACACCAAAGAAGAAATTTTAGAATTAGAAAAAGAAATTAAGTCAGAAAGAGATTTTATCTTCACCTATAGTGGCATTAATCTTTTAGCAAGCAGGTATTTAATTCAAGACTACGATAGAAGTCTTTTAGAATTACCACAACAAATGTTTATGGGCATAGCCATGCACTTAGCAATTCCAGAGAAAAAAGAAATAAGAGTAGAGTGGGCTAAGAGATTTTATAATGTATTAAGCTCTTTAAAGGCAACAATGGCTACACCAACAATGTCCAATGCAAGAAAGCCCTTTTATCAATTAAGTTCCTGTTTTATAGATACAGTAGATGACAGTCTAAAGGGAATTTATAAGTCCTTAGATAACTTTGCAGAAGTATCAAAATTTGGAGGAGGAATGGGAGTTTATATAGGTAAGGTCAGGGCTTCAGGATCTCCTATAAGAGGTTTTAAGGGTGCTTCAGGTGGAGTTATACCATGGATTAAGCTATTTAACGATACAGCTATAGCAGTAGATCAGCTAGGTGTTAGAAACGGTTCTGTGGCAATATGGCTAGATGCATGGCATAAGGATATACCAGATTTTCTTCAAATAAGAACAAATAATGGGGACGATAGAAAGAAGGCTCACGATGTTTTCCCAGGCATATGCTATCCTGATTTATTTTGGAAGCTTGCAGAAAGTGACATAAATGCAAATTGGTATATGATGTGCCCTCATGAAATAAAATTAGCTAAGGGTTATTCATTAGAGGATTACTATGGAGAAGAGTGGGAAAAGAAGTACTATGAGTGTGTAGAGGACGACAGAATAACAAAAAGAGTTATGCCCGTTAAGGATATAGTTAGATTAATAATAAAAAGTGCAGCAGAAACAGGTACGCCTTTTGCCTTTTTTAGAGATACAGTAAACAAAATGAATCCTAATAAACATAAGGGTATGATATACTCATCAAATCTTTGTACTGAAATAATGCAAAATATGAGTCCTATGGATATTCAGCAATCAGAAATAATAGATGAAAATGGAGACAAGATAATTGTAGAAAAAATTAAAGCAGGAGACTTTGTAGTATGTAATTTATCCTCAATTGTTCTTGGAAACGTAGATGTAAATGATGATGAAGAATTATCCTATGTTGTAGAAACACAAATAAGAGCTATGGATAATGTTATTGATTTAAATTACTATTCTGTTCCCTTTGCAGAAGTAACAAATAAAAAATATAGGGCAATAGGTCTTGGAACAAGTGGATACCATCATATGCTTGCAAATAATATGATTCATTGGACTGATGATAAACATAAAGAATTTGCAGATAAGGTTTATGAAAAAATAAACTACTATGCCATAAAGGCAAGCAATAAGATTGCAAAGGAAAAGGGAGCCTACCCATACTTTAAAGGTTCAGACTGGGAAACTGGAGAGTACTTTAATCTTAGGGGATATAAATCAGAAGAGTGGAATAAGTTAAAAGAGGAAGTAGAAAAAAACGGTATGAGAAATGGCTATCTAATTGCCATTGCTCCTAATGGCTCTACAGCAACTATTGCAGGAACATCAGAAGGTGTAGATCCAGTGATTTTAAGATTCTGGCTGGAAGAAAAGAAGGGAAGCATAATTCCTAAAACTGCACCAAATTTAAATGAAAGAAATTACTGGTACTATAACTCAGCTTACAATATAGATCAAAAATGGTCTGTTCAAATTAATGGAGTAAGACAAAGACACATAGACCAAGGTCAGTCATCTAATCTTTATATAACAAATGACTATACAATGAGGCAAATAATGAACTTGTATATAGAGGCTTGCAAGGTAGGGGTAAAATCCATCTATTATGTAAGATCAAAATCTCTATCAGTAAGTGATTGTGAAAGCTGTTCAGCATAAGAACCTAGGAAGAAGGGGGTAAAGAAGATGAAAATAAATAAAAAGCCATTATTTAACGAATTAGGAGATACAGAAATATCAAAAAAGAGGATTATAAATGGAAACACTACAAATTTAAATGACTTTAATAATATGAAATACACTTGGGTTTCCGATTGGTATAGACAGGGAATGAATAATTTCTGGATACCTGAAGAAATAAACTTATCCCAAGATTTAAAGGACTATAACGACAAAATAACAGAAGAGGAAAGGGTAGCTTACGATAAGATACTATCATTTTTAATTTTTCTAGATTCAATTCAAACAGCAAATTTATCAAATATAAATAACTATATAACAGCAAGTGAAATAAATTTATGCTTAACAATCCAAGCTTTCCAAGAAGCGGTCCATTCACAAAGTTATAGTTATATGTTAGATACAATTTGTTCACCAGAAAAAAGAAATGAAATTCTTTACCAATGGAAAGATGATGATATTTTATTAAAGAGAAATAAGTTTATAGGAGATTTATACAACAATTTTATTAATAATCCTACAACTGAAAATTTATTAAAAACTATAATGGCAAATTACATTCTTGAAGGAATATATTTTTATTCAGGTTTTATGTTCTTCTACAATTTAGAAAGAAATAATAAAATGCCGGGGTCTGCCCAAGTAATTAGATATATAAATAGAGATGAAAACACACACCTTTGGTTATTTAGAAACATATTAAATGAATTGCAAAATGAAAATCCAGAAATATTTACAGAACCTATTAAAAAAGAGTTAGTAGAAATGATGAAAGAAGGTGTAAAAAACGAAATAGAATGGGGCCATTATGTTATAGGAGACAAAATTCAAGGTATAAATAAAAGTTTAATAAGTAATTATATAAAATACTTAGGTAACTTAAGAATGAAATCTATTGGTTTTGAGCCTATTTATGAGGGATACAATGAGAATCCAGCTAAGTGGGTAGATAGATTATCAGACGCAAATTCTGTAAAAACAGACTTTTTTGAAGCAAGATCCACAGCTTATGCAAAAGCAGCAGCACTAATTGATGATTTGTAAAAAGTTAACCATAATATAATGTAGAAAAAAATTACATATTTTTTCGAAAAATTATACTTTAATAGAATAATCAGGAATAAATTCCAGATTAAAAAGACAAAAAGCGAAAAAATTATAAAAAATCTGAATATTATGGTTAACATATAATAAAAATATGATATAATTAGTGCAGTATGATTTGAAAAAGGATGAGTACTTAATATAATTTTTAAAATTTATAGCTAATTTTAAGGAGGAATTTCAGTAATGAAAAAAGGTATAGCTGCATCTAAGGGTTATGCAATAGGAAAAGTATTTATACAAGAACATGAAGAAATAGTAATAACAGATGCTAAGGTTTCAAATGTAGAAGCAGAAAAAGAAACTCTACAAAAAGCTTTAGATAAATCTAAAGAACAATTAACAGCTATTAAGGAAAAAACTCTAGCAGAAATTGGCGAACATGAAGCACAAGTTTTTGAAGCTCATCTAACATTATTAGATGATCCAGAATTTACTGGTGGTATGTTAGCTGAAATAGAATCAAATAGTGTAAACGCTATGAAGGCAGTGGAAAGCGTTACAAATACATTTGTAATGATATTTGATGCTATGGAAGATGAATACATGAAAGAAAGAGCTGCTGATATAAAAGACGTTTCAAAGAGAATAATAGCAAACTTAGCTGGAAAAGGCGAAAACGCTTTAGCTTCAGTTGAAGAAAATACAGTTATTGTTGCTCATGATTTAACACCATCAGATACAGCTCAATTAGATAGAAGTAAAGTTATTGGTTTCTTAACTAATATTGGGGGAAGAACATCTCACTCAGCTATTATGGCAAGAACATTAGAAATACCAGCAATAGTTGGACTTAAAGATATAACAACATCAGTTAAAAATGGAGATACAGTAATACTAGACGGTATCGAAGGAATTTGTATAATCAATCCAGAACAATCAGTTATCGATGAATATACAGCTAAAAGAGAAAAGTTCTTAAAGGAACAAGAAGAATTAAAGAAACTTATTGAAGTTGAAACAGTAACTAAGTCAGGTAAGAGAATAGAAGTTTGCGGAAATATAGGATCACCAGCAGATGCTGAAGCTGTTTTAGCAAATGGTGGAGATGGAGTTGGACTATTCAGAACAGAATTCCTATACATGGATAGAGATTCTGCACCAACTGAAGAAGAACAATATGAAGCATATAAGAAAGTTCTTGAAACAATGAAAGGTAAGAAAGTAGTTATAAGAACTCTTGATATCGGAGGAGATAAAACTCTACCATACTTACCATTACCAGAAGAAATGAACCCATTCCTAGGATACAGAGCTATAAGACTATGCTTAGATAGAAAAGATTTATTCAGAGTTCAAATAAGAGCTTTACTAAGAGCTTCAGTTTATGGACAACTTGCAGTAATGTTCCCAATGATTTCTGGATTAGAAGAATTTAAGCAAGCTAAAGCTTTTGTTGAAGAATGTAAGGCTGAATTAAAGGCTGAAGGAATTGCTTATTCAGAAGATATAGAATGGGGAATCATGGTAGAAATACCAGCAGCAGCTGTTTATGCTGATGAATTAGCTAAGCACGTTGATTTCTTCTCAATAGGAACTAACGACTTAATTCAATATACTTTAGCTGCAGACAGAATGAGTGAAAAAGTTTCATACCTATATAACCCAATGCATCCAGCTGTACTAAGATTAATAAAGATGACTATAGATGGAGCACATAAACATGGAAAATGGGTTGGAATGTGTGGAGAAATGGCAGGAGATGAAGCTGCTATACCAACATTAGTTGAATATGGATTAGATGAATTCTCAATGAGTGCAACATCAATATTAACAGCTAAGAAAATAATATTAGATCAAGAATAATAAATAATTTAAACATAAAAAAGTGCTATAGCAAAAATACTAGCAGCATTCTAAAATAATAGATTGCTTTATAGTAAAAGTGCATAGCACTTTTTTTAGTTAATTGTTTATTCTAACTGTGCGCTGTGAGTTGGAAATTTTCACTAAGGGACTTAATAAATAAAACGATAATAGAAATAATGATATTTTGCAAAGATATAGTTAAGATTATATTTATAGTAAAGAGGTAATTATGAGGGACGAAAATAAAAAGTATTATAATAAGGCGCTAAATTTATATAATAAGGGTGAAATAGATAAAGCTTTAGAAGTCTGTGAACAAGGAATTTCAATTAGCTTAAAAAATTCAAATCTTTTAAACTTAAAAGGTCTTCTTCTATATTTAAAAGGAGATTTAAATGGGGCTGTTGCTACTTGGAAAATTAATAAGGATTACAATAATGATCAAATATCAAAGACCTATTTAAATGATGCTTATAAGGATTCAAATAGAGAAGAATTACTTATAGAGGCAGAAAAGCTAGTAAATAACTTATCAATAGATGAAGCTATAGAAAGGCTTTTAATATGTAATGAAAGTGATTTTAATATAATAAAAGTAAATAACCTATTAGCCTTATGTTATTTAAGAAAAGGTCAGTATGATAATAGTAAATTATGTTTAAATAAAGTTTTATCTATAGATAAAAATAATACAACAGCTAAGAATATATATAAGGAAATTAATGATGTATTAGAAGTAAAAACTAATAATAGATTATTAGTTCCACTAATAACATTAGTTTCTATCATTGCGCTAATAACAATTACCCATAAAAGTGGGATAATAAATAAGATTCTGGAAAGAGAAAATAATGAAATAACCCAGGAAGACAATACAAAAACTGAAGAAAATAGCACAATAATCGAAGAGAATATTAAAGAAGCTGAAGAGAATAATGAGGAAGAAAGAAATAATTTAATTATTGAGTTAACTCCAGAAGAAATTCAAAAGAATTACGAAAAGGCAAGTACTTATTTCGAAGAAGAAAATTATAAAGAAGCTAAGGATTTATTAATAGTAACTTTAACTTCAGCAGGAGATAATCATTTGCATGATGATATATTATTTTTATTAGCTGCTTCCTATGACAAACTTAATGAAGAGGAAGATGCAATAAAATATTATGATGAATACTTATCAAAATATGATTTTGGTAACTATAGTGAAGAAGCTTATTATAGAATGGCTTTAATTTATAAGGATACAAATATTGAAAAAAGCAAAGAATATGCAAAAATGCTAGCAAGTAAATATCCAAAGTCAATTTATAATAATGATAATATAAAGGAAATACTAAACAGCTAATTATAGGAGTTGATAAAATGCTGACCATAATAAAAGGCATAAAGGTGTATTCCCCAGACTATGAAGGAATAAAGGACCTAGTATTATGTGGAGAAAAAATCCAAGGAATTTACAATAATATAAAAGTTCCAACAGATTTTATAAAAATTAATCTTATAGATGGTAGTGATAAAATACTTTTTCCAGGTTTTATAGATAGTCATGTACATATAAATGGAGCAGGTGGAGAAGGTGGATTTAAAAGAAGAACACCAGAAATAAAATTTTCAGATTTAACTAAGGCTGGAATTACAACAGTTATAGGCTGCATAGGAACAGATGGTGTTTGTAGAGATATGAGAAGTTTAATAGCTAAGGCAAATGCCTTAGAAGAAGAAGGAATAACAGCCTTTTGCTATACAGGGTCCTATGATATACCAGTTAAAACTATAACAGATAGTATACAAGCAGATATTATGATGTTAGATAAGATAATTGGTGTTGGAGAGGTGGCATTATCAGACCATAGAAGCTCCCAGCCCACCTATGAGGCTTTTGCAAACACAGTAGCACAGGTCAGGGTAGGAGGAATATTATCAGGTAAGGCTGGAATAGTTAATGTCCATTTAGGTGATGGGGAAAGAAAACTAGATTATTTATTTAGACTTATAGAAGAAACAGAAATTCCCCCAAAACAACTATTACCAACTCATATCAATAGAAACAGAACACTATTAAAAGCAGGAGAAGAGTATGCTAAAAAAGGCGGATATATAGACTTAACCACAAGCTCAGATCCAGACTCCTTAGAACCAGGAGAAGTAAGAGCTAGTGAAGGCTTAAAAATTCTCCTTGATAGAGAAGTTAATATAGATAATATTACTTTCTCATCAGATGGAAATGGAAGTCTGCCAATATACGATGAAGGGGGAAACCTAACAAAGCTTGGAATATGCAAAGTATCAAGTTTGTACGATGAAGTAAAAGAAGCTATAAAGAACCATAATGTAGCCATAGAAAAAGCCATAAGAGTTATAACTAAAAATCCAGCAGAAATATTAGCCTTAGAAAATAAGGGGACTATAGAAGAAGGAAAAGATGCAGATTTAGTTATAGTTAAAGAAGACACCTTAGATATTGATCTAGTTATAGCAAAAGGAAAAGTTTTGGTTGAAGGTGGTAAAGCCATAGTAAAAGGAACCTTTGAGTAGCAAGGTTCCTTTTACTATTCACAGCTGGCCGTGCCTCTGTGCTTTACTTTGTGTTAAAGAATAAGTGTCTTCCAATAGATGTGCTCTGTGTTTTCTCTATACTTGCCATCCATGAGCAGGTTGCTGTTTCCGGGTTATAAAAGAATAATGCTTCATTTGTTGGGTCATCTCCTTTTATAGCATCGTAAACAGCCTTATAACATTCCTCTGTTGGGGTAACGGATATTTTTCCGTCAACAACACAAGAAAAGGCATTTGGTTGAAAAATGACCCCTTCTATGGTATTTGGAAAACCTGGGCTTAATACTCTGTTTAAAATAACAGAGGCTACAGCTACCTTACCCTCATAGGGTTCTCCCTTACTTTCAGCATATACAACTTGTGCCATTAAATCAATGTCATGCTCAGTTAAATAAACCTTATCATCATTATAGTTAAAAACCTCAACTACCTGGTCTGCATCTGAGGATGCATTATTTGATATTTTATTTATATTTATATTTTTTATATTCCTTGCGCTAGTATAAGTTACAATTTTAGTTGAAGCAAAAGTAGTCATTTCTGCTGAAAATATTAGGAGAGAACAAAAGATAAATATTTTTTTAAAATATTTCATAATTAACCTCCTATTAGTTACAATAATCAAAAATTAGTATTGCCGAATTTTAAAGAATTATACTAATTATTTAAAAAAGTTTAAATAATTAGTATAAACTTCTAAAACATCATCTCTTTTTAAGGAGGCATTTTCATATTTCTTTATGATCTCATTGGAGTAACTTTCAAAATTTGAACAAGTATTCTCATAAATTACAGCATTTTTCATAGAAGCTAAATAAATCTCATAAAGGTTAAAATATTCTCCTAAGATAACATATACTTCATCATATCCTTCCGGGATAGAAATCAAATATAATTCATTCTTTATAGTAACAACTTTCTCTTCCTTATTAGATAAATCATTTAAAATTACAGATAAATCACGATTGTCTTCTCTTGTTTTATCTATAGCAGGCATTAGATCTTCATTTAAATAATCCATCTCTTTATTTAAACTCTCAAGCTTTATTAAAAATTTTCTAACTTGTTTTTCCTTAAAAGCAGCATCCCTATTATTTTTAATAAGTTCATTTAAATAATTGTAGTACTCCCCAGAATAACTATCTAACTTATTTATAAAGCTTAAATTAAGGTTGTATTGCTTCTTTAAATTAGAATAATCATTTATACAATTATCTCTAAGGGCTAAAAATTTATTTAAGTCATAGTTGGAGTTTAGTTCCTTTGAATTTAATATAAGATAATTGAGATTATCATAAAGATATATATTAGATGCTATAGAATTACTTAATAAGGACTGTAATTCCTTATCTTCAGAAAAAATATTATTTTCATCTGCATCAATTTCTTCAGAAATATTCTTTAGAAGATCTACACTTTCTACTAAACTATCATTAAGTAGAGAGGTGTCCCCTATATTATTAGAAAAGTTTTTTATAACTTCTTCGTTAATGGTATTTAATTTTTTAGTAATAACAACTAAAGGGTTATTATTAAGTTTATTGTTATAAATAAATATAAATAAGAAAAATATAAATAAAAATACTGCAAATATAGATGTAAGTAAATATTTATCTATCTTATTAGAATTATTAGAAGAGTTATGCAAAGATTATCACCCCTTATAAAATTCTTTACATAAATATATATATTGAAACAAGTTACTGAATATTATTAAAATTAAATTAAAATTGAAAAAGTATTAAAGTGGTGTAATAAGATATCATGAATTTGGTGTATAATTAAAATATATAGAAAATTAGGAGGGGCCTCTTTTGCAAGATATAAGTATATTCATTACAAATACAATTAAAAACATATCAATATCATCAATTTTAGATATAGCAGTAGTTGCTTATATATTTTATAAGGGATATATGCTAATAAGAGATACTAGGGCTGAACAATTATTAAAGGGAATAATGTTTATGGTATTTTTAATACCAGTAAGTTATTTATTAAATTTAGAAGTTCTAAATTTTATTTTAAATAAAACTTTAACAGTAGGATTAATATCAGTAGTTATTATTTTTCAGCCAGAAATTAGAAGACTTTTAGAGCATATTGGAAGAAGGGCCTTTGATGAAGTTTATAATATAGAAGACCAAGAAGAAAGAAGTATGGTAATAAATGAAATAGTTACAGCAGTAAAAAATTTGTCAGAGAGTAAAACAGGAGCTCTATTGGTAATTGAACAAGCAACAGGGCTAGGAGAGATATTAGGGTCAGGAACTATCTTAGATGCAAAGGTTTCATCTAATTTATTAGAAAATATATTTGTAGTTAACACCCCTCTCCATGATGGTGCAACTATAATAAGAAAAGATAGAATAATTGCTTCAGGTTGCGTACTACCCTTAACCAATAGTGATAAGATTAGTAAAAAATTAGGTACAAGACATAGAGCTGCTATAGGATTATCAGAAGTATCTGATTCAATAAGTATAATAGTATCAGAAGAAACAGGCATAATTTCACTAGCCATCAATGGAAAACTAACAAGAAATTATGACTCAGAAAGGTTACGAATAATCTTATTAAATTTACTTAAAAAGAGAGAAAAGAAAAATGTTAAGTCAGCTGGAGAGAGGGTGAAAGCTTGGATAAGGGTAAGCAAAATAAAGGAATAGTAATAATAATATGTACTATATTATCTGTAGCCCTATGGATCTATGTAACTAATGTAGAAAATAAAATAAGAAGTACAGAAATAAATAAAATCCCCGTTGAGCTAATAAATGAAGATGCACTAAGATCTTCTAATTTAGCAGTAGTTCCAGGTCAGGAATTATATATTACTTTAAAGATTGAAGGCAATACTAGTGATATAAATCAAATAAAGAGAAGTGACTTTAAAGTGCAGGTAGATTTAAGTGAATATGTATGGAAAAAGGGGGTAAATAAAGTTCCAGTATCAATTGTGGACTACCCAGTTTCAGTAAATATTAAAAATACAAATGTATTAACAGTTTCTATAAATATAGATAATTATTTAGAAAAGACAATGGATGTTGAGTCTGATATTAATATTGTTCCAAGGAATGGATATTTTGTCTCAGTTTCATCAATTACTCCAGAATCAGTTAAGGTAAGTGGAGCAGAGTCTTATGTAAATATGGTAGATAGGTTGGTTTTACAAGATAATAAAAGTGATGTTTATGAAAATATTTCGGAAGAATATAAAATAACCCCTATAGATGATGAAGGAAAAGAATTAACAGGAGTACATTTATCACAAGAAACTGCAAAGGTAGAAATAAAAGTAAGTAAGGGAAAAGCAGTTAAGGTAAATATTCCAACTACAGGAGAGCTTCCAAATAAACTTAAATTAAGTTCCTTAAAGCAAAATAAAGAAACAGTAGAATTACTAGGATCAAAGGAAGTAATTGATGGAATAAGCGAGATTTCTACTGAACCCTTAGATTTATCTAACATTACAGAGAATAAAGAAGTCTTTCTTAGAATTATTGTTCCTGAAAATACTACTGTATCGGAAGGGGAAGAATATATAAAGGTAACTGTAGAAGTTATAAATCATGTAACAAGAGATTTTAATGTAACTTTCAGTACTAATGGATTAGCAGAGGGATTAAAAGCTACTCCTAATAAAGATAAAATAAAAGTTACAATTAGTGGTTATGAATCAGATATAAATAATATAAAAGAAGAGAATATAAGAGCTAATTTAGATTTAAGTAGTTATACAAAAGAGGGTTCCTTTGAAGCTACACCTAAGATTACAGTTGAAGGTATAACTTCAGAATATAGCTTAGATTATGTAGAGCCAGTAAGCTTTACAATAATAAAAGAAGCAGAAGAAGTTCCAACCCAAGGGGACTTACAGCAAGAATCAGAAACAAATACAGGAGAGTAGGTTCAGTTTTCAGGTATCAGGTTAATTTAGTGTGGAGTTTGGAGTGTGGAGGACTGAGTTGGTGTTGGCAGTGTGGAGTTTGGAGTGTGGAGGACTGAGTTGGTGTTGGCAGTGTGGAGTTTGGAGCATAATTCAGTTTTCGGGTATCGGGTTTTAATTTTCAGCTTTAGGTAAGAGATACTGAATAAGCTATTGTGGGATTTTCAACCAGTAGGGGTGGAAGGTTTAGTTATTGTTAACTGACAAGTGTTAATTTTCTAAGGAAAAAGGAGAAAAGAATGACTATTAGGATAAATAATATTTCTTTAAAGTTAGATGAAGATAAAGAAATTTTAAAAAAAAGAGCAGCTAAAAAATTAAAAATATCGGAAAGTGAAATTAGGAATTTTAAAATACTTAAGGAAAGTTTGGATGCAAGAAGGAAAAGTGATATAAAGCTAGTTTATCATGTTGAGCTAGATTGTAAAAAGGAAGAAGTTCTTGTAAAAAGGTTAAGGGATAAGGATGTAAAGTTAGAGGAACCTTACTATGAAGGAGTAGTGAAGTTTGGTGATAAAAAATTAAATAATAGGCCTGTAGTAGTTGGCTTTGGTCCAGCAGGTATATTTGCAGCTTTAACCTTGGCTGAAAATGGTTATAAACCAATTGTTATTGAACGTGGAGAAGATGTTGATAAAAGAAGTGATGCTGTTAATAACTTTTGGAAAACTGGAAAACTAAATGTAGAATCAAATGTACAATTTGGTGAAGGTGGAGCAGGAACTTTTTCAGATGGTAAATTAACTACAAGGATAAAAGACAATAGATGTGACTATGTATTAAAAAAGTTTGTAGAAGCAGGTGCTCCTGAAGAAATAACTTACTTAGCAAAGCCACATGTAGGAACAGATCTATTAAAGGGTGTAGTTAAAAACATAAGAAAGAAAATAATAGAGCTAGGTGGAGAAGTATTATTTTCAAGTAAATTAGAAGATATAAAAGATGAAAATGGAGAATTAAAATCCATAATTGTTAATGGAAGAGAAATAAATTGTGAAAATTTAATATTAGCAATAGGCCACAGTGCAAGAGATACTTATGAAATGCTTCATAAAAATAAAGTTTATATGGAACCTAAGGCCTTTGCAATAGGAGTTAGAATAGAGCACCCTCAAGAAGTTATAAATAAAAGTCAATATGGAGAGATGCATAATCATCCAAAGCTAAAGGCAGCAGAATATAGATTAACTTACCAAAGTGAAAAACTCAATAGGGCAGTATATTCCTTCTGTATGTGTCCGGGAGGAGTTGTAGTATCAGCAGCTTCTGAAGAAAATAGATTAGTTACAAATGGAATGAGTTACCATGCTAGAGATTTAGATAATGCTAATTCAGCCTTAGTTGTAACTGTAAGACCAGAAGACTTTGAAGGAGATTCACCATTAAAGGGAATGGAATTTCAAAGGCATTATGAAGCTCTAGCATATAAGCTAGGCGGTGGTGGATATAAGGCACCTGTTCAATTGGTAGGTGACTTTATGAAAGATAGAGTAAGTACAAAAATTGGTAAGGTAAGGCCTAGTTACACAGGAGGCTATATTTTTGAAGACTTAAGAAAATGCCTTCCATCATACGTAATAGAAGCCTTAAAAGAAGCAATACCAGTCTTTGATAAAAGAATTAAAGGATATGGAGACAAGGATGCTGTTTTAACAGGAATAGAAACAAGAACATCTGCTCCAGTAAGAATACAAAGAAATGAAAATTTAGAAAGCATATCAGTAAAGGGTGTATACCCAGCAGGAGAAGGAGCAGGATATGCTGGAGGAATAATATCAGCAGCAGTAGATGGAATTAAAGTTGCAGAAAAAATAATAGAAAAACATAAACCAATTAATGACGATTAACAAATAATAATTACAAGGCTGTCATATATAAAAGTAAAAGTGCTATTGCATACTTTCTAAAATGCATAGCACTTTTATTAATTTTTAGTTAAGAGTTGTGAACTGCGGACTGTGTAATGAAAAAAATGTATTTAACTGTTGAAAAAATATGGTAAAATATAAAAAGAGGTGATTTTATGAGAGCATCCTTTAACATAAATAATAAAATGACAATGATAGCAGAAATGAGAAATGACACCGTTTTTCAAATACTAGAATATGATGATTTTGGGGAAAATATAGATCCTGGACTATCAATGAAATTAGATTATATAAAAAGGGGAAATAATAAGCTTAGACAAGGAAGAATTATACTTGATAATAGCGAAATAAAGGTGGAACCTGGAAAAGTAAGTTATTACAAGGGTGATATAAATATAGATAACAATACTGGTTTTGTTGGAAGAGGAAAAAGATTGCTTTCAAACATCATGATGAAAGAATCAGCTAATAAGCCAGTTATTGAAGGCTCAGGGGAAGTGTTTTTAGAACCAGCCTTTGAAAACCTTATACTATTGGAATTAGAAGATGAAGAAATAATCATTGATAGCACAGCTTTTTGTGCCTGCGAGAGTTCAATTGAAATTACAACATTAAAAGAAATAAGTGATCCTTACTTAGAAGAGTATTCTAATAAATTAAAGTTAGAAGGTAGTGGAATAGTATTAATCACAATTCCAGTTTCTCATAAGGAAATATTAAAATGCAAAATATTTAGGGATTCCATAAAAATAAATGGGGATATAGTTCTTTTAAGAAGTGGAAATATAGAGCACGAAACAGAAAAGTTATCTAATAACCTATTAGGTAATGCCTCAGAAGGAAAATTTTTAAATATTTATAAGGGAACTGGAGAGTTATGGTTAGCTCCCACAAAAAAAGTTTATGAAAATTTAAGAGAAAATATAGAAGAAGATATGATAAAATATTTAAGGGATATAGAATAATTAGATATTTTATAAGGTTGTAAGTTAATGAAAATGTAGTTATAATTTAGTAGGATAAAGTAGTCTAAAGAAAAGGGAGTGAGACTATTGGCTAGTATAGAAAGCAAGGTAAAAAGTAAGGACCTTGATTTACTATTTGAAGCTATACTTAAGCTTGAAACAATAGAAGAATGTTACAAATTCTTTGAAGATGTTGCTACTATAAATGAATTAAAGGCCTTATCTCAAAGATTGTCTGTAGCAAAAATGCTAAGGGAAAAAAGAGTATATACAGAAATTGCTGAAAAGACAGGGGCAAGCAGTGCTACAATCAGTAGAGTTAATAAATGCTTAAATTATGGAACTGGGGGATATAACACTATTCTAGATAGATTAGAAAATAAAGAAGAAAATTAGTGTTATACTTATAGATTTACTAAATAAGAGTTGACAAAGTGAGGTAAAAATATGGATAGAATGTTTGGAACAGATGGAGTTAGGGGAATTGCAAATACAGAATTAACTTGTGAAACTGCTTATGGTTTAGGTAGAGCTGGAGCTTATGTATTAACAGAAGGTACTCATAAGCCTAAAATATTAGTTGCTAAGGATACTAGAATATCAGGGGATATGCTGGAGGCTGCTTTAGTTTCAGGAATATTATCAGTTGGAGCAGAAGCAGTTATCTTAGGAGTAATTCCTACACCAGCAGTTGCTCATTTAATAAGAGAATATAAGGCAGATGCAGGCGTTATGATATCAGCATCTCATAATCCTGTAGAATATAATGGAATTAAGTTCTTTGACAACAAAGGCTATAAATTAAAAGACGAATTAGAAGATGAAATACAAAGAATAATAGAAAGTAACTTTGAAGGAGTTCCTACACCAACAGGAACAGCTCTTGGAAGATCCTGTGTAAAAGCTTCTGCTTTAGATGATTATGTAAACTATGCTCTTTCAACAATAGATGTAGATTTTAAAGGATTAAAGATAGCGTTAGACTGTGCAAATGGTGCTGCGTCAACTGCTGCAGTTAAAGCCTTTGAAAAGCTAGGAGCAGAAGTTCACGTAATTTATAATAAGCCAGATGGAACTAATATAAATGAAAATTGTGGTTCTACTCACCCAGAAGATTTACAAAAATATGTTGTAGCAGAAAAATGCGATTTAGGATTTGCCTTTGATGGTGATGCAGATAGATGTTTAGCTGTTGATGAAAAGGGTAACTTAATTCATGGTGACTTTATATTAACTATGTGTGCAAAGCACCTTAAAGATTCAGGAAAACTAAAGGATGATACTTTAGTAGTAACAGTAATGAGTAACTTAGGCTTAGATATAGCATGTAAAAGAGAAGGAATAAATATTATAAAAACAAAAGTTGGAGATAGATATGTTTTAGAGGAAATGCTTAAGGAGGGTTATACCCTAGGAGGAGAACAATCAGGACATATCATATTCCTAGACCACAACTCAACTGGAGATGGATTAGTTACAGCCCTTCAAGTTGCAGCAATAAGGAAGAAGGAAAATAAAACATTAAGTGAGTTAGCTTCAATAATGAAGGAGCTTCCTCAAGTTTTAGTTAATGCAAAAGTACCTAATGATAAAAAGAATATATACTTAGAAGATGAAGAAATAATTAAGGCAATAAAAGATATTGAAGAAGCATTACATGGGGTTGGAAGAGTTTTAATAAGACCTTCAGGAACAGAGCCTTTAGTTAGAGTAATGCTGGAAGGTGAAAACCAAGAAGAAATAGATAAGATGGCTAATGATTTAGCTAACTTAATATTAAGTAAAATCTAATTTGAAATTTTATAAAAAAGAGCTGTTTGCAACTATAATGGTTGCAGATAGCTTATTTTTTTAAAGAAATGCTTTTTGTTAAATATAAAATTTATCAATAGAAGGCTAATATCATAAAATAAATATATTATTTTTAGTAAAAATTTTATTAAATTATCATAAAAAACCATTAATTATTAAAATATACTTAAAATAGTATAGATATAAAAGGGGTATAAAAAATGATTTTATAAAAATTCTGTAAAAGATTGACTTAGGTGGTTAATAGGTGTAATATTTTTATCAATAGAAAAATTAAATAAGAAATATTGAATTTTATAAATGCGAAGAAAGAGACCTTTATTTAGAGTATAAAGTTGCAGAGAGTCCATGTTAGGTGTGAATGGATACTTTACTAAATAATTATCACTCTGGAGCAGTATCTTGAACGTACAAAGATGTACTAGTAAGAGATAACCGGTAAGCACCGTTAAAGGCAAGGGTTTGTTGGAACCTGGTGATAGTGAAATTAATGTTGAGTTATAATTACCGCCATTTGATTTGTATTATCGAAGGTGGTATTTTTATACACTTTTTTAGTAAGGGGGCGTGATAGTTTGGAAAATCACATATTATCTGTGTTAGTTCGTAATTCTTCAGGGGTATTAGCAAGAATAGCAGGGCTGTTTTCAAGAAGGGGCTTTAATATTGATAGCTTAACAGTCGGAAGTACTGAAAATAAGGAAATATCAAGAATGACTATAGCTTTAACTGGAAATGAGGATGTCTTAGAACAATTTACAAAGCAGCTCAATAAATTAGAGGATGTTTTAAAAATATACAAACTAAAGTCAGAAAATTCTGTCTATAGGGAATTGGTATTAATAAAAGTACAAGCTCCCCCAGAAAAAAGGGGAGAAATAAACGAGTTAGTAACAATATTCAGATGTAAGGTTATAGACGTTGCACAAGAAACTTTAACAATAGAACTTACTGGTGATGAAAGTAAGATATCAGCCTTAATAGAATTAATGAATTCTTATGGAATAGTAGAAATGGTAAGGACAGGAGTAACAGCCCTAGAAAGAGGGGACAACGACATAACAAAATACGGAGACTAATGGAATTGCGAATTTTGAATTGTAGTACGGGGGTGTAGCAATGAGCAATAAAACAATAGAAATTTTTGATTCAACCTTGAGAGATGGGGCACAAGGTGAGGATATTGCATTTTCGCTAGAGGATAAAATAAAAGTTGCTTTAGCATTAGATAAAATTGGGGTTACCTTCATTGAGGCTGGAAATCCTGGATCAAATCCAAAGGATATGGAGTTTTTCAAAAGAATGAAGGAAATAAAATTAAGTAATTCAAAGCTTGTAGCCTTTGGTTCAACAAGAAAACCAAATATTAGGGCAGAAGAAGATAAAAACTTAAAAAGTTTAATGGGAGCAGAAACAGAAGCAGTTGCAATATTCGGAAAGTCATGGGATTTCCAAGTTGAAGAAATTCTAAAGACAACTTTAGAAGAAAATATAAATATGATATTCGATTCAATAGAATTTGCTAAGAAAAATAATAAAGAAGTAGTATTTGATGCAGAACATTTCTTTGATGGATATAAATCCAATAAGGAATATGCAATTAAGGCTATAAAAACAGCAAAAAAAGCTGGTGCAGATGTTATAGTCCTATGTGATACCAATGGTGGAACTCTTCCAAATGAAATTAAAAAAATATCAAAAGAAGTAGTTGAAAAAATAGGAGGAAGAATAGGCATACATTGTCATAATGATATAGGGCTTGCTGTTGCAAATTCATTAGCTGCAGTAGAAGAGGGAGTAACACATATTCAAGGAACCTTTATTGGCTTTGGAGAAAGATGTGGAAATGCAAACCTATCATCAATAATTCCAACCCTGCAACTAAAAATGGGCTATAAGGTTATAGAAGAAGAAAAGCTATCAAGACTAACAAAAACAGCCAGATTTATATCTGAAGTTTCAAACTTAAAATTAACAGACAATATGCCCTATGTTGGGGAATCAGCCTTTGCCCATAAGGGGGGAATGCATATTGATGCAGTAACAAAATCAACAAAATCTTATGAGCATATAGAGCCAGGGCTTATAGGAAATGATAGAAGATTTTTAATTTCAGAAGTAAGCGGCAGAAGTACAATTTTAAAAGAAATACAAAAAATATTTCCTAACATAAAAAGAGATAGCGAAGAAGTAGTGAAGGTCACAAATAAATTAAAAGAATTAGAATATGAGGGATATAAGTTTGAAGGTGCAGAGGGAACAGTAGAACTCCTCATTAGAAAAACAATAGGAAAATATAAGCCTTTCTTTGAATTAAATCATTTTAAAACAATTGTTGAACAGCCCTTTAGTAATAAGGATTTTACATCTATAGCAATTGTAAATATCACAGTAGATAATGAAAATAAAATTACAGCTTCACAAGGGGAGGGACCTGTAAATGCTTTAGATAGGGCCTTAAGGGAAGCACTTGAAAGTTTCTATCCAAAGATAAAAGAGGTAAGGCTAGTTGATTATAAAGTAAGAGTTTTAGATTCCAAAAGTGCCACAGGATCAAAAGTAAGAGTATTAATAGAATCTACTGATGGCAAAGAAAGTTGGAGTACAGTTGGGGTTTCAAAGGATGTAATTGAGGCAAGTTGGACTGCTTTAGTTGATTCCTTAGAATATAAATTAATAAAAGACATGGAAAAAAGCATAAGAATGTATTTTTAAAAGGGGGACAAAAAAATGGGTATGACAATGACTCAAAAAATATTAGCAGCACATGCAGGATTAGATAGTGTAAAGGCAGGACAATTAATAGAAGCAAAACTAGATTTGGTGCTAGGTAATGATATAACATCACCTGTAGCAGTAAAAGAATTTCAAAAATTAAAATTTAAAGAAGTTTTTGATAAAGATAAAGTTGCTATAGTACCAGATCACTTTACACCAAACAAAGATATAAAAGCAGCAGAGCAATGTAAGTTCATAAGAGAATTTGCAAGGGAAAAGGAAATTACTAATTTCTTTGAAGTTGGTGAAATGGGAATAGAGCATTGCTTAATACCTGAAAAGGGCTTAGTAGTTGCAGGTGATGTAGTAATTGGGGCAGATTCACACACTTGTACCTATGGAGCACTAGGAGCCTTCTCAACAGGGATTGGTTCAACAGATATGGCAGCAGGTATGGCAACAGGGGAATGTTGGTTTAAGGTTCCTTCAGCAATAAAATTTGTGCTTAAAAATAAGCCAGAAAAATGGGTTAGTGGAAAAGATATAATTCTACACATAATTGGAATGATTGGTGTAGATGGAGCCCTTTATAAGTCTATGGAATTTGTAGGAGATGGATTAAAGTATTTATCAATGGACGATAGATTTACAATGGCCAATATGGCAATTGAAGCTGGTGGAAAAAATGGAATCTTCCCAGTAGATGAAAAGACTATTGAATATTTAAAAGAACATTCAACAAGAGAATATAAGGTTTATGAGGCAGATGAAGATGCAGAATATGATGAGGTTTATGAAATTGACCTAAGCACATTAAAGCCAACAGTTGCCTTCCCACACCTGCCAGATAACACAAGAACTATTGATGAAGTTGGAGAAGTTACTGTTGATCAAGTAGTTATAGGTTCTTGTACAAATGGTAGAATATCAGATTTAAGAGTTGCAAGAGATATACTAAAAGGTAAAAAAGTGAAAAAAGGAGTAAGATGTATAGTCTTCCCTGGAACTCAAAAAATATATCTTCAAGCCTTAGAAGAAGGTATAATTAAGGATTTAATAGAAGCTGGAGCAGTTGTTTCAACACCAACTTGTGGGCCATGTTTAGGTGGACACATGGGAATCCTTGCCAAGGGTGAAAAAGCAGTATCAACAACTAACAGAAACTTCGTTGGAAGAATGGGGCATGTTGAATCAGAAGTTTACTTAGCAAGTCCAGCAGTTGCAGCAGCATCAGCAATAACAGGAAAAATAACAAATCCAGAGTTAGTTTAAGGGGGAAATATAAATGAAAGCAGTAGGAAAAGTTTTTAAATATGGAGATAACGTAGATACAGATGTAATTATTCCAGCAAGATACTTAAATACATCAGATCCAAAGGAACTTGCAAATCATTGTATGGAGGATATAGACAAAGACTTCGTAAAAAAAGTAGAAGATGGTGACATTATAGTTGCAAATAAAAATTTTGGATGTGGTTCCTCAAGAGAACACGCACCAATAGCAATAAAAGAAAGTGGAGTTAGCTGCGTAATAGCAAAAACCTTCGCAAGAATATTCTACAGAAATGCAATAAACATAGGGCTTCCAATCCTAGAATGCGAAGAAGCAGTAGAAAAGATAGAAGCGGGAGACAAACTAGAAGTAGACTTCACAACAGGAGTAATAAAAAACCATACAAAAAACGAAGAGTATCAAGGAGAGCCTTTCCCAGAGTTTATGCAGAAGATAATAAATTCTAACGGGCTGGTGAATTACATCAAAGCCAAGAAATAAGGGCAATTCAGTTTTCAATTTTCAGGTTTCAGGTTTCAGCTTTGATTCAGTGTGGAGTGTCAGCTTAGTGTGGAGGAAAGTTAGTGTGGAGTTTGGAGTTTGGAGTGTGGAGTGGGATTTGTTTTTCAGTTTTCAGATTTCAAGTTTCAGTTTTGATTCAGTGTGGAGTTTGGAGTTTGGAGTGTGGAGCTGAAAGCAGTTTTCAGATTTCAAGTTTCAGTTTGAGTTGTCAGTAGTTTAAGTGACAAGTAGGAGGTAAGAGGTAAGAAGTAAAAGGTAATAAGTAAGAAGTGATAAGAAAAAAGTAAGTAACAAGTAATAAGCAAAAATATAGTGCATAGTTCACAAGGCACAGTGCACAGTTAAGGAATAAACTCCTGCGGAGTTAAAAATTAAAAATATGTTTAAAATTTTCAGCTTTGCTGAAAATCATCCTAAACTGTGAACTGTACACTATGAACTGTGAACTGAGTAAAGTTGGGGGTTTTAAAATGAATTATAAAATAGCTGTAATACCAGGAGACGGAATTGGTCCAGAGGTTGTTGAAGAAACTGTGAATGTTTTAAATTGTGTTGGGGATAAGTTTAATCACAAGTTTGAATATGAATATCTTTTAGCTGGAGGTTGTGCAATAGATGAAAAGGGAATACCACTTCCAGAGGAAACTTTAGAAGCATGTAAAAAGGCAGATGCTGTTTTACTTGGGGCTGTAGGAGGACCTAAATGGGATAATCCTGATGCAAAGGTAAGACCTGAACAAGCTCTTTTAGGACTTAGGGGAGGTCTTGGACTTTATTGTAATTTAAGGCCAGCTCTATTATACGCACCATTAAAGGAAGCATCACCACTTAAAAATTCCATAATAGGAGATGGAATAGATATATGTGTTGTTAGAGAACTAACAGGAGGTATCTATTTTGGTGAAAGAGGAAGAGAAGAAGTAGATGGTGTTAGAGGAGCTTATGACACTGAAAGATATAACGTAAATGAAGTAAAAAGAATAGGAAAAATTGCTTTTGAAACAGCAATGAAAAGAAGTAAGAAGCTAACAAGTATTGATAAGGCAAATATACTAGAGAGCTCAAGACTTTGGAGAGGCGTAATTAATGAATTAGCAAAGGAATATCCAGAAGTGGAAGTAAACCATATGTATGTTGATAATGCAGCAATGCAGCTTGTTAGGGATCCGAGGCAATTTGATGTAATTGTAACATCTAATATGTTTGGAGATATTTTATCTGATGAAGCAAGTATGATAACAGGTTCCATTGGAATGTTACCTTCAGCATCCTTAGGAGAAGGGAAAATAGGAATGTATGAGCCAATCCATGGTAGTGCACCAGATATTGCTGGCAGGGGAATAGCCAATCCACTAGCTACAATATTATCAGCTGCAATGATGCTTAGACATAGTTTTGATTTAGAAGAAGAAGCTAAACTTATAGAAAATGCTGTTGTTACTGTTCTTGAGGAAGGATATAGAACTGCAGATATAATGAGTGAAGGAAACAAATTAGTTGGGACAAAGGAAGTTGGAAAACTAGTAGTAGAAAAAATATTAGGTTAAAGGAGTGTTTGTATGAGAAGTGATGCAATTAAAAAGGGAGCTTCTAAGGCTCCCCATAGATCCTTGCTAAAAGCAACAGGATTGACTGATGAAGAAATAGACAGACCATTAATAGGAATTGTAACTTCACAAAATGATATAATTCCGGGGCATATTAATTTAGATAAGATAACAGAAGCTGTAAAAAAAGGCATCCTTCTAAAGGGCGGAACTCCGATAATATTTCCAGCTATAGGAGTATGTGATGGAATAGCAATGGGCCATGAAGGAATGAGATATTCATTGCCTACTAGAGAGCTAATTGCAGATTCTGTAGAGTGTATGGGGATGGCTCATCAATTTGATGCTTTAGTATTTATTCCAAACTGTGACAAGATTGTTCCAGGAATGTTAATGGCAGCATTAAGACTAAATATACCATCTATTTTTGTTAGTGGCGGTCCAATGTTAGCAGGTAAATTTAAGGGAAAAGCAGTATCTCTTTCAACTATGTTTGAGGCAGTGGGATCTTATGAGAGTGGAACTATCCTTGAGGGGGATTTATTAAATTTAGAAAACAGTGCTTGTCCTACATGCGGATCCTGTTCAGGTATGTTTACTGCAAACTCAATGAACTGCTTATCAGAAGCCCTAGGGTTAGCCCTTCCTGGCAATGGTACCATTCCTGCAGTTTATTCAGAAAGAATTAGACTAGCTAAAGAGGCAGGAATGCAAATAATGAACCTTCTTAAGGAAGACATTAAGCCAAAGGATATAGTTACAAAATCAGCTTTAACAAATGCACTTAAGGTAGATATGGCCCTTGGCTGTTCAACAAATAGTATTTTGCATTTACTAGCAATAGCTAATGAAGCAAAAATAGATTTAAACTATGAAATTATAGACAAGGTATCAGAAATTACACCTAATTTATGCAAACTTGCACCAGCTTCAGATACACATATTGAAGAATTATACTGGGCAGGTGGTATCCAGGCCGTAATTAAGGAACTTTCAAAGAAGGATTTAATAGACCTTGATTGTATTACTGTTACAGGAAAAAGCCATAGAGAAAACATCAAAGATGTAGAGGTTCTAAACTACGATGTTATAAGGCCTATAGATAACCCTCATAGTAAAATAGGTGGAATAAAAGTTCTTAAAGGGAACTTAGCTAAAGATGGGGCAGTAGTTAAAAAATCAGCAGTACTTGAAGAAATGCTAGTCCACACTGGACCTGCAAGAGTATTCGACTGTGAGGAAGATGCAATAGAGGCTATCCTATCAAAGAAAATAGTTAAAGGTGATGTTGTAGTTATTAGATACGAAGGACCAAAAGGCGGACCAGGCATGAGAGAAATGCTATCACCAACTTCAGCAATTGCTGGAATGGGATTAGATAAATACGTAGCCTTAATAACAGATGGAAGATTTAGCGGAGCAACAAAAGGAGCATCCATAGGACACATTGCACCAGAAGCTGCAGAAGGCGGAGTAATAGCCTTAGTAGAAGAAGGAGACAAAATAGCTATAGATATCCTAAAAGGAAAACTAGAACTATTAGTTTCAGAGGAAGTTTTAGAAGAAAGAAGAAAAAAACTAAAACCATTTAAATCCAAGATTAAAGAGGGATATTTATCAAGATATTCCAAGCTAGTAAGTTCATCAAGCAAAGGAGCAATACTAAAATAATTTACAGGTATCATGTTTCAGGTGTCAAAAAATATATTTTTCATAATTCAGCTCTGCTGAATTATTTCCTCAACTGAAAACTGAAATCTGAAAACTGTGAATTGAAAAAAGGGGGGTATGTATGTATTTAACGGGGGCAGAAATTTTAGTTAAATCGCTTTTAGATGAAGGTGTTGATACTATATTTGGTTATCCTGGCGGGGCTGTTCTAAATATATATGATCAACTATATAAGTACAAGGATAAGATAAATCATATTCTAATGGCACATGAGCAAGGGGCAGCTCATGCAGCTGATGGATATGCAAGGGCAACTGGAAAGGTTGGGGTATGTTTGGCTACTTCTGGACCTGGGGCAACCAATCTTGTAACAGGAATAGCTACAGCCTATATGGATTCAGTGCCCATGGTTGCAATAACAGGAAATGTTGCAAGGAATCTTCTTGGGAAAGATAGTTTTCAAGAAGTTGATATAACAGGAATAACAATGCCAATAACAAAGCACAATTATATAGTTAAAGATATAAAGGACTTACAAAAAATAATAAGAGAAGCCTTTTATATTGCAAAAGAAGGAAGGCCGGGACCAGTCCTTATAGATATACCAAAAGATATTACATCTGAAAAAGCTGAGTATGAAACTTTAATACCTAAAAAAGTAGAAAGAAAGGCAAAGAATATAACAGATAAAGATTTAGAAAAGGTTGCAAAACTTATAAATGAAGCTAAAAATCCACTAATATATGCAGGTGGAGGAGTAGTAGCTTCAGAATCCTATGATGAGCTTATAGAAATAGTAAATAAAATAAATTCACCAATAGCCACATCCCTTATGGCAATTTCAGCATTTCCAGAAAACCATCCATTATACACAGGAATGATTGGTATGCATGGAACAAAGGCATCAAATATTTTAGCCTCAAAGTGTGATTTATTAATTAACCTAGGAGCAAGATTTAGCGACAGGGTAATTAGCAATCAAAATCACATAAAAAATGCAAAGGTAGTTCATGTAGATGTAGATGCAGCTGAGATAAATAAAAATATTAAGACAGATGCATTTATAGTTGGGGATTTAAAAATAGCTCTTCAGAAGCTTATTCCTTTGCTTAAGGAAAAGAAAAATGAAGAATGGCTAAAAAGAGTTAAGGAATTAAAGGCCCTAAATGTATCAAAAGATTCAGATACAGGAGAGCTTACTCCAGAGTTCTTATTTAGAAAGTTAGATGAGTTTGATCATGGTGATTTTATAATAACAACAGAAGTTGGACAACATCAAATGTGGACAGCTAAATATTATAAGTTTAAGCAGCCAAGAAGTTTTATATCCTCTGGAGGCCTTGGCACAATGGGATATGGACTTGGGGCATCTATAGGAGCACAGGTTGCTTTAATGGATAAAAGAATAATTAATATAGCTGGAGACGGAAGTTTTGGAATGAACTGTAATGAATTAGTTACTGCAGTAAAAAATAACTTACCTATCATAGTTATAGTTGTTAATAATAATTCCTTGGGAATGGTAAGGCAATGGCAAAATTTATTTTATGAAGCTAGATATTCCTATACCACATTAAATAGGGCAACTGATTTTGTTAAGTTAGCAGAAGCCTTTGGGGGTAAGGGATATAGAGTTTATAGAAAAGAAGACTTAAATGAAATATTAACACAGGTACTAGAATATAAGGGGCCTGTTGTAATAGATTATGTTATTGATAACGACAAAAAGGTATTTCCAATGGTTGCACCAGGTGCAGCAATTAATGAAATAATAAGTGAAGAAAATATAAATAATTAGGGGGACAAAAAGATGGCAAAAATGTATTATGAAAAAGACACAAATTTAGAATTATTAAAGGGCAAAAAGGTAGCCATAATTGGATATGGAAGCCAAGGTCACGCTCATGCATTAAACTTAAAGGAAAGTGGAGTAGAGGTTGTTGTTGGACTTTATGAAGGTAGTAAATCCAAAGAAAGAGCTGAAAAAGCAGGTTTAGAAGTTTTAACGGTAGCTGAGGCTGCAAAATTAGCAGACATTATAATGATTCTTTTACCAGATGAAAAACAAGCAGCTGTATATAAATCAGAAATAGCACCAAACTTAGAAAAAGGTAATGCTCTTGCATTTGCTCATGGCTTTAATATTCACTATGGACAAATTGTTCCACCAGCAGATGTAGATGTATTTATGTGTGCTCCAAAGGGACCAGGCCACATGGTTAGAAGAACTTATACAGAAGGTTCGGGAGTTCCGTGTTTAATAGCAGTTTACCAAGATGCAACTGGTAATGCAAGAGACTTAGCATTGGCTTATGCAAATGGTGTAGGTGGAGCTAGAGCTGGAGTCCTAGAAACTACATTTAAAGATGAAACAGAAACAGATCTATTTGGAGAACAAGCAGTTCTTTGTGGAGGAGTTTCTGCTCTTATAAAAGCAGGATTTGAAACATTAGTAGAAGCTGGCTATGCTCCAGAAAATGCATATTTTGAATGTTTACACGAAATGAAACTAATAGTAGATCTAATGTACCAAGGCGGTATGGCTGCTATGAGATATTCAATTTCAGATACAGCTGAATATGGTGACTATGCAGTAGGTGATAGAATAGTTACAGAAGAAACTAAGAAAGAAATGAAAAAGGTATTAAAAGAAAT
>Ga0209537_1001177_pt1 | contig 30239 bp, 47 predicted proteins | sample BioPla4DNA1_FD_187698 | JGI IMG/M metagenome (GOLD analysis project Ga0209537, IMG submission 187698) | Biogas fermentation microbial communities from Germany - Plant 4 DNA1 (SPAdes) (version 2) | ecosystem: Engineered > Bioreactor > Anaerobic > Digestate | place: Bielefeld, North...
TTTGCCATGGTTACATTTCCTCCTTCTTCGCTGCCGGTTTCTGCCGGCATGTTATTATTTGTCTTAACCGGCGCATTTGCACCGGGGTTGACCGTTTGAATATATTCAGGCAACTTCGATGGAAGCGGACTCATTAACCGAATCGCACGCCCATTCACATAAATAGTGCTTCGGTCTGCACTGGCTGCTATACTGACCGGTTCAGCATCATCCAGTAATTCATCCGCAAAACCTTTGTCAACAGCCTCTTTGCCTGTCATATAAGTGGTTTCAGCCATCATGTGTTTAATTACTGTTTCTGAGAGATTGGTTTTGCGCTTATAAATTGATACCTGGGCTTTGTCCCAGGCGTCATTTGAATCTGCTATCTGCCGCAGTTCATCCGCGTTATACCAGCCGAATAGGAGGCGTATGCACTTATGTATCATGATGATGCTTGAGGGGTTTACCCGAACCGTATCGCAAGCGCACATGATAAGCGAGCCTCCGGACATTGCCATTCCATCTACGATACAAATCAGTTTTTTGCCTTTGGCTGCAAGTTCCCTGAGCCGGTTATGAATGAGTATGGCAACACCGGCATCGCCACCGATGCTGTTCATGCGGATAATAATTGTCTTTGCACCCTCAATGGATTTGAGGTCCTCCAGAAACTCACTTTGAGTTATAAATTCTCCTTCGATCGGTTCTCCCCACCAATCAGTAGGCTGCTGCTCCACGATTTCACCATACATGGTTATCTCGGCAGTATCGCCGTCGACAATAGCCATGGTATAGCAGTTGCGCTCAATCTTGATATTGGGGAGCTTTTTCCCAAACATGCCTGACAAAATATTAGGCATCCGTCTCACTTCCTTCCGTATCATTATCAGCAAGCGTGGCCATGTAATTGCCGCCGCCGGCTTTCTTAAGCAGCTCGTTTTCCCTTGACAGCTGTTCCAGGTTTTCTTCCCAGTCGCCACCGTTCAGCTCAACCGTCACTTCTTCATGTGTCTTGAATCCGCGGTCGACATACATAATTGCTGCCTTTGCCTCTTTGGTCGGATCGAGCTGTCCTTGAGCCGGACCTATCCATCGAGCGCCGCACCAGGCCATGCGAACGAGAGGATCACTGAAAAATCCGGGTGCTTTTATGCGTCCCCGGGCCACGGCTTCCGTTAACCAGAGCTCGTATATCGGCTGGCAGAAATCATTGACAAACCACTGCCGGCGCATCTTGAATGCTTCCCAGGCATGGAGCAGGGCACCGCGGCTTGCAGAATAGCTTGAATTGAAATTCTTTAAGAGGATATCCTTCGGAATCTCAAGGGCTGCTCCGATAAGCTCGCATATCGTTTCAACAAAATCTTTGAATCCGGATGTAGGTATATTGGGGTTGCCGAACACGATATCCTCATTTTCTCCCAGGTGGTTAACCGTTCCCGGTCCCATTTCATATTCGTTGTCGCTTGTTGAAACCTCTGCCGGCTCTTCACCATCCAATCCGACAATATCTCCACCGGCCTCATTCACCGGAATTTCCGTTGTATCAGTATTTGTCTTTATCCACGCAGTAAAAAACGACTGAACCAGCGCTGCCATCAGTTCGCTCTCCGTATAACGGCGAAGCTGCAGCAATTCCTCAATTACTGGTGCTAAATAAGTAACCCCACGGTATTGGTCAGGCCTTTCCGAATCCATGATATGCAGAATATTTGGCAACCCGGTTAATTCACCGTATGCCGGAACGCGCACCCATTCAGTTTTTTCAGTTGTAAGCTGATACGGGTATGTATTCCGGACATAATAGGCCACGATCATGCCTTCCTTATCCACTTCAACACCGTCAAATATTCGATTACCGTCCTTTGTCTTGCCATCAGTAATGCTTGGCGAGATAAGGGTTGCATTGTCTGTCGGTGTTGAAACGCGGTCAGCTTCTATCAAATGAACACGCAGGGAGTAGGGGGATAATTTTGTCGGTTCATACCGCTTAATCAGCGCGAACACATCGCCGCTCATTAACCATGATTGGAGTGCGAGCTGCTGTAAGCCAGCAAAGTCGTTAACACCAATAGCATCACAGTTTTGCTTATGGTTCGCCCAGAGCGCAAACTCAGCTTCGGTCCTGCGCTGCCATTCCTTTGCCGCTTCCGGTGTCAAGCCTAAAATATCACGGTCAATCCTGGATCTGAATTGCAATCCCATCCCGATTATACTGGTGCGGTTTGTCTTTATGGCCGAAGCTGCAACAGGGGATGCCATGTAAAGTATGCGGCCACGCTGCCGGAGCGTAGCATTATTCCAGTCGATATCCTCTCGCGGACTTCCGCTTTGAGCCGTAAATGCTTTGAGAGCTCTTTTATAATAACTTGCCCCCGCTTCACTATAGCCTTTTGCCTGCGGGCGTCCGCTGCGTCGGCTTATATGTTTATTGCTCAATTTATCGCCTCCAATCTTTACAAAATAAACGGAATGTCCAGTGGCGAAAGGAGCAAACTCCGCCGGACATTCCGTTGGCAAAGTCCTTTCGGACTTATACCCATTACCAGTCACGCGGAACTATACCAAAAGCCTTCCTCGGCTTTCGGCCGCGTAATATTGCGGTGTATTCATCGACTTTCCGCTCAGCTTCCTCGATTTCTGCCTTGAGTTTCGGCAAATCAAACCGGGTGAGAGAGCGGTCATCTATCGTATAGCTTTGAACGCCCCCTTCAACAAGAGCGAGATAAGCAGCTCTCAGTTTGGCAAGTGCATCCTTCCAAAATTGAAGCCTTGCCTTTATTTCAGTCATATCAGCCATTTAAGGAACCCTCCTTACCAATCGTTAAAAAACTTGTTCAACGCGCTGCTGGGTTTTTTCTTTTGCTTCACAGGTTGTTTACGCGGCTCCGATATCGGTTTATTGTCTTTTGCTTCCTTTATCCGTTTGTCTATTGCATCCAAATCAATAGGCAAGGCCTTGAACGCTGCAAGAGCATAGTTGCGACAGTCTAACGCTTCATTCCGTTCATGGCCGGGTATCTTTTCCCATACCCACGGATTTTTTCGCTCAGGTTTATATACTAACCGCTCGGATAACAGCCCTTTAAAATATGCCGGGCCATAATCGTCGCGTTTGGGGAAATGGCAATACTTCGGTCCTGGTGTTTGCACCTTGAGGTTATCCATGATAATCTGTTTGCCTGCATCAACGCCGATAGTATATTGCCAACAGGTACCGAGACTTTTCCCTTTGATGATGATTTTCTGTTTTTTAGGCGGGGAGGTATATGGGATTCCGTCACCGCCGCGGCCTTTGACAGCAAACACCTTTTTGCTTAACCGCTCCCGGCAATGGTATCTGACTTCCTGAGTAAAGTGTCCGCCTTCATCAACAAAGGTCATTGATATGCGCAGGCCTACACCGTTTTTGAAGTAATAGACTTTATCTATGATGTCATCGAGCTGCTTCCATACATCCGGATTATCTGGCCGTCCCATGATGATGCCTTTTTTAATGCCCCAGCTCTCACCGAAGTGGCCGAAACCAACCACTTCAAATTCAAGCCTGTCGTCCTGGGTATCAACGCCACAGGTTAAGACAAGAACACCGTCCGGCAGCTCAGCTTCATACTGCTCACGTCTTGCCATAATACTATCTTCATCTTCCAGATCGCCGCGGTCTTCCCACAGCTCACCGAAGCGGGTGTTATATACAACCTGCAGTTTTTTGCTGCTACCCAAAGCATTCAGATATTCCAGGATGGTAGATTGCCACGAAGCCCAAGGGCTCACGAAAGCATTCAGCCAAAACGAACGACAGCCATTGAGGTGGTATGCGTCAGGATTCTCCGCTATCCATTTGGCCGGCTGGCTTTTTACCTGTTTTTCTGTGGAAATCGCACCACAACTGGGGCAAATATACCTGATATTGCTTACCGAATATGTCTTTTTTCCGGCCACAATTTTCTCTTCGTAATCGTAGCGAATATCAGAAAAAGTGATGTTATTGTACTCACCGCAGTGAGGGCAGGCCACGCACCAGCGCTCCATAGTGCCGGTAGCATATGCCGCTTCAATGTTACTCGCATTTTTGATTGTGGGCGTGGACACTTCAACAGCCTTCGCATTATAGAAAGTTATTTGCCTGGCCCTGGCAAGTTCCCAGGGGTCACCTTCATTGCCGGCCGATGTAGCCCATCTGTCACGTTCGTCACCGAGTATGTATCGTATTGGCTTCGACGCCAGGGAATGCGCTTCAGTTGAACCGCATAAAGTTAATATTCCGCCCGGATATGTTTTCTGCAGAATCGTGTTTCCGCTATCCCTGCTTTTCGGCTCCGCAACCTTTTTCCTGAGTGACGGGCAGTCCCGGATCATGGGAGCGATACGGAGCTTTGAATAATCTTTAGCATCAATGGTAGTCGGGTGGATAAAGAGGATGGAGCCTGGATCCTCATCAATGATATACCCGATAATGTTATTGAGCAGCTCGGACTTTCCAACCTGGGAAGCTGCAACCATAACAATACGCTTGACCTTCGGATCCGTAAAAGCATCCATTGGCTCTTTGAGATAGGGAGTCCTATATGTCCGCCAGGGTCCTGGTTCAGCACTGCTTTCAGGAGAGAGACGGCGTTTTTTGTCAGCCCATTCCGTAACGGTCAGGTTTTCAGGAGGTTTCATTGCTGCAATGGCTTTTGCAATTGCAGCATTCAATCGTTTCGCATCACTCTTCGTCGTCATGGATATCGCCGCTTTCTATGTCCCAGCTCCTGCGTTCCCGGACTCTTTCTTCGTACTTTTTCGGGTCGTATTTGTAATTTGAGAGCTCCTCCATGACTTTATAGACTTCCCGGCGTATTATCTCTGCTGCTTCGGCAGGATCCTGTGTTGATGCAACATCAACTGCAAGCCTGCCAGGCAGGGCCAACAGCATGCTCCGGATATTGTATATTAAATCCTCGGTCATAGCTGCCACATCTTCGGACCGGTGCATTTTGCCCTGAAGCTCTTTCGCTTCCAGTACCGTGATTATGGCCTTGGCTTTTTTAATGCTGATTTCAGCTTCCTGCTTCTCTTTCTCTGCAGCGTTGTCAGCTTTTTTCTCCTCTGCTGAGTTCAGGCGCTCTTCCAGCATCGCGGTATAAGCTCTCATGGTTGCTAAAAGGTCAAAAAGCGAGCCGTGGGGAGTGCTTTTCTTGTTAAGCGTTCCCTGGCTGACCAATTGGCCGATCCATTGATTGCTTTTGCCCGTCATTGCACAAATGTCCGCAGTTTTTACGAATATTGGCGTTCCGGCGCGCAGCACATAGACAGCGCCGTCTTCGATAACCGCCTCTGGCTTCTTTTTTTGCGCTGCCATTGGCTCCACTCCTTTCCATCATCGTAAAGGCTATTTCGTACAGAGAACTTTTTCATCTGGCCAGCCAAGTCTCATGCGTTTTTTAAGTCTTGCATAGGGTATGCCTGTTTCATCTGCCCATTCTCGAACTGACTTTGTTATCCCATTCAAAGTTAGATATCGGGTATCCGTGCGGTTATTGGCTTGCTCATATTTGCTTACCCATCTACAATTTGATGGAGTATAGTCTCCGTTGTTATCTATTCTATCGATAGACAAGTCATCCGAATATCCATTATTAAGTGCCCATTCTCTAAATGCCGCAAAGTCATTTCTCCATTCCTGGCACATACGGATGCCGCGTCCACCGTAATTTGCATATTCTTTACGCTTACTATCTTCAGTCCTTCGAATTATTCCATGCCAAATGCGATAAAGACGTGTTTGTGAACCTCCATGCGTTAAAGCATTTTCTTTTTTTAGACAACCACAGCTTTGAGTTGTACCGCTTTTTAGAAAACTTCCACGAACAACGGTCTCATTTCCACAATCGCATTTGCATAACCATGTGACATATCCAAATTTATCTTTACCGTCTCGCTTTTTGACAACAAGACGCCCAAATCGTAGCCCTATTAAATCATTGGCAACCATGTTATCACCTTTTTCAATTAAAGTTCCTCAAAAAATTTTTTCACAAATTACGCGAGAACTGGGGTCGGCGAGCCCGCAAAGAAATTTTTCCCTTTCCCAGTACCTTTTTCTACCAGCCATTTCCAAAAATGCATGGCTTTTATTTAATTACAGGCCTATGGGGTTGAGTGATTGCGCCTTTGCGTCTTTCCACTTTTCCGGTATAGCTGCTTGGCTTCATCAGCTTTTCATACTCATGCGTGCTGTCATCTTCCTTGGCATATTGAGCAGACACGAGGTCGTCAGGGAAGTATAGCCTGGCCAGCTTCTCCAGCCGATAGCGGACAATTATCTCAAATAATGTGTCCGGGTCACTCCTATAAAGTTTTTCAGCTATGGTCATAACTACACCTCCAATGTAATAAGCCCGGGATAGTTTTTCTACCCCGGGCCATTATAGTGTTATATCTTTGCAAGGACTTCCGCTTTGCTATAACCCTTGACGCCTTTCGTCATCATTGCCAGGAATTCTTCCTTCGAGAAATCCGACAGCCTGAATACCTCTTCCGGTTTCATGCCTAATTGTTTCGATATTTCGTTCACGGTCTTTCCGCTGTCGAGTAATTTTTTGACGATAGCTTTCATCGGTTCAAGCAAGTGCGTGCCACGTGCGCGATTGTGTGTGATTGTGCCGTACATGTCTTCAGCTTCATCCGCGTGCGCAACTATTACCACTGGCACTTTTCCGCCGAGCTTCGTTCGTAGCGGTTCTTCGCCTGCCACGGTCCAGCGATGAAAGCCATCAATAATGGTGTAATCCGGACGCACGACAATGGGAAGCGTCCAGCCGTTTGTCAGTATTGATTGCACCAGCAGCTGCAGATTTTCCCGGCTTACTTTGTTCGGGTTATAGTTATTCGGTTTTAGCGTATCGCGGTCTACCCAGTGCAATGAGTTTAAGGGTGCGAACAGGTCCATTTCAGACATTGCTTTCACCCCCTTTACGGAATTTTTTCGCATATTCCGCATAGGATGATGCAATGTCCACACTGATTGCCCGCAGCGTCCTCAGTTTTGGATCGCCGGCCACGAGTGCATCATATATCTTCCGGTAGTCTCGTTCCCGGGCCATGCCATCCATTTTTATAATGAGCTTCCTGTATCGGTCGGCCACCTTGCGCGTGAGCTCGGTCGTAAAGTATTTATCCGGATTCTCAAACAGCATGTGCTTTACGAGAGCTTTATAATCTTTGCCTTTTTCAGTTTCACGCCTTTGCCTGGATGACCGGCGGTATAATTCGGTGTCCCAATACAGAGCTGCCAAATATGCGTTCGGTTCCCTGCGTAAAATCTTTTCCCAAAGCCCTGGCTCATACTTGGCGATATGAATAAGAGAGCCAACACAGTCCACCGAGAAAAACTGACATATCCTCAGCTGGTTCTTATTGATGCCGGCCTGGTACATCCAGAGGTATATAATCGGGATGTCAACCTTCTCATTCTTGAGATACAGCCAGACGTCTTTCGTCTTCCAGTCATACAGGGGATATATCATGTTCTTGCCGGTTATGCTGCTGCCGGCTCCGAGGTTCAGCGCCGCCATGTACTGAAGCCGCTGCACGCTTTCTGAAGCTCTCACCCCGACAAGCATAATGCCGTCCCCGGTTACCTTCGGTAAAAACGATTGGTAGTTATCTATACCCGGTTTCAGCTGCGGGTGATTCCGGAGGGCAAAGGGAGGAGGCCGCCTGACCCATACGTCTTTCTTTGTATGGTCCCAGCATGTGTAGCTTTCATCGGCTGTCAGTTGATTATACGCGGAGAAGTGTTTGACTTCGACGCACCACCATTGGAACTGAGCCCCGGCCAGAAGGAATTTCTTTCGCCACTCATGCACCGTTTCTTCCACGCTGGTATAGATAGCCTCTTCATCAATAAAGATTACGGTCAGCAGCTTTGGGTCAATCTCTCCGGCCTTTATAAGCTTCAATGTAATGTCGGCCAACACCAGAGAATCTTTGCCGCCGGAGAATGACAAGTACACCTTTACGCCATTTGAGAACGCATTTTTGATACGGATCCTTGCGGCCGTCACCACGTCCATGTTGGATTTAACTCTCTTTACAGCCATATCCGCTCACCACACTTAGGGCAGAGGATATATCTGTGTTCAACCTCCTCTGCCTGGAAGGGAGCTTCATAGCCTGCAGCTTCCCGAACCTCTTCCGGTATTTGAATCGGCGGCTTTACGGGAATATGCTCTATGGCTTTTTTAGCAGCTTCCTCATCCCGGGCCTCGTACTTTTCTTCGGTGGTCTTGATTTCCTGGATCCGCTCTTCCGGTATGATGCCATAGTCGGATATAAGCTCATCGGCTTCATCAGAATCCATAACAAGTGATTTAAGCATATCCTCATCAAAGCCGGGGATATCCAGGTCGTCTTTCAACTCCAGGATGAAAGCATCGAATGCGGCCATGTCATCAACACCGAGGTCAAAGATGCGGTTGTCGGCCAACATGAGCTTTTTCTTCTCATTTTCCGTCAGCCCGGTGACAACGTAGCAATCCGCTTCGGTGCGTCCCATGGAACGCAGTGTTTCCGCCAGTCCGTTCCCGGCCAGTATCACATTGTTTTCATCTATGACTATTGGCCGGATCTGTCCGAACATCTCAATAGAGCGTCGGAACTCTTTTATCTGTTTATCAGTATGAAGCCGGATATTCCTTTCCGGCTTCTTCAGCTCATCAAGTCTCTTTTTAACTATCTTCACGGTCTCACCTCCTTTGCTGCAAGAAAGTGAGCCGCGCTTTCAATTTTTGTGGCCGCAGCTATAACGATTGACGGGTCTATTTCGTATACATCAGCCCAGCCATCCTCAACAGATTTCATACCCATGCGTGACGGCCATGGATGCGTCCCGCACCTATACCCGTCCTTCCACTGGTAAATAGGGGGCATGGGGATTTTGTGATAGTGGATGTATGCCAGTAATAACTCATGTGGCCAGTCGGCCAACGGGGAATACCGGGTAACGCCGGCGCCGTTGGTCATGATGTTTGAACCTCTGCCTACATAGTTGCCGTCTGCCTTGCGGTGTCCGACAATGATAATGTCCAGCTGGTGCTTCAGGAAGTATTGCCTTATACCATTGCGCTGGACGATTTCAAACCATCTTGATACCAGGGCAGAGTTGTTCGGGAATAGCATGGCCGGATGCCTTGCCAGCCAGTCCAGATCCTGCCCGGTGTTTATAACCTCGCATCCTTCAGGCTTATGCTCCAGGCACCAGCTCAGGAAAGCGGGGTATTCCAATTCGGTATGTACGAATACACAGTCCGTTATACCGAGTTTTTTGCATATGTCCTCAAGGACAAGGCTGTCCTTTCCGCCGCTCCATGCATAGGCAATCTTCTTACCTTCGGTCACCTGTTTTATTTCGTTATAGACTGTTGCAACTGCATTATCGAGCTCATCTTTTGATACAAGCTCTTCAATCCTGTCCATGGCTTCTATCCAACGGGCATTATCCATACTCTGTTTTCTTCCGAGTATGCGCTTCATGCTCTCACCGCCTTTCTCTTCTCAACGAAGTTCCAGGCGAGAGCAAAGAGGATGGCGCCGAGGACAATGAATATACGAATAGAGCTCATCAGCGTCCATACACCGAGTACGCCCATCGGTATTAGCAGCTGCCAGGTTGCCACGGTTGCAATGTTAATAAAGATGCCCAGCGTGCGGCCAAAGGTAATATACACGCTGTACAGGAAAGACGATATTGTTGATACCGCGACAAGCGTAATCAGGAATGCTTTAACGATGTTCAGCACAGGCCCAAAATTCGTCCATGCAAGCAGGAAAGTGAATATCAGGTATGCGCCGAACAGCAAACCTCCATTGATAAAAGCCCATCGCACATCAATTTTCCTTGTGCCGTCCTCATTGTGGTCATTGTAGTCCAGGATCTCAAAGAAGTAAGGGTAGAGGAAAGCACCAGGGAGCAGAAGCAGGCATTTCTCTATTCCGGCCGGTATCTGGTCCAGGCCTAACGGTAATATGTTCATATTGCCGTGCGAATAGATGATTGCTGCGATCGTCAGCACAAATGCGACAGCATATACAGATATCCAGCTCGCATTATCCGTCAGGACATTTCGTATCATCCCGAACCGGATCAGCAGGAAGATAAAGAATATCGCCACTGCATAGGCCAGCACCATTCCAAAGGTACCTGTCAGTGGAGTATCTCTGAATATGGTCTGGATACCGTTCATATTCAGCCAGATTTGGAAGATGCACATGCTTCCGACAATAAAATGCATGGGCTTGCTTCGGAAAACATCACGCAGCTTCGGGATGGTCGGGGCAAATATGCCGAACACTATACAAGCCAGCGTGTTTCCCAACGCCCAGAGCAGGAAGGGAATTATTCCGTAATCCTGCGCCATTTGGATTCCTACAATAAGTGAGCCGACGCCTGCCCAGGTCGCTGCAATCGACATGGAGTAATAAAGCGACGGCTTGTGGATAAAACTGTTGATAACTCTTGAAAACACGATGATATCCTCCTTTTTTGATATAAGCCCGCTGCCGGCTGCTGGCGAACAGTTACGGCCCGGTGCCTGACTTCGTGAAAGGAGCAAACACGAAGCCCGAATAACCTCCTTTCAAAATAAAATAGCGACCCCTCTCAGGAGCCGCTCGGCTGATTAGAATTTTACAATTACAATGTTAAACTATTACTCTGGCTGATTCAAGACAATTCGTTGACATCTGATGCAGTCTATTCAGATCTGTTTCGGTCTGTTTTAATCTCTTTCAATCCATTGAATTCCGAAGAGCAATGCACTCATTTTTTCACAGGCCGCATCCAGATCTCTGTATACAGTTCTGACATCGATATTTTCACGGTCCGCAATATCATATACCTGCTCAGGTTCATCTTTTAGATACATTGCTTCGAGTACACGATACCGGCGCGCATCTTCGGGCTTCTTGGATGTGTAACATATTGTTTGGTAGGTTTTCAGCATCGCATCTATGTGAGCAAGCATAATCGCAGATCTCGCCTTTGAACGAACAATAGCTGAAACGTCGATCCTTTCTTCATTTTCCATGAGGTCCTTAAAAAACTCAAAGTCTTCCTGAGTAACCTCCGATAGGGAAGCGATGGCATCACCGGCATGAATTTTGATTTCCCGGTAGTTCCGCATTAACCGTTTAGTGTCTCTTAACCTCCGGTCAATTCGTGCCTTCCTTTCTTTTTCTTTTTCCTTGGCATATACTTCGAGTGCCATTTTAGCCCCAACCTCTGCAGCTACCCGAATGATACTGTCTTTTGACTTTTCTTTAGCCATACATTCTCACCCCTCATTAGTCATTTTTTCTTGAAGTATTCCGCTTTAGGGCAAGTGCTGAAATGTGATATGTAACCCAGGCCCGTAGCGTTGCTCAAGTTGCCCTCAAACTCACAGCTCAGGACTTCACCGTTCGGCGTAACGACTTTACCTGGAGCTTTTGGTTTCTGCCAGTACGGTACCGGCTCAGGATCACATGGCATGCTTTTTCCGGAGCTGGTTTTTATCCAGACTATTTCAGCACCACACCCGCGACATTTACCCCTTTTCATAGTCCTGCTCCTTTCTTAATACGTGAAACGGATCCTTTTCGCATACCGAGCAAACCATGCGTCCCTCTGGTATATAGGAACCGCACATCACACATTTGTCCTCAGCAGATTTTCTCATGTCAGCTCCGCAGTATGGACAATTCTTGTTAACATGGTTTTCGAGCTCTGCTGCAGAATAGCATGTTTTATTACATATCCTGCAAGTGAATTCATTCACCTATAAACCTCCTCTCAGTTCCAATTTACTTGGCCCTCCTTTTAAGTTTTTCTACAATTTTGGCCATATGCTCTGTCGCTACGGCTTGGGCGATCGCCCTGTCCTCCTCGGTTTCTATCTTGTCTCCCATTATTCCGGTGAACTGCGATATTTTCAGGCCGAGGAATTCCTGAATTACCTCATCCGTTCCTTCCTCTGCTACAAGGTAATAGCAGAGGACGCTGTCTGATTGTCCTATCCTGTGTGCTCTATCTTCTGCCTGTGAGTGTATCGCTGGTGACCAGTCCAGCTCTCCGAATACAACGCATGTAGCACGTTGAAGGTTGAGACCTGCAGCTGCTCGAAGGCTTACCATGCATATATTTGTTTTCCCTTCCATGAAGCGCTTGACGTTCTCGTCCTTTTCCTTCGCTGTCTGCCTGCCGGTGATTTCTACTGGGTTGTATTCGGCGAGCTCCTTGTGGTAAATATCAAAGACGGCATGATGGTAAGCAAAAACCAGGACACATTCTCCTGCGTCGAGCAGCATTTTTACGAATGTCGTTACAAATGGCGCCTTGGCAATACCTATTGCCTGACGGCTATCATTCACGATTTCCCTTGTCAGGCGGCCTTTTTCAAAGTGATCCTTGATATCGTCTATACCCTTTGCCTTTTCGACGGCCTCCTGTATGAGCTTTCCGTATGTTCCTCTATCAAAATCCACTGTTTGAACCACGCGACGCTTTGGCGGCAGCTCCTGGAGCACCTGGTCCTTTGTTCGTCGAAGCATGAGGCCTTCTTTTTTTAGGTATTCTCCGAGCTGTTCCGGATTCGTTACAATATCTGATCCGTATCCGTAGCACCATTCCCTGGTGAAGCTGTCCCAATCTCCGAGGCAGTGGTATTCGATGATGTTCATAACCGACCATATTTCTCCGCCTCGGTTGTATATGGGCGTTCCTGAAAGTCCAATGCACGCCGGCACATGTGTGCTTAATAGTGAGGCTGCGCTGTATTTCTCTGTTCCGGTATGGCGCAGCTCCTGGATTTCGTCGAAGATCACCGCTTTAAAGTCATAGTCCAATAAGGCGTTTTTCCAGCCTCGCAGTAGTAGATAATGAATTATATAAATACTGGCCGGCGGCAGTTCGTATGGCTTTAGTCCTTTTATGGTATGTACTGCTCCCTGCGGGTTTCGGCTGCCAATGCTTATCTGTCCGCCGCCTGGCAGTACCAGGAACCGGTTTATTTCCTGTTCCCAGTTTTTTACGAGGTGCGGTGGTACTACGATGATTGCCGGGTATGCCTTCTTGACTGATAAGAATGCCAGCGCCTGAACCGTTTTCCCGAGGCCCATTTCATCCGCCAGGAGTGCTCTCTCTGCTCCTACCAGGTATGAAAGGCCTTCTTTTTGGAATTCCTTCAGGTTTCCCACGAAATCCGGCGGCGGAATTATCTTTTCCGGCCTTTTGTTGAAGTCCCGCATCCTTATTGCGTGGTTCACTGCCGCCTGATAGCTTTCTTCCCATGCTTGCTCGTCCTCGATTTTCAGAGGATACCGCAGCATTATCCAATTTAGGTTTTCAGCGTTTCTTTTAGTGTTCGGGAATCTGCAGCGGCCCCTTCCGTATGATTTCGAGCCAGGGAATAAGCGCTTTATAATCTCCACCATGCCCGGATTTCCTTCAATGATCCAGTCCTGCACTATTCCATTTCTTTTAACCGGTATTAAGCTGCCTTCATAATTTTCGCTGGCTGGTGGCCTTTGCAAATATGCTGGTATCATAATGCTATCCCCCATAGTTTCTGCAATCCTACCACGGAGCATGGCTTTCCATTTGCTGCTTTTGTTACTGGGATGCGGAGACTGGTTTCAACGACAATTACAATTGCTTTGATTTCCGGGTATTCTGCATATCGGTTAATTTGGTTTACCAGCTGCGTGCGGTTGGGTTTGCCCTTCTTAACTTCTACCGCCACGCCGCTTTGTGTTAAAAAATCTACTCGGCTTCCTGGGCCCAGGCGGTATTCCTTGGTATAGATGATTCCGGATTTATTAAAAATGTCCGCTATTGCCGCCTGAAGCTCATACTCCTCGATTATCTTACCTACACGCAGTTGCTTTATTGCTTTTATTATCTCTTCCAATCTTCATCCTCCCTTTTTTTAGCCATTGATCTATGCTCCTTGATTTCCATGCTTATTCCATGACGTTTATGTCTCGCTTTCATCTCTGTTTGTGAACAATGGATGTGTACCGTCTTTAAGAGCCCGCTCATCATCAGACATTTCATATCCGAGCTTTTCAAGGAAGTCATAAACCATGTCCAGATTTTCATTCTCCCGATAGTCATTGCGCCAGTCAAAGTAATTCTCGTTCTCTGAATCTAAGGACAGGTATGTTGCAATAAGCAGGCACCGTTCTGGCTGTGAGGCAACCTGTTCAGCTATGGTATCAAAGCTCAATTCGTCCTCGGCGTCTTCATTGAGCTTAATATTGAGAAATTCTGCAATCTCTTCATAGCTGATATTGATATAAGTGTCTATCATCGACCGCAGCAGATACTCAATGATAACCGCCATGTTCTTTTTGGCTTTGGTATTAGAGATTTCACTGACAAATTCACGCCGGAGCTGGTATGCGCGACGCGATGCTTCCGTCAATGCATTTCTCAGGGCCTGGCGCTGCTCTTCTCGCTTTTTTGCCTCTTCATCTTCTGCGGTTTCTACGGCCTCGGCATACAAAGCAACATAGCCATAATTGGAAACGGTATAGAAGTACTTAGTTTCTCCGGCGTCATCAGGTTTCTTAAAATCCTTGTAGTCCCTTGCATAGTACATCCTGATATAGCGTAATCCGTTGCCATTGTCTACCTTTATTGCAAAGGAATCAAGCTGCTCCAGCAGGAGAGCCATATTCTTTTCGTCTCTCTCTTTGTCAATAGCTCTCTGCAGCTCCCATTTAAAATTCGGTGTGCCGATTGATTCAAGGACTTTATTCCGGAGTTCGATATTTTCAATTTTCTCAAGTTCTACATAGTCCATGATGGTTGCACCCCTCGCAACGGAGGCCTTAAGTTTTTCCTGGTCTAACTCCAGGAGCTTAATCCTGCGGCGAACTGTCGTCTCGGAAAAACCTGTTTTTTCAGCAATATTGGCAATAGTCTCTCCAAGATCGAGCATCATCTGAAAGCCCTGCGCCTGTTCATACACTGTCAGGTCGCTCCGCTGCATATTCTCTAACAACATCGTGGCGATTTGCTCCTGCGGTGACATATCAACTATTGCACAAGGTACTTCATTCAACCCGGCCATCTTTGCTGCAGCAAGGCGCCGATGTCCGATTATAACAGTATAACTTCCGTCGCTCTCCCATTTGCTGCAGGGAGGACGTTCATTCGTGTCGTGCCCTTCTGTGCATTTACCAACTCCGCCATTCCAGAGCTTACATGATATGCAGTAACCAGGCTCTCGTGGTACAACCGTTAAATTTTGCAATACTCCTTGCACTTTTATGCTCTCGGCCAATTCGGTTAAGTCGCCGAGATCCTGCCGAGGATTCTGCGGATGTGGTACTAATTTGGAAACCTCAATATTTCTAATCATTGTCTTTGCTCCTTTCGATTAAAATAGTGATAATTGGCCGTTGGCGCAAACCTTAAACGGGTACTTCTTTTCCGGTTCTTTCTGTTCAGGCTTGTCTGCCTGTTTTTGAGCTTCTGCCTTTTCAGTCACCTGAGAAAGAGCCTTAAAGGTTCGCCGCCAATGCCATGTTTTAAGAAAATAGAGTGGGGTGTACCAGATATTCTGTTTCTCTTCCGGATCCGGCGGCAGCAGGGAATTCCCGACGATAACATAACCGGCGCACCCCAGAAGTGAAAGCTGTATGTAGCACATCATTGCTACCGTGAAGTCGATGTCCTGCGCGACAAATTCAATACATTGCTGATAGTTAATCCCTTGCCGTTTTGCTTCGTTGGCAAAGGCAATGAGCAGTGCGCCGGCTCCGCAGCAGGGGTCATTGACAGAAATATACCCTCTCTTGTCGATCTCTGCCTTGAGATCACCGACGCTTATGCTGGCCATAGCTTTGCATACGTTGTACGGCGTAAAGAATTGCCCTTTATGACCGCTTCCCAGCTCCAATCTCATGAATATCTCTCCAAGAAGGTCCTGGTCCGGGTTTTCCTCGAAGCCGAGGATTACTTCCGAAAACATTTCCGCGAACATATTAAGCTCGCTCTCGGTGTATTTCTTGGAAGTTTCAGCATATAACCGTTCCCGTTCCTCGCGCCTTGCTACATCGGCATAAGACAGGCTACAGGCTGCCATTGTGACAAAGTCATACCAAACAGTCCAGTAGTTGTGTCTGCCGGAATGCAGCTTCCTGAATATTTCCACTATTCTGTTTTGATGTTCAGTTTTAAAGCGCGGAGGATTTGCCATTTTACTCACCCTTTTCTGCTTTATGAGATTTTGGAGCTGATACTGTCAAACTTCTTCTCCCGGCTTCATAGCCGCGCATGTAAACACGCTTCAGGTATTCTTCCATCTGCTTTTTGTCCATGCGCTTGATAGCTTTATAGTCTTCACGCCTCAGCATCGTCATCAGTCCCTTCGTATGCATAGCCGTCGTCTTCAGGCTCATCGAAGAGCGAGAGCTGCCCATCCTTGATGGGACGCATTACATATGCACACTTCTCTTTGTCCCAAACCAGTTCATACTCTGTGCCGCCGACAAAGCCGCTCTTCTCATCCTTGTACTGCATAACTGAGCTAATCTTGTGCTCAAACTTCGGGAAAATCACTTCTCTTTCAGCTTCATACCGATGCTCTTCCAGATCCGGTACTGCGCCCTGAGTCAAAGTGATTTTCAGCGTCAACTTCATTTCAGCTTTTTCTCCTTCTTTCTGGAGCATCATAGAGAGCGTCTGCCTTAAGAGCTGATTGAAGTCGCTTTTTAATGAGTTAAACGCTTCGCTGTCTAGAGTTAGTGCATATTCTTTCCTGGACATACATGAACCCCCTTTCATTTGGCAGCGGAGAGGATCGTTATCTCAATCCGTGGCTGCCGTGAATAGAATTTTCTTATTTGACAATCAACAATCTGAGAATCATCGCGGTAAGCGACCTGATTCAGACTGTCAGCTACTACTTTAATGATGTTATCCATGTCCGGCTTTTTGGACGGCCGGATTTCGCCATCTTCCATTTGTTTCTGTTTCTTTTTACTCGCGCTGGCCGGAATTGAGAAATAGGCCACAATGCGAAGATCAAGCAATTCATTGTCCGGGAACCTTGTGCTTCCAACCTGCCGACGGTATTCGGTAACAATCAGGTTTTCATACAGCACGGTTTCATCCGGTGTCCTGGTAATCACTTTTCCTTTCACATTGGCAAACCGCGGCCTGCCTTTCCCTTGTGGCTCTCCAAGCACTGTAAACTTAACTTTCATCCCATGAACCCTCCTATGTATGCGGCACCGGCGAATACTGCGAGGCCGATAATAGAATGAAGCGTGCCTTGTCCAAGCGTCATAGTGTTATTTTCCATTGCTCCTACTGACCCCATCAGGTACAGAAATCCCAAACATGAGATGATGCCGCATATAGTTTCTTTGTGTTTCCTTTTCATAAGCGACCTCCTAATCCCAGTCGTACTGGTAACAAAACACATGATTTCCGATTCGACCCCATACCCGGTCGTTTTCTCCCTTCCTGGAGAAGAAGACTACATCAGCCGGCAGGATTGACGGCCCGTAAAGTGCTGCATTGATGGCGTCATATTGTTCCTGCAGAGGATCCGCTGTGCCGAGTAACCTTATCGTTGAAAACTGCGGTACGGAAGTTCCCTCTCCCTGGTGGAGGACATCATGCACCGTATCCGGGAAGTTATCCGCTATCACTCTGTTGAATACAACCTCGGCCACAGCCTGTTGTCCTTCCGGCGACTCGCCCCTGGCTTCGTGGTATATGATTTCAGCCAGTTCTTTCAGCTCTTCATCTGTTATGGTGATTTCAGCGTATCGTTCAACCACCCTGGGAGCAGGGGCCGGTGTTGGTGTTTCGATTATCATAACCGCTGACAATTTTTCTGATGGAAATGCCATTGCTATTTGAGTTGGCTCGGCTTTGACTGGTATAACTTCTGGTATATCAGCTGCTGGCTCATCTGTTTTTCCTGCCAGATTCAGCATCAATGCAAGTGTAATAACCGGTATCAGAAGGAGGATGCTTCCTGGCTTTAGGGTAAAACTTCTTTTTCTTCGTATTCTCCGCATGATAACCTCCTATCTCTGCCGCCAGCTCGGACCTGTTAAAACAATCCCCTTGCACATTTCCATCAGACGATCTATCGTTGCCTCGGCCGTTATGCTATCCCGGGAAGTCGGTGGCGTCATCCGCTCCACCAGTGCTTTATCGTCATAATTGGTGGTGATAATTGTCGGCATGTAAGCCTCATACCGGCCGTTTATAATGTTGTAAATGGTGGAGACTGCCCACTCTGTCGGCGGTTCTTTTCCCATATCATCAATCACAAGTAGGGGAACGGTCTTGTAGATATTGAGAACTTCTCCTTCATCGACCAGGCCGTCATATCGAGCAAAAGTCCGTTTAATCCTCTGGAGCAAATCAATCATTGTCATACAGATAACTGGTGTGCCTTTATGTATGAGCTGATTTGCTATCGCTGCCGCAAGATGCGTTTTTCCTGTTCCTTTAGGCCCGCATATGAATAACCCGTTCCGCCCTGGTTCCGGCTGTCCGCGCTTCGGCAGCAGCTTATCAAAATTGTCTGCATACTTTTGGCATGCTATGGCCGCCTGCCGGTTATGTTCGGTGATTTCAAATGTGTCAAAAGTCCTCCTTAAGAACCGTTCACCCATGCCGGATTCGCCAATTATCCTTTGGATCCGTTCCCGGAGCTTCCGATCCTCTTCAGCTTTGCGCTCGGCCTCTTCTTTTGCCTTGCGCTCGGCCTCGGCTTTTTCGTACTCGGCCACAGCTTCCGGACAAGTGCAGCGCTCCGGTCCGTAAGGCATCCATATAACACGGTTTCCTATGCGCATTCCCTTGGTGTAACGCGTTGCTCCGCAGTATATGCAAGTAACCGGCGCTGGAGGATCAAACTCTGCAGCTCTCGGGTCATTGCTCATTATGAACATGTCAGCATCCTCGTTATTTTCCTGCTCCCCAGTCATCGTCTTCTGTTGCCATCTTGAATCCTGAGAGTGTGAAGCTTCCAGCGTCCTTCCCAGAATGCTCTTTATCGACTCCAACCCCATGCTTATTACCTCCTCTGTCTCCGCCATATTTGCCCTCCCTGACCTTATCCATGTTAGCTGCATTCATCAGCCAATCGAATGTGGCTTTCCAGTTACGGTCATTTTTGCCTTTCAGGAAATCACTGGCCTCGACCCTCTCGAAATATTCCTTGAAAAAGTCAAGGTTAGGGTGTTCTTTCCATCGAGCAGCCACTGCGATTTTTCTTTTGCCGTTAATCCCTAATACTTTTGCAAAGCTCGGACAGGTTGTATTAAATAACTCACGAATTTTTTCATAAGGAACCGGTGGGGGAGAATTGGATGATTTATCATCTTCTTCTATATCATTATTAGGTACTGTATTAGGTACTGTATTAGGTACTGTAATTGTAGGTTTTTCTGCCGGATTTCTACCTTGTATCTGCCTGTTTCTGCCTGTATCTGTTGGATTATTACCTGTTATCAACTGCATTCCAGCTTGTTCAAGCGTTTTTCCACCTTTTTTTAAGGCACAGGCACGGCATGAAACAACGATGTTATCTACACTGTTTTCCCCCTCTGGATCAATGTAGTCATATGTGCCGCCGTCTGCTCCACGTCTATCTTTCCAGTTGACGATTTTCCCGCAGTATTGACAAATGTCTCCGTCACGGCTTCTGACAGATCGCGTCAGCCTTAAATCGTTATATAAAGCCTGCTGTCTTTGCCTGTATTCAGCTTGGGCTTGCCTTTGTTCGATTAACTTCCCCGCATAGTCATACCAGTCATGTATGACAAGGCTGCCATCTTCCATCTTGTCTATAAAGCCTGCCTCTATCAGAGCGTTGTAAAGCTCCTCTGGATCTCGCTTCCACAATACCGCGTCTGAAATATCGTTAGCATCATACTTTGACAGATCGCCGTCTTGCGCAAAATCTAATGCCCACCACCACAGATAATGGAGATATCCGACGGCTTCAGGCCAAGAGATAGAGAGCAGACGGGCAAGCTTTTTCATCTTAGGATGCCTTCCTAATTCCTGGTTGCTTTCTATCCATGCCATCAGCTAACCCCCTTTCACGTTTAATGAATGGACCGCTCCGCTGAGAGAGCGGCCCATTGGAAATCAGAACGGAAGTTCGTCGTCTATCTCTCCAGCCTCGCCGCCGAGTTCCGAATAACCAGTATTGCTGCCAGGTAATGAAGCGCCGTAGTTGCTGTAACGAGACTGATAACCTCCGCTGCTGTCAGTATCCTTTTTGCTGTCTCCGAAGTAGACATTCTCGGCAACGACCTCAACGATTTTGCGGTTTTTCCCTTGGCTATCTTCCCAGTACCTGACCTGCAGCCTACCTGCAGCAACAACCATGCGGCCCTTTGAGAAATATTTGGATAAGAATTCAGCGGTGTTTCTCCAGGCAATACAGTCTATAAAGTCAACCTGCTTTTCTCCGTCCTGGTCGGAATAGTCCCGCTCAACTGCCAGGGTAAAAGCGGCCACTGGTGTTCCGGATTGGGTATAGCGCAGCTCAGGATCCTTTGTAAGGCGTCCCATGATTACAACCTTGTTAAGCATTTTCGTCACCTTTTTCCGGGCGAGGACCGAATACCAAAGCGAGCTTATCCGGTAATTCGTATGATTCGGATGTCTCATACGCATTGCGGATGATATCAAGCGATATCTCAGCCTTTAAAAGCTCCTCAAACCTGGTAACGGGAATTGTGATATGATCACGGTCAATGCAAAACTCCAGTAATCCCTCGCGGACGTTCATTTCTTCCTGTTTACGTTCGGTGTTTTCCATGGTTCAACTCTCCTTTCAATTGATTACAAATTTCTATAACCTTCTTGCATTCGGCTATGTCGAACATGCCGATATGCGTTTCCTCAACGCTGAGCCCCATGCGCTCAGCCAACCATTTGTAGGCCTGGCTGCGTTTCATCATTCTGGATTTCCATATAGGGTCAAACGCATCATGGGCGGCCATTTTCCAGTTACGTAATTCTTTGTCTGCCAAGCGGCCGAGAGGCTTGTCCGTTCCTTTGTGAACACCGACATAGGCGTCACATGGGCGGCAAAAGTAAATCATTCCATAGCTCCGTCCGTATACTACTTTGCTGTCAACGAACTCAGCCTGCCGGCCGCAGTAGGGGCAGAACACTTGCATCATTAGAAGCGCCCCCATTCTTCTTTGTATTTGGCCAGCTGCTCCGGAGTCTCGGTCTCGATACCGAGAGCTTGTGCATCCTGGACAAGGTGGTCAATCAGCAGGCTCATTTGCTTGGTGTCGTATGTTGAGCTTCCAAAGTACAGAATGACGTTCTTGCATCCAGGTAGCTTGCTTTCCATCACTTCCGTCTGCCAGCCCAGGCCCTGCTTTGACCAACCTTCCCGGAGCCTGTCTACCGCCGAATCGAGGACACATACCATTTCCGATACTCCGCCGATACTCCTGATCGCGTTACGATAGACCTCTTCCTTGTCTACTGAAAGTGCAGCTGCTATCTTGTCAATCAGGACCCAAGCGTAAGCGTTGGCGTCCTTGCTCCGTTTTTTCCGGTACTTCTTTATCTCAATGCTGACCTCATGATCCTTGAGCCGGTCGAATTCTTCCCGGAAATCCGAATCGACTTCGACAGTTATTCGCTGCTTCCGATTCATGCCAATGGAGAGATCAATTAACCGACCTTTCATAGCGCCAACCACTTTTCTTTGTAGAGATTAGTGAGCCCCTGCAGATCCAGCCAGTCAAAGAAGTCCTCAATAACCGGTATAATGCTTGGCGTTTCATCCCTGCGGTAAGTCTCCGGCCAGACATTGGTACCATTGCTCACGAGATAGGTGAAATACTTTGCCTCAGGAACAAGCTCGAAGTAGGTAGGATGCTGTGTGCTGTCTATGTATTTGCCGACATCATAGCTTCCTGAATACTTAATGTCGTAGATTGTGCCTGCTTTCAGGGCATCCAGCCTGCCGTATAAGAGGATCCTTCTGTTTCGTACCGTAATCTCGCGGCTCGTACTGTATTGCAATAGTCCGCCTTTGACTATGCCGGCAACCTTGTAAGCTGCTTCGTACCAGTAGTGAGTTTTATCCCCACCACCGCGCACAATGTCAGTAACAAGGTTCTCAAAGTCGATACCTTTCTGCATGGCTTCCGATACTGGAATAGGCTCTCGCTTGAGGGCAGAGAGAAATTCAGCATAGCTGTCTCTTTCAGTTGTCATGTCCTCGTATGGGTTTTCCTTCATGGCGTATAACCATGCGGACAGGAGGGAATGCGTCATCAGATACCTTTCCATTTATTTCGCCCCTTTCGCATCCTCCTGGGCCTGAGCCGGTATATACTTTTTCAGGGTTTTGTCATAAACCAAACCCAGCTCGGCAATCTTGGCGTTAAAGGCAACATTGATTTCCTGCTTGGATGTCAGTGCATGGGTGATAGCTTTCATCTTCGGTATGGCAGCATTTGCGCTTTCCACATCAACAATGGAAGCAATGATTTCCTGTCCCTTGGCAATTACTGCTTCGTATGCTTCCTGTTCCTTTTGAGTTTCAGCGATTTCCTGAGCAGCAAGCGCATTGTACTGTTCAAAAAGCCTGGTTAAGAAATCATTGGGGGTTGAAGGTGTCAACTCAGGTATCTTCCAAACGCCCTTAATGCCGCGAGTGCCTTTTGCAAAGTAACGCTCGCAGTTAGAGAAGCCGATCGTGCGGTCATTGCCGTAAATCTCCATAAAGCCGCCCAAATCCATAGGTTCCCATACGTTGTTTTTGGTCTGGCCCTCAACCTTGATGCGGAGGCGGGTGTTATCTCCGTCCTTTTCCTCGATGGCGTGGAATACCATGACGATGTGTTTGTTCAGCTCATAGAAGCAATAGTCCATCAGCCTGACAAACTCTTTGCCGACAAAGCCATAACCTTTGAGAGAAAGAGTACCGTCACGCTGGCCGTACTTCGGGTCCTTCTTGATAGCCCACAGCGACATGAGATTGATCAGCTTTCCTCCGGTGTCGAATACCAGGGTGTCAAAGTCCTTCACGTTATTCGGTGTCAGGTCCTCCAGTATCTCTTCATAGGACTGAGGCTGGATGAATGGCTTGCGGTATCTCGGCTCAATTCTGTCGATACCGAAGTCAACATCGATGTGCAGCGGATTAGGCGCGGACAGCGCCAAGGTAGATTTTCCGATACCGGGATAACCGGCAATGAGAATACGGATCTTTTTCTCCTTTTCGATAATTTCATTGGGTTGTCTGATCATTTGATTTACTCCTTTCAAATTTTAATTTTCTTCCCACGCATCACAGATCTTGATGCAATTGTCACAGCCAACGATGTCGCCATGCTTGTCCTTGTAATAAGTGTCAGTTTCCTGGTCGCAAACGGGGCAGATAGGATATTCAGGTTCTTTGCCGTCCGGATAACCGGTCCTTTCCATGTTTCTGATCACCGGATGGTCTGGAATTTGATAGCTCATTTATCTTCCCGTTCCTTTCTTGCTTTTCTCTTACGCTTCAGATACTTCCGTACAGTGTAGGTCAGCCACGCTTGCATTGTGTCGAATCCATCACCCCTGATGAATTCCTGTAGATCGGCATAATCATCATCAGGAAGCCGGCACGATATCCGGCAGGTGTATTTATGGCCGTCTTTTTTCTTCAGCAGCTCTGGAGCGAACCGTGCGTATAGTGCTTCCAGAGCGTCTTTCCTTATTTGGATGCCGTACTCATCGCCGCGCTCGCACTTGCTCTGCATGGTCTTGTCGTATTTCGGGTATAATTCCTGGACAACAGCAACCATGTCTTTGGCCGGAAGTTTGCGGCTAATGCGCAGCTCCCTTATTTTTTCAGCCATTCATACACCCCCTCGGCACCTTGACTTTAGCTTTTGGAGTTGATAAACTGACTGTAGTTGAATTGGATGTTTTTGTTAGAGGCCTTACCCGTGGCTGCGGCGCGGTCTCTTTTTCTATCTCTGTACAGTCACACTTCTCGTTTGGATCAAGGTTGCATGAACAAAGTGGACAAACGCGGTAATACATTACTTCACCTCCTTGATTCCGAAGTAATTCAGCCAGAATTTCTCTCGTCTTTCCTCAATAGGCTTGTCCTCCGGATAGCTTTTAGTTCGTTCGAGAACCTTTTTTCCGCATTCGGGACAATATGCTTTATTCAAGATTGGAATTAAAACGACATTATCTCAACAACGTCCTCGATCCGGCAGTCCAATGTCTGGCATATTCGGTCTATTACTTCAAGAGCCACATAATTGTCATTGTTCAGCTTTGCAAGCGTTGAGCTGCTCATACCAACCATTTTTACCAGCTCCATCTTTTTTATACCTTTTTCAATAAGCGTATGCCATAGCGGTTTATATGAAACCATCCGCATCCCTCCTTTGTAAATACGATAGCATAAAATTATCGCCATGTCAAAACTAATTTGCGACAAGGCATATATTTATGTTGACATATAAAATGCATTATGGTATTTTATATACATGAACACGATAATTTTTATTGACAACTCGATAATTTTAATGAAGGGATGGTGCATTATGCAAATAATAAGAGAACGCAAGAGAATGTCAGCAGAATACTATACGCACGAATTTGTATGGCGGCATGATAGGAATGCAGGTTTTAGTTTTCCTTGTGATGAAAATGGGAAGCTGCCTGATGATCTGAACCCGGCAGCCTTGGAGAATTACAAATCCTGCATCGATGGCACATATGACGTAATAAATCTGGGTATACGCCGGAACGTGCATAGATGGACCCAGCCGGCAATTGGTATTTGTGAACGCTGTGGCGAGGAAGTTTACCTCGATTCGTTTACGAATACTTGTGAACGCTGCGGCGCCGACTACGATATAAATGGCAATATGCTTGCGCAGCGGTCGCAGTGGGGCGAAGAAACCGGAGAGCATTGGTCGGAATGCTATTGAAAGGAGGGTATGTCTTGAGGACCTATACAGTTAATTTCACCGAAACTGAACTCTACTCACTTAGAAGACTACTGAGGCATGCTTTAACTTTTGCTCATGAAAATCCAGACATAAGATTCGCCAAGTACATCGAATCCAACGATCCTGACTCTATTCAGGCAGCACAGAATAAAATAATCGACACCATCATTGACAACAATCTGAGATACGAAAAGGAACGGAGGTGCTAAAGAAACTATGAAATATCGGGTATGGATGCACGGATCCTCTATGACGGCCAGCTATGACGGTTATGTCGATGTCGTAGCCGACAATGAAGAAGAGGCAGCGTATAAAGCAAAAAGGGAGTTGACTAAACCAACCGGATCATTTAGCGATTGGTCGCCTTCTATGTGGAAGGTAGATAAAATAGAATGTAAAGGAGCGTGAGTAACCATGGCAAGAATAATCGAACAGGCGAGGAGGAAAGTATATGGGATACAGGGATGAATGGAGCGGAACCAAAAAGGAGCTTATAGACATTATAGAGTTTTGTATTGAGGACATCCGGAATGAGCTGGACATCAATATCAGCGATAGAGACATGCGAAAGCTTTTCTGTGAAGCATTTGGCCGGAATATAGTGCAGGCAGAATTAAAAGAGATGATAGCTTACATCCTCGATGAAGAGGAGAAGGCCAAGAATGAGCGGAAGTGCAGAGTTTGCGGCTGCACCTGGGACAATGCATGTGAAGGAGGCTGTTACTGGGTAGAAGAGGACCTCTGCAGCAAGTGTGCAGAAAAAATGAATAATGCTCATGTTGATACATGCCCATGATATTTTTATCGCGTTTTAGCCTGTTGCAACAGCTTAAAAACGATAATTTATTGCAGGCATATATAGTAAGTATAGGAAATAAAAAAAGCCCCTTCCAGGAGGATTTTAATGAGAATCTCTGGAAGGGGCTTTTGACATTTTACTTGCTGCTCTTTGGATCAGCTATAGATATTACCTTGTTGGCTTTATTGGTTGATACTACGAATGCTTTTGCGGATTCATTCTTGCTTAGATAATCCTTCATCTGCTGTACGGCCGCTTCAATCATGGCATCGATCTGTTTCGCTGTAAAGAAGAATTTTATGATTGCCGGCATTCGTTCATAAAGCCATGTGGTTACCGCGGCATATTTCAATTCGCCGGTACCGGAACCGTATTCAGCCTCTGCTCGTGTTACCAAGTAGAAAAGCATTTGCTTAACGTACTGGGTTGAGCCTTTTCTAACCAGGACAATGCAGATGACAATAAAAAGGACAATAACCAGCATGCTGTCCCAATAGTCAGTTAAAAATTCAATCATCGCGATTACTCCTTTCATATTACAGTGAGATCACTTACATTTACCCAGCTCACGATTTCCTTCAGGAGAGCTTTCTGTCCGCTGAGCTGCTGCACGGTGTAAGTCCTTTCTTTTACCCAATCGGGTATCGTTTGACCGGTACTATATTTTTGAGCATCTTTGTTAATTTTGACCTTGCTGCCGACTTCCAGCTTCTTGACCGACGCGGATCCAGGCTGCACAATAGTGCCACCAACAGTAGTGATGTATGTATCAAATCCTGCAGCTTTCAGCTTGGCGGCCATGGCTTCAGCATTTGCTTTCTGAGAGTATGCGCCTACCTGCACCCGATAGAGGTTCCCGGACTGCTTCATAATTGCTTCAAAGCCTGCTGCCTTGACCTTGTAATATTGAGCGTCAGCATTTGCTTTGTTAGCATAAGCTCCTGTCTGAACATAGTATAGAGTACCGGATCCGGTGGAGGGTGAAGCAGCTGCTTTTAATCTCCTGTTTACCTCTTCTGCGATATATGGGAACTTGCTTTCAAGGTATGGCCCGGGGCATGACGTGGCAGCAAACCATTTATGCATTGTTAAGTTGCCGGTTGTGTCGCCGGTAAAGTTAAGTCTCTCAATGCCATTTCTTTTGCAGATATCCACGCACAGCTCTATTGTCCTTTCAAGCACGTAGTCACTCACGCGCCATTGCCCGCCTATCTCACAGTTAGCAACCTCGATTGTAACTGCTTCATCGTCATTGGCAGAGCTTGAGCTGGTCCAAGCGCGGTTTTTCTCTTCCACGTACATTGCTATTCTTCCGTCTACGCCAACAGCATAGTTGGAACTGGCCTTGCGTTCAGGCCTGGCAAAGATTTCACCGCAAGTTTCTACAGACAGCATTCCGGCCATGTGGTGAATAGTTATTTTCCTTATCTGCTTTCGCCGGGGATTTGTACTATTAGGCGAAATCTTGACGTATTGTACCAATGGACTATTACTCATCATCGTCACCCTTTCCGTCTGTAAGCTCCTTCAATGTTTCTTCAGATACCTTTTCATCATCTTTAAGCTCGACATCCAGGAACTTCTCTGGTTTATTCATACCGATCCCTCCTAACCATTAAATATTTTCATCGGCAGCCGGGGCCTCATTGTCGTTTGTATTTTGCGCGAGATAATGAGGTATCTTTAACTCATTCTCTCTCTGGGCCTTGCGGTAGTAGAAACCTGTTGCGGTTGCTAACTCCGCGAACACAGAAGGTATCAAGTAGGCCAGAGGGGAAAGATCCCCGGTCCTCCAAATCATGACGCAAGAAAAAACGGCCACTGAAATAGTGCCGATTGATACGCAGATGAATATAATCTTTGAGAATTCCAGTTTCTTTTTCCTGGCTTTTTTATGCTTCCTGCCCATACTGTTCGCCTCCTTATGCTACAGATGAGCCTCTTTACCTTCAAGCCTATCGATCCGGTGATGTGCCTGCTTGGCCGACTGTTCCACAGCTGTGACACGGGAGATGATTTCCAGGTGCCTTTCATCCTGTTTTTCCTGTTTTCGCTTAATATCATCTACGCCAGCTTTTATATAGCCGATCTCTGTTAAGATTGTCCCGCTTTCTTTGCCCTCATTTTGGCTATCGACTCGGTTATTTCTTTTGTAAGTAGCGTATCCGAACGCTATGGCACATACTGTTCCTAAAATACCAAGTACTGTTGAAAGTATTGCAATTTCGCTCATATATCGTCCTCCGTCCGCACATCAAAAAAGCGACCCTGTTTTTGTAGGGTCGCTTTAATGACTTTTTTATTTTATTAAGATTTTCTTACGAGAACATACCACTCCAGTATCTTTTTTCGCAGGGCATCACAGTTGCAATGTTTCATCATGCCGAGGTAGCTGAAAAGAACACTTCTGGCATACTCTAAAGTCAGCTCTCCTTTGGCGTAATGCTCCATGACATATTTGAGATGCCGTTTCATCTGGAGGGTAGTGCTTCTACGGATCTCTATTTTGTGGGGCCAAATACGCTTACCGACAAACTCGACGCCTGCATTATATGGCATGATGGCAGTCTTATTATTAAGCTGCAAACCCATATTCTCCTGCAGGTAATTGTCGAGCAGTTCGAGCGCTTCCCGTACTTCTCCTTTACTTGGTGCCATCAGTATCATGTCATCCATGTACCTGATGTAATAAGGAATCCTAACTTCACGCTTCATGTAATGGTCTACCGGTGTCATTACAACGTTGGCTGTAACCTGGGATATAAGAGAGCCAACTTGCATTCCAATTCCCATAATTCGCTCAGCTTCCAGGACGTCCGCACAGTCTAAAGGTAATCCCATCGGACGGCCATCAGCCCTAATAGCAGTTTCCAGGAACCACATCATGTCAGGATCGTCAAGAGGTTTACCGAGCTCCCGGAGCTGCACTTCTACAGGAATCCGGAAAAAGAATTTTGCTACATCTGCTTTGCCAATCCACCATTTTTGAGGTTTGTTTTGTACCAGGCGCATCCAATATTGCAATTGAGCAGCAGCCTTTATCGGACCTCGGCCTTGGATGCTGCCGTAGCTGTGTTCATAAAAAGAGCGTCTGTAGATTGGCCAGAGGACATTATAAGCTGCACAATTTATAACACGATCAGCAAATGGAAGTGCAACGATTATTCGTGTCTTTGGAAAGTATTCATAGAACTCTCGCATGCGTCCTACGGTATACTGTTTCCACCGGAGACGGTTAACAGCGTCAATAAGATTTTCCTCAAGGTTGGCGCTATAGGCAAGCACTTCATCCTTGTACCGCTTATTCCTGCGGGCAAGGAGATATCCGTCATACATATTATCGAAAGTTGCAAACCTTTCAAATACATGTTTGTGCTTTTCCATAGCGCCATTCCCCCAAAGGCTGCGCTTTACAGCTTTCTTGGTATAATACCAATACCGGCGGTATACGCAGCTAATTATTTTTAGCCTTGAGCTTGTACGTCAAGGCAGGGAAACAGATCCCTTTATCACCTCTGTACTGAAAGCAAACCCTTGAGTCTGCAATATCTGACGTGGAGGCAAAGCGGAGCGGAAGCCGCGGTTGATGTTGGTCGTCGTGCGCGAGTTGTTGCCGTTGAGGCAGAACACGCCAGCGTTGGCACCGTTGTTCCAGTTGCCACCGCAGTTGAAAAGCCGCAGCGATCTATTCCCCATGTTAAGTGGATTTTTGGCTTTTGACGGACTTTAGCCATCCACCCAGCATCTTACCAATCTCGACCACTTTTTCGGACCAGATCTGATATTTTTTCATTGGCAAAAAACCAAGGTTCATTGATAGCCTCAGATATGCCTTTAGCTTCATAATTTCTACATCCAGCTCCTGCAAAGTGGTCTTTTTGTAATACTTTTTCTGTGCTTCAATCGTTCGCTCCAGCATTCTATCCATGCTGCGTTTAATATCTGCAACAAGTGCAAATTTCTCAGACTTTGGGTATTGAGCAAGCGCACCATAGCCATATTCCATCATGTCAAAAATTTTTTGGAGTATCTTCAACTCCTCGGCCATGTACACTCACCCCCGTCCCGTTTCCCTTGAACTTATATTACATGAAAATTACATGAAACGGTCAGAGTATGCGCTATTTTGTGAGAAAATAACGGATTTCGTTATTTTGAAAAATTTTTTTCTACGCTCCGCTATCGCGGAGCTAACAGAACACAGTTATACAGATGGCAGTTTTACATAAGCGGAGCGGAAGCCGCGGTTGATGAGGGCCGTCGTGCGCGAGTGGTAGCCGCTGAGGCAGAACACGCCAGCGTTGGCACCGTTGTCCCAGCGGCCACCGCAGACGAAAAGCCGCTCTTCTGCACCATTATTAGCATATAAAGCGTCTCCTTCATAAGCACCCGGAGTCTCATCATGTTTATACAAGGCAAGCGCTTGTAGCAATGAAATAGCATTTTCGCCAACAGATGC
>Ga0209537_1001179_pt1 | contig 30228 bp, 30 predicted proteins | sample BioPla4DNA1_FD_187698 | JGI IMG/M metagenome (GOLD analysis project Ga0209537, IMG submission 187698) | Biogas fermentation microbial communities from Germany - Plant 4 DNA1 (SPAdes) (version 2) | ecosystem: Engineered > Bioreactor > Anaerobic > Digestate | place: Bielefeld, North...
TTGGCCATTCTCTTTATCTGGCCTGGATGTCCCTGATATGTGGGTCTATAACCCCTTAGCTTAACCTGCTGAGGATATTGAAAATCTAATGTGTCCATAGCTATATCTTTGGGTATGTCTATTAGAACAGGCCCGGGACGGCCTGTAGCTGCCAGATAAAACGCTTCTTTAAAAATACGTGGTATGTCATTGACGTCCTTTACTAGATAGCTGTATTTTGTGAAAGGCTCAGTTGCTCCCGTAATATCAGCCTCTTGAAATACATCCCTGCCCACCATGGATAGGGGCACCTGGCCAGTAATGGCTACCAACGGAATAGAATCCATATAAGCAGTTGCTATTCCCGTTATCATATTGGTAGCTCCAGGACCGGAAGTGGATATACATACCCCCACCTTGCCGGTAGCACGGGCATAGCCATTGGCTGCATGGGCAGCAGCCTGCTCATTGCGAACTAGTACGTGATGTATATTTGAACTATAAAGTGCATCGTATATATGTGTAACAGCTCCACCAGGATATCCGAATATTATCTCTACATTTTCCTGCTCCAAGGCCTTAACTACTGCCTCTGCTCCTGTCATCTTCATCCTTCCTACACCTCCTACCGTGCTACAATAAACAAAGTAAAATATATAAAAAAACCTTTCACCCCATTTGCAGGGGCGAAAGGTTACTTTCGCGGTACCACCCAGCTTCATCTGTACCTCACGGCACAGGCCTCCACAGGTTCTAACAAACCCTGGTCTGTAACGTGACCTCACGTCAAGCCCTAATTGAGGAATAACCTCTTTCAAGCTTGCTTCTCGGGAGTGAGCATACAATCCAACCGCTCACCGATTCGCACTACCCATCGGCTCACTGAAGATAGCTGTGTTGGATCTTCTGTCTCCGTCATAGAATTTATACCTAAGCCTTTTTCCGTTCTATATAATTTTTAAACAAAGGAGTATATCTACAAAATGTATATTTATAATAATATCACCGTTTTTTTTATACATACAGGTTATAATAATGCCCGACAACAGACCCCTTCTTCAGAAGAAACCTGCCGCCGGGTCTTTTAATCCTTTATGTATTATTAATTATCAAAACCTCATAAATTACGGTAAAACCTTGATATACTTCCTTCTGATTGCTTCCCAATTTTAGATTTGCTAACTATAATAGCATCCTAAATAGGTTTTGTCAACAACTTTTTTATAATTTTTTTGAAAATTCATTGTAAAGTTTATTGCATAATTAAATGCAATAGATAAAAAACATAATATATACAAAATTATTGTTCCTTTTGCTTGATTATCTTTTTTACCCTTTTTTCAAAGGCTTCTCTGTCTAGCATTACAATGCGCCCACACTTTAGACACTTCATCTTCATGTCAGCACCTACCCTTGTGACTTCCCACTCACTATTGCCACAGGGATGCTTTTTTTTGGTCTCTATAATGTCTCCTACAAAGAATTGTCTTGCCATGACAGACACCCCCTTAGTTTTCTTCTTTATCCAATATAACAAATCTTGGGTAAGATATCTGTATATTATTTTGGTCAAAGGCCTTTTTGATAACCTTGCGAAGTTCACGCTCCACTCCCCAGTGTTTCATGGGAAGGGTTCTGGCCACCAAACGCAAGGTTATTCCCACATTGTCCATTGCGGTAATTCCAAAAACTGCAGGTTCTTCAACAATATCCGGGTTTTGAGCAGCATATTCCCTGCTGACCTTTTCCATTATTGCAATAGCTTTATCTATGTCGTTTTCATAGGCCAGATTTACTTCTACTACAGCAGCAGAGTTTTCTCTGGAATAATTTGTTACCACAGTTATTTGACCGTTGGGGATAATATTTATATCGCCTTTAAAGCCTCTGATCTTGGTAATACGCAGTCCAATCTCCTCTACAGTGCCAGTGATATCTTGAATCTTAACAAAGTCGCCCACTCCATATTGGTCTTCGAATATTATAAAAAATCCGCTAATAACATCCTTTACTAGGCTTTGGGCACCAAATCCTATAGCCAATCCACCAATACCTGCAGTAGCCAAAATAGATGAGGTATTAACTCCTAACTCTCCCAATATCATCAAAAGAGCAATAAAATAGACTGTATATCTTAGTATACTTTTGGCCAATGCCTTTAAGGTTTCGTTTTTTGTCTTATTAATACTTACCCTACTACGGGCTTGACTATCAAAAAAACTTCTAATGAGAAAACTGCCTACTCGAATTAATATATTAGCCATGATACATATAAGAACTATTTTAATTATCCTAAGCCCTATAGCCATATAATTGTCAATAGTCCACTGATTCAACCAGCCAGCTATTTCTTTGAGCATACTCTACAAACCCCCTTTTCTTTTGATGGAAGCACTAACTAAACCTTTAAAAAGTGCCAACATTTTCTCATCCCTTTGCCACATTTTTTCCGGATGCCACTGGACACCAACGGCAAAGGTATGAGATGGAGACTCTATGCCTTCTACTACACCATCACCACACCAGGCTGTAGCCTTAAAGCAAGGAGCTAATTTCTTTATTGCCTGATGGTGAAAGCTATTGGTGCGCAGTTTCTCTACGCCCAGTAGTTGTATAAGTTTTGAATCCTTTTCTAATTCTACTTCATGGCTGCCATACCAATCAGGTGCTTGTTGGCTATGTTTGTAAAGTTTGCCCGAAGTCCATTGACTTTCTAGATCCTGGTATATAGTCCCACCCATGGCAATATTCATAAGCTGTATACCACGACAAATTCCAAGTACAGGCATATCCTGCTTCATAGCCTGTCTGCATAAGCTTATTTCCAAACTATCCCTAAAGGGGTTTATAAAGCCAAGTTTTGGAATGGGTGCCTCCCCAAAAAAACCGGGTTCTACATCATTCCCACCAGTTAAAAGCAGCCCATCTAAAGAAGTAAAAAGCTCCAAGGCCTTTTCCTTATGTATATTAGGTATTAAAACAGGTAAGCCTCCCGCCTCTACTATGGCATCATAATATCCCCTATGGAGCTGGGAGGTCTGCTTTTCTACATCATAATCACAGGTTACACCAATGATGGGACTTGACATAAATACCATCTTCTTTCTTTATTTAATTTTCTAGATTAGCTCAATGGCTATTATTGAGCTGCTATAATAGCTATTAATCTCCTTATCACTAATATTCTAAAACTTGGTTAAATATTTCTCAAGTTCCCAAGGGGTAACCTGTACCTTATACTCATCCCATTCAATCTTTTTGGCTTCAATATAACGGCTATAGATATGCTGACCTAACGCCTCTTGAATTACCTTATTTTCCATTAAGGCACGAATTGCATTAGCAAGATTGCTGGGTAGTCGAGGAATATGCCCGTCCAACCTTTCCTGTTCAGTCATATCATATATATTACAATTAACAGGTTCTGGTGGGAATATTTTGTTTTTAATACCTTCTAATCCAGCCTTCAAAGTTACCGCCAAGGCAAGATATGGATTGCAGGAGGGATCTGGACTTCTTAGCTCCACCCTGGTACCCACACCCCTATTTGATGGAATCCTAATTAAGGGACTTCTATTCTGGCCTGACCAAGCAATATAAACTGGTGCCTCATATCCAGAAACCAGTCTTTTATAGGAATTAACCAAGGGATTGGTTATTGCAGTAATAGCTGGTGCATGCTTCATAAGTCCCCCTATATAGTATAAAGCAATATCGCTAAGCCCCATTTCACCCTCAGGATCATAGAAAGCATTTTGCCCATTACTAAATAGGGATTGATTAAGGTGCATGCCCGAGCCAGCAATCCCATAAACCGGTTTAGGCATAAAAGTGGCATGTAGGCCATGTCGTTGTGCCACTATCCTTACCACCATTTTAAATGTCATAACATTATCAGCGGTAGTTAGAGCATCATCATATTTAAAATCTATCTCATGCTGTCCAGGAGCTAGTTCGTGGTGAGAGGCTTCTATTTCAAAGCCCATCTGTTCTAAAGTTAAACACATCTCCTGACGGGCGCTTTCTCCCCGGTCTACAGGAGCTAAATCAAAATAACCTGCATTGTCATGAGTAATAGTAGTTGGCTTTCCTTCTTTATCTATATGGAATAAAAAGAACTCCGCTTCCGGTCCCACATACATAGTATAGCCCATATCCTCCGCTTCTTTTAATACCCGCTTTAGGGTATTTCTAGGACAGCCATCAAAAGGTGTTCCGTCAGCATTATACACATCACAAATAAGACGTGCCACCTTGTTTTCTTCGCTACTCCAGGGAAAAATTACAAAAGAATTTGGATCTGGATGCAGATACATATCTGATTCTTCAATTCTAACAAAGCCTTCGATAGAGGAACCATCAAACATCATTTGGTTATCTAAGGCCTTATCTAATTGCTGAACTGTAATAGCTACATTCTTCATGGTACCAAAAATATCTGTAAACTGAAGACGGATAAACTTTACCTTCTCCTCTTTACATATCCGTTTTATATCTTCCCTTGTATATTTGGACATCAAATTTCCTCCTCCACTACGCTTCTGCTTTTTAGCTAACCTATATGTATGAATTTCATTTTCTAGACATTATATCACAGATTGACTGCTTTAGCTCATAATTTTAAATTTAAAAAATTATATAGAAAAGGCGATAGGAATTTTCCTACCGCCCTAACATGTCTTCCAAAATTGGTATATTAATTTGTCTATTACAACTTTAATTTTCCTTCGTTGATTTCCCTTATAATCTTAGAATCAATCTTGGGTTTAGGATCATTAGCTAATAAACCATTGATCTCCTGCTCTACATCTGTTAGCTGAGTATAACAGAAGCCTTGAATAAGATCAGATTCAAGTATAGCAAATACTACATCGATAATAGAATATATAAATTAATATTTATTACTGTACAAATTGGAAACGCACCTGATGCTTAGTATAAAGAGAGCTTCAATATCTTCAGTAGTAAGTTCGGTGATTTTTAACAAAATCTTGTTCTAAGAATAGAATATTAATCAATAACCTACAATTGTATATATTTAGACTCATTATCAATTGAGAATAATAATTGTTTGCGCAATAAATTACAAAAGTATTAAATTCTTCGGATTTTGTTGTGTTCTGCAAAACTTCTAAATATAATATATGTATCTGTGTGTATTATTAATTGATAATGAGGTTGTTTAAATGAAAGACCGTTATATGGTTGGAGAAACCGCTGCATATATTACTATAATTATAAATATAATCCTTGCTATTTTTAAAGTAGTTTCAGCCATAATAGCCGATAGTACAGCTATGTTGGCCGACGCAGCTCATACAGCTTCTGATATATTGACTACAGTAGCTGTAATTATTAGCTTTAAAATTGCTAAAAAACCAGAAGATTGTGAACATCCCTATGGACATGAAAAAGCAGAATCTATTGGTGCAAAGATAGTTGCTCTACTTCTACTCTTTACAGGCTTCAGTATTGGCTGGAAATCCATAAGTACTATAGGTAAATCCCAAATTATCATCCCTGGCAAATTGGCGTTATACGCAGCTCTTAGCTCTATTTTAATAAAAGAAGCCATGTTTTGGTATACTTTCATTATAGCTAAAAAGATCAATAGTACTGCTCTAAAGGCAGACGCATGGCATCATAGATCTGACGCTATATCTTCAGTTGCAACCCTAATAGGAATAGCTGCAGCTAGGATGGGTTTTCCTCTCGGTGATGCTATCTCAGCTATTATTGTTTCTATTATGATATGTAAAGTAGCATTGGATATTCTAAAAAAGTCTATTAGAGAATTGATGGATTCATCTGCACCTCCCGAAACCATCAATTCTCTTAGACAATATATTGAATCTGTTCCTGGCGTAAAGGGAATAGACAGTCTTAAAACCCGAATCCATGGTAACAAGATATATGCTGATGTAGAAATTAAAGTGGATAAATCTATTTCTGTATCCGAAGGTCATGACATTGCTAAAGAAGTTGAGAATACAGTTATAGCCAATATGAAGAATATCAAAGGGATAATGGTACACATCCATCCCTATTAAAAATTATTTTATTTGTTTTCCTCTACAAAACACCATTTGGGCCTGAATATTATTATCCAGCACTACCAAATCCGCCCTTTTCCCAACCTCTATGGAACCAATTTTATCATCCAATCCTAATAACCTAGCTGGATTGGTGGAAGCCATAACCACAGCATGCTCCAGGCTTACACCAGCATATTTTACTACATTTCTAACTCCATCCATAAGGCTTATAATGCTTCCGGCTATGGTTCCATCCTCCTGCTTGGCTACACCATCTTTTATAAATATTTTAAAGCCACCAAAATCATATTCTCCGCTATCAAGGCCTGCAGCATGCATTGAATCCGTAACCAACACTACTTTATCGTATCCCTTTGTTTTAACCACCATTTTTACGATGGCTGGATGAATATGAATTCCATCAGAAATGATCTCTGCTAATGCATCGCTAACAAGAGCCCCTCCTACTGTTCCTGGCTCTCTATGATGAAGGCCTCTCATAGCATTAAAGAGGTGGGTAAATATAGATGCACCAGCTTTAACAGCCTCTAAAGTAATTTCATAATCTCCATCGGTATGCCCTATTCCTACAGTGCCACCGTTATCATATACATATTTTATAAACTCTAGTCCGCCCTCAATTTCTGGAGCTACTGTTATATGTATCTTAAGATCACCTAATATTTCCCTATAATCATCAAAATCTGATTTTTCAGGTGTGGTGATCCAATTGGGGTCATGGGCCCCTTTTCGTTTTGAATTTATAAATGGTCCTTCAATATGAACCCCCTCTATAGAAGCCCCACTGCTTTCTTCCAAATCCTTAGCTTGCCGTATATTCCTTAGAATTTCCTTTATCTGCTCTCTCCCATTAGTAATAGTTGTAGGTAAAAAGGAAGTTACCCCGTTTTGAGCATAATATTTGGTCAGTTCACAGATTTGTTCTGGAGATGAAGCACTGACATCAAATCCTACAGCCCCATGGGTATGTATATCCACAAGCCCAGGAATTACTCTCTTTCCCTTAAGGTCTAAAACCTGGGTTTCCTCACCCTCCTTTTGATGACAGCATGGTAATTCTCCTTTGTTAACTATACATTTTATAGTATCAGCTTCGATGCATATATCTCCTTCTATAAACTCTCCCTCCGGTGATAGATATAATCCATTTTTTAGTATAATCATACTTGCCTCCTTGTACTAACCCATTATTCTAAGCCATTATGTTCTACTATGGGCAGACTAAAAAATATAGTTGTCCCCTGCCCTGGACTACTCTCAGCCCATATTCTGCCTCCATGATCCTCAATTATACTCTTGCATATGGCCAAACCCAAACCAGATCCGCCGAAATTCCTTGACCTTGACTTTTCTCCCCTATAAAACAGATCGAAGATATAGGGCAAATCTTCCTTGTTAATGCCTATTCCATTATCCCTTATGGCTACTATTAACTCTTCCTTCTCTCTAACCGCGGATACTCTTATCTGACCATTACTGCCTACATATCGCGATGCGTTCTGTATTATATTGTCCATTACTTGAGCAATTCTTCTAATATCCACCTTGACTTTTACAGATACAAAGGGAAGTTCCTTGATAATCTCTATATTACTATCCTTCCAGTCTAAGGAAATATAGTGAAGCATATCCTCTAACATTTCCCTACTGTCCACTATTTCAAAGTCCATCTTTAATCTTCCCAAATCCATCTGTGAAAACAGGAAAAGATCATCTATTAAAGCGTCTAATCTATCGGTTTTATCCTGTATAACCTGCAGATAACGGGTAAATTGAGCTTGGTCTTTAGCTATACCATCTTGTAAGGCCTCTACATATCCTTTTATGGATGATATTGGGGTACGCAAATCATGGGAAATAACCCCTATCATCTCTTTACGCTGCTTTTCAGATTCCATTTGCTTTTCTATAGATTTTTTCAGCTTATCCCTCATAGTATCAAAAGCCTGACAAAGACGACCTAGCTCGTCATTCTTTTTATACTTTATAGTAAAATCTAGATTACCCTCAGCTATACTTTCAGTTGCCTTGTTTAATTCTTTTAATGGAACTAAAATACTTCTAGAAATTGTTTGGGATAAAATAATAATAAATAAAATAAGAGTAGCTAATCCAAAAATATAGCTGCTACTAAAATGATATACAACCTTTCGAGCTACGTCTACCGGCATTATATTAATATCATAGTCTATTATTACTTTTCCCACTACTTCTTGTCGTCTTTCTATTTCTGTGGAATATGAATATTTAGTTAAACTAAAAATACTTGTATCAGGTGCCAAGGTTTCATCTATAGCACCATGCCACAACTCCGATGAATCATACAAGATATTTGCCTCAGGATCCATAACTCTTACTCTACCGTCGAACTCTTCTACTATAGGCCTAATTATGCTATCAAAAATTTTATAATTATCTATTATATCAAAGTTATCTTCTACCGCTTCAATAACCCTTTGAAAACTGGCATTGAGGCTATTGAATTTTACTATTTCTGGATCCCGGTCTAGTTTATTTATCATTATGTTCATCATGATAAAGGTGCTAACAATAGGCCCTATAACTACCAGGGCAAAAGAAATTACTAATCTCGTGCGAATTCCTAGCTGCATCTTTATTCACCTACAAATTTATAGCCTACTCCCCAAATGGTTTGGATATATACTGGATTGGATGGATCCTCTTCCAGTTTCTCTCTAAGCTTTCTTACATGGACAGCAACAGTATTTATATCACCATAACTTTGGTAACCCCAAACATGATCAAAGATCTCATCTCTGGTTAGGACTTTATTAGGATTCATAGCAAAAAACTTAAGAACTTCGAATTCCTTAGCAGATAATAGAACCTCTTTACCCTTAACGTTAACACTATGACTGCTAATATCTATAACCAGATCTTTAAAAGTTAGCCTGTCCTTTTTATCTACAGTATTAGACATTTCATAATAGCGCCTAAAATGGGCTTTGACTCTAGCTACCATTTCCTTAGGACTAAAGGGCTTGGTGATATAATCATCGGCACCTAGTCCCAAGCCACGTACTTTATCCTCTTCACTCTTTTTAGCGCTTAACATTAGGATAGGTATATTGGACTCTTCCCTAATCATCCTACATACTTCCATACCATTAATCTTTGGCAGCATGATATCCAAAATAGCCATGTCAGGCTTATGGTCTTTCCAACTTTCTATAGCCTCTTGTCCATCAAAAGCTAATATAACTTGATAACCTTCCGCTTCAAGATAATCTCTAACTAGCTCTGCTATTTCCCTTTCATCATCTACCACTAAAATTTTTTCTTTCATAACTAATTCCTTGTCCCCTCTAATTCATTTATATCTTAATCGTCCCTTAGTAGTTTTTCTGCCAATTTATTAACCTTTTTATCATCTATATCCTTTGATCCATATCTAATTGTATCATATATATTAATTAAATCATCTATATTGTCATCTTTTTTCCTAATCCAATCTTGAATATCTCTACCTATCTCCTTAGGAGTTAGATATTCTTTGTAGATATATCCTCCCTTAATACACTTTAATATTAGGTTGCGGTATAAAAACCGTATTTTTTCATGATTATCTACAAGTTCCTCCCACTTAGGTTCTCTTTCCATAAGTTTCTTTATCCAAGTTTGGAATCGATTCATATAATCCTTGCCTATGTCAGCAAAGCTCATTAAGCTTTCCTTTTCATCAATATATCCTGTCTCTTCTTGGAAGGATAGCCTATCCTTCAAGATACTCATTAAGTGATTAAACAACTTTTTACATAGCTTATAAAGGATTCTAATCCCATACCAAAGAAGGATAAAAACCATGATGATAGCAATTATTATAAACAACAATTCCAATACCTTAAATATCCAGTGGGGCTCTTTTATTTCTTGAGGTAACATATTTATGGAATCCTGTCCTGGAGGCTGATCTGTACCAGTAACAGGCTTATACATTATATCTAATATATATAGAATAATACGGATGATGGTCTTTAGTAATTCTTTAAAAGCCTTGGTTACCCATCCTCTCAACCTATTAAAATTACTAACTATACCAACTAGGGCCATAGTTAATAATACTAGAATCCTGTTGTTTTTTTGGATAAGGGAAGAAACAGCTGGTGCTTTGTTTTTCTCAGGCAGATAAGCAGTTTTTAACTGCTCTGAGTTTATAATAAATAAAGTAGTAATCATATATGCCAATCCAGCCCATGCCAGATATGAAAAATAGGGCTGTAAAACAGGAACAAAGTTATAGATAAGCCCAGCAGCCAAATAAATGAGTAATCCTATCCACAAAAAAATAACAGGAAACATATGGTCCCAGGGCATGCCTGAAAAACGGATACTCCTATCCAATATTACACATCCAAATGTAATTATGAGGACAATAAGACTTATACTATCAGCTAATAACCATGCAAAAAGAGAGGTTATTATAAGTTCACTAATAAAATGTGTATATCTTGGCTTTTTTAATAAATATCTACCTAAAATTAAGCCTATTAGATAAAAAAAAGCAAGACTGGATATCCAAATCCAAATCTCTTTAGGAATGAGCCAAATACCTATAGTAAAAATAACAGGAAAAAAAGATAGAAGCTCTAACATTCCTTGAAGCCACTTAATTAATATCTTACCTAACCTCAAGTTCTTATAGTACATGGCTGATACCTCCCTCGTGGGAATCCTCTAGCCATAATATCTCGACAGAATTACCCATATCCTCTAATTGCTTAATTTGATTTTCCATGCGTTCTGTTACATGGGTAGTTATAAACAGGTAATCTACAGACCCCGAAAAGGCTGCTGATCCCCTATATTTTATATCCTCTTCCAGGAAGGTGAAAAATGTCACTCTTCGATCTATAATGAGCTTAGCCATAGTGTCCAATAACAGGGTTAATTGTTCCTCTCCGCCTCGGGGAAAAATCCTAACTGGCTTTTCAGTTTCATCTATTACATAACCATTAGTTCCAAAACCTGTATCTATCCCTTGAGCTATGGCGTAATTAGCAATAGATGCAGCATAAGATATGCCTTTTTCTATAAGCTCCGGTCTTGTAATAGGTCCCCACATATCTTCAGTTACATCCATATTTAAGTATATCATTATTCTAGGATCAGCTGTATAATCCCTTTTATGAACTTGCAAGTTTCCTATTCTGGCTGTAGCCTTCCAGTTTATACTGTTTAAGGGATCTCCAGCAGTATATTCTCGAACTCCGGTATACATAAAGGGATCATCTATTATCCATCTTTTTATTACAACGTCTCCCATCCAGCTTCGTGATGGGAAGGGTATCTCCTCCAAGGGAATGGGCTTTGGATAAACCAATAGCTCGGCATCTAACTCATAGATCTTGGTTACCTCTTGAAAGCCGAACAAATCGCCGCAAGTCAAAGAAGCTGAGTTTAATCTATAACAGCCTCTTTTTTTGCATTTTATTTGATGCCTTCTATTTATTGCTGTATAAGGCATTAAGCTAAATAGACTTTTATGAAATTGATCATGTTTTATATCTAAATTAAATTGTTTTTTAAATTCAAGATTTTGACTTATCTTTGATTCAATTCTCAACCAGGGCACGGGAAGAAGTTTTCTATTGCTAATTCTTTCAACCATCTCTATCTGTTCACCCTCAAAAGCCCTGTAAACACTAAAAAACCTACTATAGCTAATGCCTTTTAACAGCCATTTCATGGCTACCCATCCTTGAGCTAATATTACTGTCAGGGCAACAAATATTATCCAATGTATCTTCATAGCTCCGCCTCTTGCTTATAAGGTATATCTTCAGAAGGTACTGGCACAGCTTTTAAAACTTGCTCTATTACAGCGTCTAACTGTCCTTCTCTTTTTCCCATAACATTGCGCAGTATGATCCTGTGCCCTAGCACAGGCTTGACCATCTCCTTAATATCATCAGGAGTTACAAAATCTCTGCCCCGTAATATAGCACAAACCTGAGCAGCTTTGAGCAAGGCCTGGCTTCCTCGTGGACTTACCCCTAAGGTTACATCACCGTGCTGTCTAGTTGTCTCCACTATCCTAACTATGTAACGCAGTATATCATTGCTTACCAAAACTTTAGAATAGTTCTGCTGAGCTTGGATTATCTCCTCCTTAGTTGCAACCGCCTCTATCTCTGCTAGTGGATTCTTTTCCTTAAACCTTCTTAGAATTTCCACACCCTCATCTGTATCTGGATAGCCCATATCTATCTTTATTAAAAATCTGTCCAATTGTGCCTCTGGCAGGGGAAAGGTTCCCTGGGTCTCCACAGGATTTTGGGTTGCTATAACCATAAAAGGCTGATCTAAAAGCCTGGTCTCTCCGTCAACGGTTACTTGACGTTCTTCCATACATTCTAATAGGCTGGATTGAGTTCTAGGAGTAGCCCTATTTATTTCATCGGCTAATAATATGTTTGTAAAAATAGGACCTGGCCGGAACTCAAACTCTCCTTCCTTTTGATTATAAAAGTTTATACCACTTAAATCGCTGGGCAATAGATCTGGTGTGAACTGCACTCTTTTAAAGGAGCAATCCAAGGATTTAGCCAAGGATTTAGCAAGCATGGTCTTTCCAGTTCCAGGGACATCCTCCAATAACACATGCCCAGATGAAATTAATGAAATAAGCATTAAGTCGATTACATGATCCTTACCTACTATAACCCTTTTTATATTATCTTTTATTCTCTCTGCCAAATCTCGAATTCTATCTAATTCCATTTAACTACCCCACTTTATATATTATCTTTTTAATACTATCATATAGAATATATTCTTTATAACTGCTAAAATCCCTTTAAAGACCCTGGCTTTTTTGATAGATTTGTCTATCTTCTTTTTACAAAATATATTATACTATTATTTATGAATTTATTGTGCTAGCACATAGTTATTAGACGTGGAGGTCTAAGATGAGAAAAGAGAGTGTACAATACAGGATTCCCTTATATTATTTAGTCACCAGCCTATTCTGGTTTTCACTTTATACTTACGTGCCCAACTTATCCATTTATGCAGAAAACTTAGGGGCTTCCCATAAATTAATAGGTCTTATATTAAGTTCCTATGGCTTTACTCAAATGATTCTTAGGATACCTTTGGGCATATATTCAGATACCATTAACAAGCGTAAGATTTTTATTTTAATGGGTATATTATCCTCCTTAATTAGCGCTTTAGGTATGGGACTTTTTCATAACCCATGGGCCCTGCTGTTTTTTAGAGGCTTAAGTGGTGTTGCTGCTGCAGTTTGGGTTCCCTTTACTGTGTTGTTTTCCAGCTATTTTACCTCTGAGAATTCTTCCAAGGCAATGGGCTATATAAACTCTTTTAATGCACTGGGTCAAATGATGGCTATGCTCTTGGGTGGAATAATGGCAGAGAGAATTTCCCCTCAAGCTCCTTTTTTCTTAGCAGCAGGTGTTGGTGCCTTAGCTTTAGTATTAGGAACAGGAATAGTAGAAAAGAAAGAAAATCGGGAGCCAATGAAAATAAGGGAATTGTTGTTAGTAGGCAAGGATAAAAATGTTTTGATCCCTTCTGGTTTGGCTATTTTGGTACAGCTTATTACCTTCGCGTCAGTCTACGGTTTTACTCCCATAGCTGCAAAAAAAATCGGGGCCAACGAAATGCAAACTGGCCTTCTTACCACCTTATCCACCCTGCCTGGAATTCTGGCATCAGCAATGAGCGGTTCCCTTTTTGCTAGAAAATATGGCGAGAGAAAGACCTTAACCTTTGGATTTTTTGCTTTGGCCCTTTCCTGTGCCCTTATTCCTAGCATCAACAACCTTAACCTACTATACCTTTCCCAAATGGTAGGAGGATTTGCTAGAGGGGCTATATTTTCTTTGCTTATGAGCCTTAGCATACAGTTCGTAGAGCCTCACAAAAGAGCTACTGCAATGGGCTTTTTCCAAGCCATATATGGCATTGGTATGTTTATAGGTCCTATCCTAGTAGGAATCATCAGTGATCTGGTTGGACTTTCATGGGGATTCTGGATAGTAGGTTTAATGGGTGTTATAGGTGCTTTACTTGCCTTCATGCTGATTAAACCTTCTTATGATTAGGTCTTTACTAGTTGAAAATCCAAAAGTTACACACCATCAAAATCTTGTTCTTTTATATTATATATGTTAAACTTAGATACATAAATATATATATTAATATGTATATTAATAGCTCATTTAACTGGTTAAACTGTTATCAAAAGCCAGCTTTTAATAGCCATTAACCAACCTTAAATGATAATTGTTTAACTAACACAACAGATTATTTAGATATATACAATATTTTTGAGAGGAATGTACAAAATGAGAAAATGCTTCTCTATACTATTAGTTATTATCCTATCACTTATTCCAGTTATTTCTTTTGCAGCGACAGTTCCTTTAGAGGCTCAAGGCAAAAGAGTTTACGTTGCTGACCAAAGTCAGGTTGAACTAGTTAGCTTTAATGTTTTCTTCAGAATTCGAACAGGATATTCTTCTGTTAATACTTCTATGGTTGTTAAGAATTTAGACCTGGAGCAGCCTGTTACTTTTAAGATGGGAATACCAGTACAATTTGATAATATCAGTAAAATTAGGGATTTATCAATAATTAGCGATGGTAAGTCTATTAAAGCTGCTCAAAGATCAACTGCAAAAAATCCACCAACAGATAAGGAAGTTAATGTAAATAATTGGTATGTTTGGGATATAACCTTAGAACCAGGTGAATCTAAAATAGTTGATACTTCTTTTTCCTTTGACAATAAGCTGGAACTGGATGGAACTGAGACCATTACTTTCCCTTTGACCCTTCTAGAGAATTGGCCAAATAAAGTTAAAGATATACAAATAATTGCTGACACAGACTTTTATGGTCCTTATGCTTTCGATCCTGCACCTAATATAAGTCCTGCCAATTATCATGATGGTGGTAGATTAGTTTTTAGGCTGGACAATCAAAATTCCCAACTATCTGATTTTCAGTTATCCTTTAAACCCATGGATACAGTAATTACAAAATATATTGAATCAGCTTTTGAATCTGATAATAATATAAAGAACATAATACAAAGTTTTAGAAACGGAAGCTACCATCAAACGGTATCCTTAATCCATGAATATCTGTCTTCTGCTGACAATGATGGTATTATACCTGAGTTAAAATATTTAGAAGCCCTATGCTATCAAAATTTATACGATATAGAAAAGGCCTTAAATCTCTTTAATCAACTAGAGCCAGATCCAGGATTTGGTGAGTCTTTATCTTCTACTATTAGAAATAAAATAATCTATGATAAAACAGCAATACTGAAAACTCAGTCTGATGGTGAACAAAAAGCCTTAGATTATTTAAATTCTATAAAAGATACCGTAGCTGATGATAGTGTCTTCTATATGTGGCTGGAAAATGAGATTGCTCTACTAACCCCTCCAGTTGTGGTTGAAGAGCCTATTGAGGAAGATAATGCTGAAATTGAAGAGGAAAATCCTCAAGATGAAATTGATGATAGATCTGAAACCATAGGAAAAATCACCATAGGTGAGCATGAGTTTTATATAGAAGAAATTATTATCGCGGCTCTAGCTCTTATAATTGTATTGCTTCTTATTATATCCATCATTAGAAGACGCCGAAGAAGAAGGCGCAGCTCCATTTTCAGATATTATTAATATCTAATAACAGCGGAGGAATCTACTCATGAATTTATTTTTTATAGTAAATCCAATGGCAGGCCGAGGTCCCACCTCTGCTCTAAATTCCGTTTCTCTTATTGAAGAATTCTGCAATAAGAGAAATATTAAATATGAAATAGCAAAAACTCGATACAAAGGCCATGCTACTGAGCTTGCCAGACAAGCTGCCAACTCCCTCATTAAATACGATGCAATTATCTCTGTAGGCGGAGATGGCACTCTTTTAGAAGTAGCCAATGGACTAATGGGATCAGACGTTCTACTTGGTGTATTGCCTGCTGGTACAGGTAATGACTTTGCTAGGGCTATTGGTATTCCTTCAACTATAAAAGATGCTCTATCTTATTTAACAAGAAAAAGAAGCCGGTTAATTGACGTAGGCAAGCTTGAAAACCTTTTTTTCATCAATGTAGCTAGTGTAGGGTTTGATGCCGAAATTATTAAGGATATTCTTAAGTTTAGGAAATTTATTCCAGGGAGGCTTTCCTATTATGTAGCTGCCCTTATTAAATTTTTTACTTTTAAGTTTAAGGATATAACTATTAATATTGATGGCCAAATTATCAAAACAAAAATTTTATTAGTAGCCATAGCAAATGGTACTCATTATGGTGGAGGAATGATGGTAAATCCTAATGGTGATTTAGAAGATGGATATCTTGATGTAATAGTGGTTAATTCACTGCCTCGCTACAAAATCCCTTTACTTTTCCATAGGTTTGTAAAGGGTACATACCAGGATTTACCCTATGTAAAAACTTATAAATGCCGGGAAATCTCTATAGATAGTCATGATAGCTTAGTTATAAATGCAGACGGTGATCTTTTTGGCAGTACTCCTGCTAAATTTACCATAAAGCCGTTATCCTTAAATGTTATTGGTAATTTTATTTAACCACAGTAATATAACGGAGGGCATTTTTATGGAAGCATTATATGAAACATTAGATTCATTTATGATAGAAATAGTTTTAGTAGCTATATTTTTAACTTTATTATCCATAATTATAGTAATAATAAATTTTAATCGAACTACTAAAATAATTAAGAAATACAAAAAGATGATGAGAGGAATGGATAATAAAAATCTAGAATACATGTTATTAAACCATTTAGAGACCGTAGAGAAGGTAGATAATAGGATAAGTAAATTAGATAATAGTATTAGTCAAATACATAAAGAATTAGAAGTATGTATCCAAAATGTGGGAATTGTTCGCTACAACCCCTTTGAACAGATGGGTAGTGATCAGAGTTTTTCAGTAGCATTGTTAAATAAACAGGGTGATGGAGTTGTTTTAACTGGACTTTATTCTAGAGAATCTTCAACCATCTTCGCCAAGCCTATTATTGATAAGAAGTCTAAGTATCCCCTATCAGATGAAGAGAAACAAGCTATAGAACTATCCACTAAAAAGTAAAATGTATAAGTAGACCACCTTCCCGGAATAATATACGGGGAGGTGTTTTTATGAGAACTGTAGCATTGTCAAGTTCCTTAGCCCATCTAAAAGATGAGCTTAAAAATCTGGGATATAAGGTTTACCTAGAAGATGAAATTGATTTTCCTGTTGATGTCTTTATATATACCCAGGATAATGAGCAGTCTTCTCTTTATTCTACTGCACAAAAATTAGATAACCTTGCCCTGTCCAATTCCAAAGCAGATCAAGATTTTTATGGAACCTTGCTTATAGACGGTAGTGGTAAATCCATTGATGATATTAAATATATCATTGAAAATCGAGTATATAGCCCTATTTTTTAGTAGCTGCTGACTCTAGTTTTTTACTAACTAATTTTGAAAGGTTATAATAAATTCCAGCGCTTATTATATCAGCCATTTTCATTACTAGACTTAATCTAGTGTTTTGTAAAATCATATATTCCATAAATCCACTTATGTTTACTATTCCCATAACATGCATATGGCCTATTTCTGGGAGTTTTTTATTTACTCCCGCACCTGGCTTTATGGGGCCTTCGCCAATAGATATACAGCCAATACTTTCTGGTTTACCTAAGCATGCATCGATACTTATAATAAAAGGATTTTTGTATGTTTCTTCTATTTCTTTTATTGTAGATTTTAAATTTTTGGCGTGAACAGGTTCGTTTAATGTTCCGTAAACCCGGATGTACTCTCCTTGTATATATCTTAGCTTATGCCCCACTAAAGGCCCTAAACAATCCCCTGTAGATCTATCAGTTCCAATGCATAGTATTACTATATGAGAGCAGTCTTTATGAATAGTATGTAATAAAATTTTCTCAAATCCCTTAATAAACCAAGATACAGCGTAAGGCTTATTTATATCAATATAAATTTTCTCTCCTGACAATTTTATAACTCCTCTTAAAATATTTATGCAGTTGTTGCTTATTTATCCATATTAATCAAAATGTATTCATAAGCGGGTAAAAGAAAGCATAGATGATTTTTTTATATTTTATGACTAGGAGATATAAATTATTACTTTTATATAATCTATTCTGATTCCAAGCAGGGCGGCTTTTATTGACGGTACATAATGGCTATTGATAAGTTAGTATCTCGGCTTATAGGTTAATCTACAAAAAAGAAGGATTTTATCCATTTTTAGCGAAAACTTAATTGTAAGCTTTACACGAGAGGTGGCAACATGAAATTGAAAAAATTCTTCATAACTATAGTTTTTCTTTTGGTAGTATTAGCTTTTATATTTATGCTTCATAAACATAGCATTTTGAATAGGTTACATCTACATGCTATTGATCATCCTTCAATTGTGGTAAAAGAAGGAGATCAATTGTTTTTCTATGATAATGGCTTTGCAATTTCTGGACAATATCTTAATTTCTACAATATTCAAGGACTTCCAGTTGAAATGCCTTTTAATTTTGAAGATGAATTTAATGGCAGCTTTACCATAACAGATATGACTTCTAATTTTATGCTTATTAATAATAGTTCAATTTATAAAATGAATGGTTCAAATTTACATCACATATATTCCCTTGACTTATCGGCTATAAAAATAATGGAATATGGTAAATATTTACTAATAATTATTGGTCTTCCCGATGAAGGGCTGGGGGTTAAAGTATTAGATATAGAAAATGGAAATCTAATGGATATGGGTTTTGACGAAAATTTTTACTTTATGGATCTCGATTCGACTCCAGATGATTCTAATCTATCCATCCTAACTTTGGATGTTAATAGTACCTTTCCTTCTTCTAAGGTACTTCATTATGATGAAAATTTATCTTTATTTGGTGTTAATACCTCCACTGATAAATTTTATTATAAAATTTATCGCTTACCTTCTTTTTCTATTTTGATTGGCAACCGAGAATTAGTATGCTACAATGTAGAAGGTGATGTAGAATGGAGCTTAGATAATAATCTTATGGATAATTTTCAGGTTGTTAGAAATGATTCTGAAATTTTAATATATCTAAATGGCAATCTAGGAGTGTCCCAGGATGAGAAATATAATGGAGTGTATATAGACGGGGAAGGTGAAAGGTACGATATAGAATTTCCTTCTAATCTAACTAATATTTCCTTGTACAAAGATGGGAATTTTTTTGGATTACAGCATGGAAAAAAACTTTTAGTCTTTGATAAAAAAGGCAACATAGAGCTTGAGTTTTACATAGAGGAAGATATAAAAAATATTTTTTGGAGTCAGCATCATCCCAATAATTTTTTCATTATTAATTTAGATGGTGAGCTAAAGATTTATTCAATTGAGCAGGAGGATTTATTATGAATATTATAGATTTAGCTATTATTTTAGTATTAGGATTCAATGTTTTATTTGGGGCTTATTATGGCTTTAGTGTGTCTTTATTTAAAATTATTTCTTTCGTATTATCCTGGTTCTTTTCTTTAATCTTTCATTCTTCTTTGACTAGGTATATTGTAAGTCGTTTTCCAGAGTTAATTAGCAAAATAGTTTATTATTCTGAAGGATCTTCTAAGACTGCCTTTGACCATAAGATTTTACCTGTATCTTCTCTTTCTAGTGAACAAGTAGTAAATATCGTTAATGAATCAGGTCTACCAAATCCTTTTAGCGCCCGAATTCAAGAAAACTTAATAAATCAAAGTTTAGATGGTTTACACAACATAGGACAATATTTTGATTACACTGTAGCCAATATTATTATGAATTTAATAAGCTTCATGATATTGTTTTTATCTCTACAGCTTATTTTCACCTTAATTATTTCTTTGGTAAAAAACATAACCGAGCTCCCCGTTTTAATTAAATATGATGGTGTTGCCGCCGCTGTACTGGGATTGTTTAAAGGAATGTTGTTTCTCAATATAATCTTTGCTTTTGTTCCTTTGTTATACTTATTGGTACCTGCTGATATACTATCTATTTTTTTAGATGGTTCTAAGTTAATGAAGTTTTTTATGGATGCTAATCTCTTTTCTTCTTTTGTAAAAGGTACTTTCTAGCTGATGTTATATACATCAGCTTTTTATTTTTATCAAAGTATCTTTACTTTGTTTTTCTATTAGATTATTTGCTCTACTATTAGTTCATCGTTATTACCTTTGTTTATTCTTAATGTTTCACGTGAAACATTTGGGTAAATAAAAAATATGGATGTTTCACGTGAAACATCCATCTACTTATTATACAGAAATCATCTTAATTATCCTCTCCAGGTCGTCATTGCTATAGTATTCAATCTCAATAACGCCTTTTTTCTTACCCTGTTGTATAGTTACCCTTGTCCCAAAGTATTCTTCCATTCTGTTTTCAATTTCAAGAATAAAAGAAGGTTTCTCCAAAGTCTTACTCTTATTCTTTTTTTGCTTTTCCTCTTTAATTTTTTTTACTATATTTTCAGTTTCTCTAACACTTAAACTTTTATCTACTATTAAATCTGCTAGTTCTATCATTTTAGTATGGCTATTTAAAGCCAATAAAGCTCTCGCATGTCCTGTTGAAATTTTACCTTCTTCTAATAGATTTTTCACATGCTTAGGAAGTTTTAAAAGCCTTAAAGAATTAGCAATTGATGGTCTGCTTTTTCCAAGTCTTTGGGCTACTTGTTCCTGAGTGAGACCATAACTTTCAATCAAAGAATTTATTCCTTCTGCCTCTTCAATAGGATTTAAATCCTCCCTTTGAAGATTCTCAATCAGTGCAATCTCCAGCATCTCTTTGTCATTAAAATCTCTTATGATAACAGGTATCTTATCCAATCCCGCAGCTCTGGCTGCACGCCATCTTCTTTCACCAGCAACTATAGTATATCTATTATTTTGAGAAGGCTTTACTATTATAGGTTGGACTACACCATGTTCTTTTATTGACTTACTTAGATCCTGTATGGATTCTTGATCAAAATTCCTTCTAGGCTGATCAGGATTGGGATCAATATCATATATACTGATTTCCAAAACGCTTTCATTAAGTGAATCCTCTGTACCTAGATCATCACTCTCAAAACTATCATAACTTTGAAACAAAGCATCCAAACCTTTACCTAATCCTCTTTTCTTCACCAATACCTTCCTCCCTTACTCTTTCTAAAAATTCCTCAGCCAATTCAGCATAAGCAACAGCACCGACACATTTTGGATCATATAGGTGGATTGGAAGGCCATGACTGGGAGCCTCGCCTAATCTAACATTTCTAGGAATAATTGTAGTGAAGAGCTTAGATTTAAAGTGTTTTTTCACTTCCTCTACTACTTGTATAGAAAGATTAGTTCTGGCGTTAAACATGGTCAATATAACTCCCTCTAATTCCAAATTAGGATTAGAGGTTTTTTTCACTCTTTGAATTGTTCCTAAAAGCTGGGTAAGTCCTTCAAGAGCAAAATACTCACATTGAATAGGAACCAAAACACCATCTGCAGCAGTAAATGCATTTATAGTAATAAGTCCAAGAGAGGGAGGACAGTCTATAAATATGTAATCATATTCATCTCTAATGCTTTCAATGGCATCTCTTAATTTAAATTCCCTAAAATCCATCAATACCAATTCTACCTCTGCTCCTGCTAGCTGAAGGTTTGAAGTTACAATATCTAAATTCTCTACTTGGGTTTTTACAATTCCTTTCCTTATATCTGCACCATTTATTAAAACATCATAAATTGATATTAAATCCTGATTTTCTTTATCTATTCCTAAGCCACTGGTTGTATTCCCTTGTGGATCAATATCAATAGTTAAAATCTTCTTTCCTAGATTAGCCAACCCGCAAGCTAAATTTATATTTGTTGTAGTCTTCCCAACACCACCCTTTTGATTGGCAATGGCTAAAACCTTAGACATGATAACAACCCCTTTTATTTCTCTTATTTACATTATAGTTTATATTAAGTTTTCTTTAAAGGCCTTTTCAAGAAAAGATTGAAAATCGCGCAAAAAAGCTGTGGTTTTTACCACAGCATTACCATTGATTTCTATTTTGTAATTAAACTAATTAACATATTTGCTTTTATAACATAATATTTCTATTTTAATCATAGAAAAAAAGCACACAATGGCTATTGGTCATTTCCTTAAACAGGGATATATGACTTAGGCTATTCTATATTACATAAGCTAAATATTTTAGCTAGATTAGCAAAGACATCCATTTATCAATAGCCATTATGAACTTTGAAGGATAAGTCTTGAATAAACTAGACCAACTGGCTAACTTATACCTTTGGAATAGAAACAGTAATTTCAATTGCGTCGCCAGTATCCACTTCCTTGACGAGAGGGTTAATTCCATAATTCTTCATCATTACAACTGCATCTTTGATGGTGTTTATAAAAATTTTTAAATCTCTATATCCACCTACCATTTTTCTTTTTCCTTTGTTTTTACCGCTCATTTGGATTCTTTGCATTGTTCTTTCTACCAGCATTTCTGAGTCTTTTACATTATAATTTTTTTCAATTATCTTCTTCAAAGCTTTTTGTCTCAATTCTTCTTCTGGAAGCCTTAAAAGGCATCTGGCATGTCTTTCTGTTAGATTGTGTTTAATAAGTGCATTTTTTATTTCATCTGACAATCTTAGTAATCGAATTTTATTGGCAATAGTAGACTGACTTTTACCAACCTTTTTTGCTAATTCTTCCTGAGTTAAGCCATGATCTTTAATCAATGCTAGGTATCCCTTTGCTTCCTCAAGGTAGTGGAGATCTTCCCTCTGAAGATTTTCTATCATGGCCATAATAGCCGAATCTCTCTCATCTCCTGATATAATAATTGCAGGAATAGTTTCAAGACCTGCTATCTTTGCCGCCCTAAGCCTTCTTTCACCAGCAACTAGCTCATATCCATTTGCTCCCGTTCTTCTTACAGTAATAGGTTGAATCACACCAACTTCTCTAATTGATTGAGCCAATTCATCTAAACTTTGTTTAGAAAAGCTTTTTCTTGGTTGATATGGATTTGGTTTTATCATAGAAACGGGAATCATCTCCAGTACCTGTTTTTCATCTCGCCTTTGCTTGATAGTATTTTGGATACTCCTTATTGTAATCATATTCTCACCTCCAAATCCTAGATATATAATTCTCCATATTTTTGTAAATTCCTTCTTTTTTGATTATATTTCTTTAATATTATCATATATTTTAATATTGCTCGACTTTACTTCGTTTTACGACGTTTTTGTTAAAATAATTATAAACAATAACAAAAGTCGCCATTATAATGGCGACTTCTTGATTTTTCCTGGTGAACGAGGATATTTTTTAGGAGTTTTAGTATTCTTTTGTATAATAACTAACTTATGAGTTTTTTGTGAAAAAGGTACTGAAACTTTCCTTATTTGCGGTTCCTTTTGTCCAGAAAGTACCTCAATAGCCTTACCTGCATCTTGCAACTCTTTATAAGCGGCTGGACCCTTATAGGATACAAAGTATCCTCCAACCTTAACAAAGGGTATACAGTACTCGGCTAACATATTTAAAGATGCAACAGCTCTAGAAACAACAAGATCAAAGTTTTCCCTATAATTTTCCTCTCTAGCTAAATCCTCAGCCCGAGAGTGAATAACTTCTATATCGTTAAGATTAAGCTCTTCTGCCACTATCTTAAGAAATTCCGTTCTTTTTTTTAAAGAATCTAGAAGAACTAGTTTTACTTGGGGCTTCGCTATTTTTATAGGTATTCCAGGAAAACCAGCACCAGTTCCCACATCTATTATGGAGTGATGGTCTTCTATGTCCATAACTTTAAAGATGGATATAGAATCTAAAAAATGTTCCACTATTATCTCTTCAGGTTCTACTATAGCAGTCAAGTTCATCTTTTTATTCCACTGAATCAGCAAGGAAATATATTTATCAAACTTTGCCAGCTGTTCATCCGTAATATCTATGTTTAGGGCTTCAATTCCTTTCTTTAATTTTGTTAAGTCATGCTCCATCCCTGCCACCATCTCTCCTCATTTTTTCTAAATAAATCATCAGAACCGAGATATCTGCAGGCGATACTCCGGATATTCTGCTGGCTTGTCCTATAGATTCAGGCTTTATTTCATTTAGCTTTTGCCTTGCCTCTAATCTCATTCCTGATATTTTACTGTAATCTATATCAACTGGAATTCTCTTGGACTCCATCTTCTTAAACTGCTTAGCTTGTCTTAGTTGTTTTTTTATATATCCTTCGTATTTAATAGATACTTCTACCTGTTCCCTATCTTGCCTTAATTTTATCTCGCCTGGACCACCTAAATGTTCAATATCCGTGTAGGTTATCTCTGGCCTTTTCAATAATTCATATAAAGTAATGCCACTTTTTATAGGGGAAGTACCTCTCTTTTCCAGATACTTTAATACTTCATCAGTAGGGGAAATAATAAGCTCTTTTAGTCTCTTAATTTCTTTTTCTATTCTTTCGCGTTTTTTCATAAACCAATCATAGCGCTTATTATCAACTAAACCTACCTTATATCCAATTTCGGTCAATCTCATATCTGCATTGTCCTGCCTAAGAAGTAAACGATATTCTGCTCTGGAGGTCATCATTCTATAGGGTTCATTGGTTCCTTTTGTCACCAAATCATCTATTAAAACCCCAATATAGGCCTGGGATCTATCTAAAATAACAGGTTCCTCTCCTCGAATATACTGCACTGCATTAATACCTGCCATTATACCCTGAGCAGCTGCTTCCTCATAACCCGAACTTCCATTTATTTGGCCTGCAAAGAAAAGACCATCAATAGCCTTGCTTTCCAAAGATAGCTTAAGATCCTTTGATTCAATGCAATCATACTCAATAGCGTACGCAGGTCTCATAATTCGGACATTCTCCAGGCCAGGTACACTTCTATACATTTCCCTTTGAACATCTATGGGCATACTGGTAGATAGTCCTTGAGGATACATCTCATTGGTATATTTTCCCTCTGGTTCAATGAAAACTTGATGACTTTCCTTTTCTGCAAATCTAACTACCTTATCTTCAATGGAAGGACAATATCTGGCTCCAACCCCTTCTATACTTCCTGAATACATAGGGGCCCTGTGAAGATTTTCCCTAATTATCTCATGGGTTTTTTGGGTAGTATAGGTTAGCCAGCAAGGCACCTGCTCCCGCTCAATGGTATCATTTAAAAAAGAAAAGGGAATTATCTCATTATCCCCATGCTGAGGTATCATTTTTTCATAATCTATAGAATTACCATCAATTCTAGCTGGGGTTCCTGTTTTAAACCTTTGCAGCCTAAAACCTAGGTCCTTTAAGTTATCCGATAGACGATTGGCAGGGGAATAACCATTAGGACCACTATTTACACTATATTCACCAATTATAATCCTGCTTTTCAAATAAACTCCTGTCGCTACTACTGCAGCTTTACAAGTATAAAAATCTCCTATAGCTGTCACAACTCCAGTAACTTTTCCGTTCTTTACTAATATTTCTGTTACCTCGCCTTGTATAACGTCTAAATCCTGCTGTTTTTCTAGAGTACTTTTCATAAGTCTATGGTAGTCATGCTTATCGGCTTGAGCCCTTAGAGAATGGACTGCTGGACCCTTACCTGTGTTTAGCATTCTTATTTGAATAAAACATTTATCTATATTAAGCCCCATTTGCCCTCCTAGTGCATCAACTTCTCTAACTAAATGTCCTTTTGATGTACCACCTATAGAGGGATTGCAGGCCAGCATTGCAATATTATCAAGATTTGTAGCAAAGACAGCAGTTTTATAGCCCATTCTTGCACCTGCTAATGCCGCCTCACAGCCTGCATGACCACCGCCTATTACAATTATATCGTAATCTCCTGCTTTCAATCTCATTCTTTCTCCTACTTTCCTAAACAAAACTCGGAAAAAATTTTATCAATCAAATCTTCTGTTACTGTCTCCCCTGTAATGCTGCCTAAACTATCTACAGCACTTCTTAAATCAATGGATACTATATCCATGGGGATTTGATTATCTATTCCTTCCAAAGCGTCTAAAAGATGCTTATGTGCCTTATTTAATGTCTCTTGATGCCTGATATTGGTTATCATTAGATCATCAGAGATTTCTAGTTCCCCTCTAAAAAACATTTTATATATTATATCCTCAACTTTGTCAATGCCTTTTCCAAGGGCTAATGATGTTTCCACTATTGGAATTTCATTGCCTAATTGCTTTTCAATATCATTTCTATCTAGGACAACAGGCTTGTCTATTTTATTTAAAATAACCAATGCCTTTCTATCCTTAAGGTATTTTAATATTTCCCTGTCTTCATCTTCTAATGGAGAGGAGGCATCTAAAACTGTAATAATAAGATCAGCACTTTCAATATTCTGTTTAGACCTTTGTATACCAATTTGCTCAACTTGATCTAAGGTTTCTCTTATACCGGCAGTATCAATTATCCTAACTGCAACCCCTTTTATATTAATATACTCCTCTATTACATCCCTGGTAGTTCCAGGTATGTCCGTTACAATGGCTCGATCTTCCTTAACGAGAGCATTTAACAAGGAAGATTTGCCTACATTGGTCTTGCCTATTATAACAGCTTTAATTCCCTGTCTTATTAGTTTACCATGCTCCGCAGTACTAAGCAGGTGTTCAATATCATTTATTATACCAGTTATATCTTTTCTTATGGATTGGTTGGTAACTTCATCAATATCTTCTTCTGGATAATCTATAGTAACTTCGATATGGGCCATGATATCAATAAGCCTTTCCCTCATTCTTTTTATATGGCCTGATAGGCCTCCCTCCATTTGATTAATAGAGGCCTTGGCGGATTTTTCAGTCTTAGCACAAATCAAATCCATAACTGCTTCTGCCTGTACCAGATCTATCCTTCCATTTAAAAAGGCTCTTTTAGTAAATTCTCCCGGTTCTGCTAACCTAGCTCCTTTTTTTATAACCTCTTTAAGAATGCTAGTTATAGGAATTATACCGCCATGACAATGTATCTCAACTACATCTTCTGCGGTATAGGATCTTGGCCCTTTCATATAGGCAAGAAGAACTTCATCTATAACATTTCCCTTTTCATCCACTACTTTTCCATAGTGTAGATATCTATCTTTAAAGGTCCCATTTTTCTTGCTGCCGAAAACAAATACTTCCTTTGCAATATCTAAGGCTTTAGGACCACTAATTCTAACTATCCCTATACCTCCTTCTCCCGGAGGGGTAGCAATAGCAGCTATTGTATCTTCCAAAAACATATCTACTCTTCCTCCTGTAAACTAGAAAAAGTTAACCCAGTATATTTATACTGGGCTATTTTTATACATATTAAACAATCATATTTTTATTTGAGGGTTATTACCACTCTTCTATTGGGTTCTTCACCTTCACTATAAGTTCTTACATAGTTATCGTTTTGCAAAGATGCATGTATTATTCTGCGTTCAAAGGGATTCATAGGTTCTAATGTAATCTTCTTTTTGGTCTTAGCTACCTTATAACCAAGCCTTTTAGCCAACCGCCTTAAGGTTTCTTCCCTCTTTTTTCTATAGTTTTCCGTATCCAAATAAATGCGCTTGTAATTCTCGCCTTCCTTATTAACCACTAAACTAGTTAAATACTGCAGTGCATCCAAAGTTTCCCCTCTATGGCCTATTAATAGTCCCATGCCTCTTCCTTTTAACTCAATATTTACCTGCTCATCATCCTCTGATACATTTATAATAGCTTCAACATTCATCAAATCCAGCAACTGCATCAAGAATTCCTTTGCCATCTCACCCTTGGTTTTCTTAACAGTAGCTCTTATCCTTGCGTCTTTGGCACCAATAATTCCAAACAGTCCTTTTACCGGTTCTTCCAAAACCTCAATCTCCAGCATGTCTCTTTGAACACCCAATTGAGCAACCGCCATCAAAATAGCTTCGTCAACGGTTTTTCCGCTGCTCTCAACAGTTTTCATTTTTTTGCACCTTCCTTACCTGTTTTTGCTTCAGGATATATCCGGTTATAGATTAGCTGCTGTACAATTTGAAATAGGTTACTTGTTACCCAGTAAATACTAAATGCCGATGTATACATTGAAGTAAACCAGACAGACATAATAGGCATAATTGTACTCATACTTGATGTTTGTTGATTATCTCCAGCTGGGGTAGACAACTTCATGTATAGATAGGAAGTTATACCTGCTAAAGCCGATAGAATAAACAATCCATTCCAAGCACCATTCCATCCACCTGCCATAAAGGGTATGGTCCTACCAATTATATCTCTCATAGGGGAATCAGCAATCCATACGTTTTTGATCCATAAAAATCTAAGGCTTGATCCAGATGTTTTTAAAAACTCTAAGGCTTGCTCTGTACTAATATTTTTAATTGCTTCCACAATAGCGGCAGTATTAGCATTGCCTGCTACTTCGCTTAGCTGATTAATAAAGCGCTCATTGTCAGGATTACTAAATAAACTAGTAAGCAAATCTCCCACATTTTGCTTTATTGCAGATGAATTTTGTATGCTTTTAATAAATTCTTCAAGCACAGGGGCTATATCGCTATTGGCATAGTTTATAAGATTTACATAAAAAACTTCAAGTTGTGCACTGGCTATGGCCCTTAAGGCAGCAAACATAGCAAACATAAGGGGCAGCTGTAGTAGCATAGGAAGGCATCCTCCCATAGGATTTACCTGATGCTTTTGATACAGCTCCATGGTCTTTTTATTTCTTTTCTCTGGATCATTTTTATATTTTTCATTTATCTTTTGCAACTCTGGATTTAATTCTGTCATCTTTCTAGTGGATGCCTTTGCTTTTAAGTCAAGAGGCAAAAGTGCCAACCTGGTTAAGATAGTAAACAATACTATTGAAACTCCATAATTTCCAACTACTGAATTTATTCCTGTAATAATTGATTGTAAAAAGCCTACCAAAGCAGACCACATATTACAACACCTGCCCCTCGACTTCTTTTATTGATGATATATCTAAAAAACTCATTCCTCTCAATACCTCCGAAAGTTTTTACCAATACTTAAATTTACACCAAGGGATCATATCCACCTGGGTGAAAGGGATTGCATTTTAAAATTCGTTTAATTGCCAAAAAAGAACCTTTTACTATACCGTATTTATCTATTGCCAAAATAGCATAATTAGAACAAGTAGGGTAGAATCTACAGCTATTTGGAAACAGTGGAGATATGAATCTCTGATAAAGTTTGATACCTCTAATTAAAATGATTTTCATTTATTTTTAATCCCTACTCCTTAAACAATCCAGCCCTTTTAAGTAAATTTTCAACCTGATTTTCTAATTTTTGAAAACTTACATCCCTTGCTCCAACTCTGGCTATGAAAATAAGATCATAACCTATCTTTATTTTGTCCAATCTCAATCTACAAATTTCTCTTAACCTTCTCTTTATCTTATTTCTCTGAACAGCTTTCCCAAATTTCTTGCTAATAGAAAAACCAAATCTGGAAACTTCTAAGTTATTTTTTCTATACACTAAAACCAAACATGAATTTGCAAGGGACTTGCCTCTTTTATAGGTGTAATTAAAATCTCTTCTCTTTCTCAAACGATACTTTTTATTCACAAATAATCCTCTCACTATATGTCTTGAGCTAAAATTGCGACAATTATTATGAAATAAACTCTATGGTAGAAAAGGCCACCATTTCAGTGGCCTTACGCTGTCAATCTTTTTCTACCTTTTTGTCTTCTCCTCTTTAATACCAGTCTGCCATTTTTGGTGCTCATTCTCTTCCTAAAGCCATGTACTTTTTTTCTACGTCTATTATTAGGCTGATAAGTTCTTTTCATTTACAATTTCTCCTTTCTAATGGTTAATAAGCAGCTTATATCTATATATAAACTTCTTATCTTTTTGCACAATAAAGCCAGAATAGCACTTTACTTATAGTATTATAAGCGAATAAACCTTTTGCTGTCAAGAATATCAACAAATTCGATAGTGTCAAGTTGTTGTAGGATAATTAAAGTTAAAGGTATCCCCTATCCTTTTGATACAAAACCAGCTATATAGCATACCCGCTCTGTTGTATGCCTTTTA